>JGI24702J35022_10000690_pt1 | contig 20612 bp, 16 predicted proteins | sample TergutTh196P4_FD_35022 | JGI IMG/M metagenome (IMG submission 35022)
GCAGGATACAGTGCAAAACTGCGTGTGATAGAAAATTTATGTGGCGCAACTATTGAATTTTCTAGGATCAGTATGCATTTTTCATGTGCTAAGTTTCAGTTAAATATCAAATATCAAATATCAAATATTAAATATTAAATATCAAATATCAAATATCAAATATCAATAAAATCTTTCCTAAAAGCGGAGAATACGGCTACCAATACGGCAAGTATATTGGGAAGATGGGATTTAGCGGAAATATGATTTAGGGAAGACAGGATTTAGCGAAGACAGGATTTAGCGAAGACAGGATTTAGCGAAGATAGGATTTAGGGCATGTAAAGATAGGTCTGGTCTGCCAGCATGTAAGGATAAAACCCATATGGGCCGCTTGCATGAGTTATTCGGCGGCATGTTCAAGCGAATCGGATATCCTTTTGTCAAACGCGGCGAACGCTCCGGAAACATCTGATCTAAGCGAAAGTATCGCCTCTTTTATCCGGACAAGTTCCTCCCTGCTTTTCTCGATAAGGGCCTCCACTTCAGAGCGCTCCTTTTCAGCGTAAGTTCTTGCTCCATAGATGGTAGCTTCCGCTCTGGCTTTTGCCTCAGTCAGCATACTTTCGCTAATGTCTTCAGCCTTTTTGATCACTTCTTTGTACTTCTCTTCAGTCGCGGCATTTCTTTCTTCAAAGTAAACATCTGCGCTCTGAACACGTTCATCATAGAATCTCTGCGCCTCTTCGAGCTTTTTAACCGCGGCTTCTTTTGCGTCGGCGACAATTCTACTGGCATTCTGTTCGGATTTCCTTGCAAGGTGCGCCATCCTGTCAGTAGTCTCAATTAACGCATTTGAAATCTGCTCTTTGAGATCCTCCATTTCCTGATCCTTTTTTTGGAAATCCTCAAGTGAAATTGACATCTCGCGATATTTTTCATCAAGCTCGCGTAATTGTTGAATTTTTTCTGCAAGTTCCTGAGCGTATTCTGAGCAGAGCCTGCCAATATATGCCTGAACTTCACGCTTGTCATACCCTAAAAAAGATGATCTGAAATCTTGAATTTCTGACATATTCTCTCTCCCTCCGGACTATCCCTACATAATTATACAAAAATAAAAACCCCCAAAATTTTATTTACCGATGTATGTCTATCACAAGCTTATTGATGCAACACTAGTAAGTCACAAGCTTGCGGCTGTATATATTTGCCAACCGCAAGCTTGTGGCTTGACGTCTATGTCAAACTTAAGCTCATGGTTGCAGGTGTTTGTCAATCAAAACTTTGTAGTCGCTGGCCTGCCTAACCCCTCTCCAGCTTTCCACCGCTTCACCGCGCTTGAACAGTATGACAGTCGGAATATTCATGATGTTAAAGTTTGCCGCAATTGTCATATTCTCATCAACGTTTAGTTTGCCCACGTTGAGCTTGTCTTTATATTCATCGGCAATACTTTCTATGATAGGGGCTAACGCTCTACAAGGACCGCACCACGCCGCCCAAAAGTCTACAAGGACCGGCGTCTCCGAACTGGATATGAAATCATCAAAACTATCATTGTCTAACGTAACAATTCTATCACTTGCCATTAGTACCTCCCGAGCATTTTTTATGCCTTTCCATTACATCCCAGAACTTTGGTTATTTTATGCTGCACCAGCTTTTTAATCTCCTCTCTCGCAGGTTTTAAATACTGCCTCGGATCAAAATGCGACGGATTCTCTGCAAAATATTTTCTGATGGAGGCGGTCATTGCCAATCTCAAATCAGAATCTATGTTAATTTTACAGACTGCCATAGCGGCAGCCTTTCTCAGCATATCCTCCGGAACGCCCTGCGCTCCGGGCATTTCTCCTCCGAATCGGTTTATATATTCGACATACTCGGGGGTTACGGAAGATGCGCCATGCAATACGATTGGAAATCCCGGCAGCCTCTTCTGGACCTCTTCCAATATGTCAAACCTGAGCCTTGGCACACCTTTGAATTTAAACGCCCCATGACTTGTGCCTATCGCAATCGCCAGGGAATCAACACCGGTGGACTTCACAAACTCTTCGACCTCATCTGGGTTGGTAAACGCCGCGTCTTCGTCGCTCACGTTTATCGCATCCTCAATCCCTGCCAACCTGCCGAGTTCACCTTCTACAACTACGCCTTTTGCATGCGCATAGTCAACAACTTGTTTTGTAAGCGCAACGTTCTCCTTAAAAGGATGGTGAGATCCGTCGATCATAACAGATGTAAAGCCGCCGTCGATACAGGATTTGCAGAGTTCAAACGTATCGCCGTGATCCAGATGAACACATATTGGCAAGTTCGTCTCGATAATCGCGGCTTCAATCAGTTTCATAAGGTATGTATGATTTGCGTATTTCCTTGCCCCGGACGACACTTGCAAAATAAGGGGGGCGTTCTCTTCTTTAGCGGCTTCCGTAATCCCCTGGATAATCTCCATATTGTTTACGTTGAAAGCCCCTATTGCGTAATTGCCCTCATACGCCTTTTGGAACATTTCTTTTGTAGTGACCATTCCCATCATATTCACCTCTCTATTTATTTTTTTTGCAGAGTTTGCGCGGCACAGTTCACGCTCTCTGTCTATTTTCTTTTGTAGATAATATTAGATACTATCAAAATGGCAGGATTGTTTCAAGAAGTTTTTTATTTATGAAAACTATGAGAGGGCGTTTACCGGGCGCGCGTTATTTTACGATGATCGCGTTGCGGGTAAATTCCTGTCCGCCCTTACTGCGTTCAGGCGTCTTTGAAAGCGCGAAGTATACATCCGTCGCCCTGTTCTCTATCTCCAAATACTTAGGTGCAATAGGGCTTTTCAAATTTTTTATTTTCGAATAATTCGTGATAATAGGAACCCGGGAGTGTTTTTTTGCTTCCGCCAGCAGATTTCTCCCCTTTTTCGAAAACCCCAAGACCCTGATATACGGACAACCGCTTGGGAATCTAGCGTCAAATAGGTCGCTCTTTTTTATATTCAATAGAATAAAAGTCAATATCCTCATAACTCTTGTTATGGGAAATCTCTTTGACGCAATATTGTCCAGCAACTCCTCGTATGACGCGCTTGTTTGCGCTGCCGCGAGAATTCTCTCAGCCAACCCTTCAGACACATCTGGGAATCTCTCTATGTCTTTAGTACTCATTCTCCTTAGCGTGACCAACAAAGGATGGAAAAAATCCCTGCTGGACTTCAGCCCATTTCCGGACATTATATCAGATTCCAAAACCTTTACCGAGCAGTCCGGCATTGCCCTTCTTATATCACGGTCCAGAATATGAGCCGGGGCTAAGGCCGGGAATTCGTTCGAGGTTGACGGCGGAGCAGAGGCTTGGGTTTCAAAAGGTTTTTTTCCCTCAGAATTCTTTATGTTATCAAAGATCCTCTGTCTTATTGAAGTTGCGCTTGAAATATTTCCGCTCATGATGCGCACATTATGTGAGTTTGCTTTTCTTTTTATCATAAGGGTTTTCATATCGACACCCAATCGTTTTATGGCCTTTAAATACTCTATGGCCAATATATTGTTTGGTGATTTCAAGAAGCCGGCTATGTCGATGTATCCCCTTTTATCTGGATTTCGTTTAAAAAAGGTGAATTCGGTGGCCAGAGCCCTTGCCTTCGCATATGACACTCCCATCTTCAGGTTTATTGTCAGCGCCTCTTTAAACTGAGGGCTCTCCTTAGCCAGAATATCCGCAATCTCAAAAAACAAGCTGGGTTCAGGCGTTTCAACTCCAAAAGAGAGCGTTCCGTGGATATTTAAGTCACTAATAGCATTTATGGCGCCTAATGCAAAATACTCCGAGCTAGCGCATGAATAGGCAGTATGCAACTCGATAACCAGGTCGGCGCCAGACCGCAGCGCCATTTCCGCCCTGGCCCATTTGTCAGCTATAGCCGGCTCGCCCCGCTGCGTAAAGTTTCCGCTCATGACGCATACAATCGCATCTGGTCGCAACAGTCGCTTTGTTTCATTAATGTGGTATAAGTGACCATTATGAAAAGGGTTGTATTCACAGATAATATAAGCCACATTCATACTATTTCGTCCAACCTCATATTGTTTTTCTCTTCTATCCACCGTCTACCCCTACTCTCTTCCCTTAGTCTTTTATTCTCTGCTTAAGTCCTCGGCGAGTCTTTTTGATGTTATACGGTTATCGCAGTACGCCAAGGGCAGCGCCCATTATAATTTTTCATCGCTAACTTTTACAATTATATACCATCTTTTGCCCACTATCTTTACATAACTATCTTTGCATACTATCTTTCTCATACAATCTTAACAGTCTATCTAATACATACTATTTTAGCATACTATCCTTTACTCTACTGCATCCGTCTTCAAGCCTCCTCTGACATACCTCTCTTCTCTGCCGTCTGGTTTCTTTTCTCCATTGTTAGCCTTCTCCTCTCCGCTGTCAAGCCTCTTTTTTCCATTTTTCGACCTCTCATCTCCGCTCTTCGGCCTCTCATATCAATCGACAGTCTTCTTCTCTCATTTGCTCTTCCTCTCATATCAATTGATAGTTTTCTCCTCTCGGCAGCCATTCCTTTTTTCTCAGACGTCCGCCTTCTCATCTCCATTTTCGGACTTTTCTTCTCAGTCGTCACATCTCTCTTGTCCGCCGTCCGGTCTCGCATCTCTATTGCCGGGCTTCTATTCTTAGCTGTCTTGCCTCTCTTTTCCAACTCCTGTCCTCTCCTCTCCTACGTCATGCATCTCCTCTTCACTATCATGTTTATCTTCTCCGTCATCTGGCCTCTTCTCTCCTCCATCACGCTTATCTTCTTTGCCATCACTTTTATCTTCCCCACTGTAATGTATATCTCCTCCGCCTCCGGAGCTTCCTTTTCCGCTATGCATATCTCCTGCGCCATCAGGCCCACCTTCTCCGCCGCGTATCTCTCCACCGCCTCCGGAGCTTTCTTCTCCGCTATGCATATCTCCTGCGCCATCAGGCCCACCTTCTCCGCCGCGTATCTCTCCACCGCCTCCGGAGCTTCCTTTTCCGACGCCATCAGGCCTTTCTTCTTCGCCGACAGATATCCCCTCTCCATCATCCGTCAATGCGACTGTCACATCTGTATACATCAGGGCGAGCCTCCTCGTGTCAATAAGCGTTATTATCGCAGCTAAAAAAGCGCTAACATACGCCGCGACAAAGTTATTGTTCCCTGCAAAAACCGATATAGCCACTCCTCCAAACAGGGAAAGTACAAGGCCGCAAAATAGTTCAATCATAAATATCTGCTTTTTCTTCCCCATGGTTATTTCGCGGCTTTTCAAGAAAGCGTTGACAATTGTTGTATTATCATCTAACATCACTGCCTCTGTAAAACTGAACATTACGCTGGCGACTATTGCAGGTACAATAAGCAAAATAATGCCAATGATAGTGATTACCGCCTTAATCACCTGGACGGCGAAAAGGGAGATATACCTTGTAACAACCCGGATAACACACCCTAATGAATTGTACTCCTCGCCCTTTACATCTTTAATAACGCCAAGCAGGTAAACAAATGATAGGGTTTTTGATATAAGTACATAGCAGAGAAGCGCTATAATGTCTCGCACACTCGGTTCAGAATTAAGCGGGTAGATCTGGAATGCATAAAAAGCCGCGTTTACAGCCAGTAGTGGCAAAAAAACAACTATTGACAGACTCCTCGACTTAGTATCAAAAAAAGGTAATGCACTTATTAAGTATTTTGTCGCACTTTTTAGCATATCGCATTTGTCAATCGTACTATGTCCATATCTCCGAACCATCTCTGTTCCTATTTTATTCGTGTCCTTTTGTATCCGTTCCTGTTTTATTCGTGTCCTTTTGTATCCGTTCCTATTTTATTCGTGTCCTTTTTATTCGAGGTCAACCGACGCCTCTATCAACTCCGGGAAAGCCCAATACTCTTGCGCAATATTAAGATATAAACCATACAGTTAATCGTGTTCGCCATCCTTCTGATCATACCATTCTCCGCGTCACACGTCAACGAAAGTAGCTTCCACAGAGCGTCCCCATTTTCGCCCGTTTTCGCCCAGTTGTTACTGTTCACGGGGCGCAGAGAGCAGGACGTCATTGCGAGGAGTGAAGGTTAAGAGGATTCCCCCTCATCACTCCCCCATGACCATACCTGTGTAGTTCATAGGGTCTTATGGCTTCTGAAGGAGGGCATGGTCATAAGTGTGATGAATCAGTAATAAACCAATATGGAGTCTAAATGTAAAATACTTCAAATTCACTGATACTATCGTTTTATACCACAAAATAGTGAATTTAACAACAAATGTATGAAAACAACATTATAATTGACTAAAAATTGCATTATTAACATACACAAAAAAGTATACTGAGACGTTTCATATCTCCTTTCTTCTCCCATATCTCCGCTCTGCATATGAAATAAAGTAATCAGTAATTCTTATGTCTCCTTTCTATCCAATTTCTCCACATGAGTAAACAGGAGAGTTATCAGTAATTCCCAGGGCGCCATTTGTATCCAGTCTCTTCATTCGGTGAGTCTGCCTATCTATTTTAACTTTCATCTCACCACTCTGCCAGCTTCACAATTGTCAATATTTACCTGTCCTATCGGCCATCTCCGACGTAATCTCCTATCTCACCATTTTCTCCTTGACTTTCAGCAACTATGGAATTAGAATAAAATAGAAAAAATTATACGGGAGGTTTTTGGGATGACAGAGAACCCTATTGCTGAGTTTAATCAGGAATACTATGAAAGAGTTAACAAAACCCTACTATCCTTTTTAAATACCGAAGGCGGCGCATTTAATCTGGTTTTGCCGGGTAGCGGCGCAAATAATACCGATATTGGGGCTGTAATTGACGCTGAGACAAACAGACTGGTCTCGCGCCTCAGTGAGTCGATTGCGCCTGATCCATCGGGTTTTATTAGTATTACGCCCGAAAGGCGTGACGGAAAAACCGTTTTGAAAATATCCGTCAGGCAAGGCGACTCAAAACCATACTGCCTGTCAGCGTTTGGTCTGACTCCAAAGGGCGTTTTTATTCGCGCTGGCAACAACGCCGTAATGGCTACGCGTGAACAAATCTTCCTTATGATTAAGGACAGCGGATCGGGGCAATTCATTGCCGAGTTGTCCCTTGATCAGAATCTGACTTTTGAGTATATTGACAAGGTGTTCGCCGACAAACATGTAAAGCTGGGACGCCATCTTATGCAATCGTTCGGTATGATGCGTCCGGATGGACGATATACCAACCTTGCCCTGATTTTCTCCGAGCAGTGCCCTTATACGACGAAAGTTGCTGTTTTCGAGGGCGCCGACAGGGAAACAGTCAAAGACCGCAGGGAGTTTACAGGTTCTCTGCTCAAGCAATTTGAAGATGTTACCGCATATTTACTGTTATACAATCGAACGCGCGAGTCTTCCGGAGGAAATAACGTTGGAGCCGGAACAGTTGGTGTTGGCGGTAGCAGCGACAGAGTTGGCGGCGGAGTTGCCGGTAACGCTATCGGCGGCTACGTTAGCAACGGCGGAGTTGGCGGCGCTATTGGCAGCAGCGGTAGTGGCGGAGCTGGTAGCGGCGGATCTGGCGTAGGATTTCCCGATTATCGGGAGTCGATAATCCGTGCCGCATATGTAAACGCCTTGATTCACAGGGACTATGAAATTGAAGGCAGCATATTCGTCAACATGTTTAGCAACCGATTGGAAATAACGTCTTTAGGTGATTTAATGCCCGGCGTAACACACGACTTGATGCTCGCCGGAGTATCTATCGTCAGAAATGAAAGCCTGGTGCAGCTCATGAGCCGATTAGGTATAATTGAAGCGTGTGGTACAGGAATCCCTCGCATTTTCGACGCGTATGGGAAAACCGCCGTCAAGCCGGAAATTCCGGAAATTAACGGCGGCTTCTTAATTCGACTGCCCAATATGAACTATCTTTCTTTGCACACTAAAGATCATGTTGCAGGCCTCAGCACTCACGAACAGAGGTTGATTGCCGCATTCCCCGACGCCAGCTTCAACAAGGAAGACGCCGCGATGGCAACAGGCCTCAGCGTAAGCGGCGCCTATAAACTCCTGGTACGCATGAGGGAACAGGGCGCGATTACCGCTTACAAATCAGGAAAGCAGTGGCTATACACCGTCAAGTAAGCGTAAACCCAACAGTTACCCCTTAATCACGTCGTCTGTAACACTATTATGCATACAGAGAGCTTTATTGTGCGGGCCTTTTTCGTGCACCTTCCTTTTTCTTGCGCGGGCCTTTTTCGTGCACCTTCCTTTTTCTTGCGCGGGCTTTTTTCGTGCACCTTCCTTTTTCTTGCGCGGGCTTTTTTCGTGCAACTCCTTTCCCGCGCAGGCTTTTTTCACGCGCAACAATTTTGGTCGGCTACTCCTTAATCAGCGGGACGAAAGAAAATGTGGTGCAATCCACCAGCCCCCTGTTTGTCAGACGCAGCTCCGGCAGACAAGCCAAAGGTATCAACGCCATCGTCATGAACGGCGATACCATTTTGCATCCTATCTTTGCCCACGCTTCTTCCATAACGCTGACCAACTCCGCCATTTCCGCCGCCGGCTTGTCATTCATCAGGCCGGCAATCGGCAATGGCACGCAACCCAGTACTTTACCGTCCTGAACGATAGTCATTCCTCCCCCGCACTCAATAAGAGTGTTCGCGGCCAACGCCATATCCTCGTCGTTAGCGCCGACCACAAGCAAGTTGTGGGCGTCGTGCGCGACTGTTGAAGCCATGGCGCCTGACTGAATGCCAAATCCCTTCACAAACCCATAGCCGACAGTTCCCGTTTCGTGATGGCGCTCAAAAACTACCGCCTTCAAGACATCCTGTGATACGTCGGCGCGCAGGCGTCCGTCTTCTACTTTGAGTTTGACAGGCGTTTCAAGGTTCCCAACTTTTCCTGACAACACTTCTATTGTCCTTACTTCAACTAGATCCCCAGCATTGTCCGGCGCTTTTATTACAAAAGACTCCGGCGTAATCCCGCCGGCGATGTGCATCGAACCGGTCACCCACGCAGGATATTCATAAGGCGGCATTTCAAACGACATTGCGCCGTTTTCGCTAACCACTTCGCCGTCTATCATCACCCTGGTCACAGCTACGTCCTCCAGGCTCTTTAGAAAGACGACGTCGGCGCATTTACCCGGCGCTATTGAACCAAGTTCATTGTCCATCCTAAAGCACTGGGCGCAGTTGATAGTGACCATCTGAATCGCGGTTATCGGATCGACGCCTTCCTCGATGGCGCGGCGGACAATGTGATCCAAATGCCCTTGGGATATGAGCGTATGCGGATGGGTATCGTCGGAAACCAACACCGCAAAACGGCTATCTACCTTATTCTGAGTTACGCTCTTAATTACCTCTTTTAAATCGTGCCAGGCTGAACCCTCCCGAATCATAGCGTACATGCCCAGACGCATTTTTGCGAGAGCGTCCTCAGCCCTTGTGGATTCATGACAGCAGCGGACTCCGGCGGCCACATAGGCGTTGAGCCCCTTGCCGGTTTCCGGTATGGAATAGTGTCCGGTTACGACTTTATCGGCTTTCAGGGATTCCGCGACAATCTTGTGGGCATGGTCGCTCGAGAACACAATGCCGGGGAAATTCATCATCTCGCCAAGGCCGACTATGCAGTCCCAATCCATTGTTTCGGCTACATCCTTGTAATCGATTGAGGCGCCGGTGTCTTCAAATCCCGGGACCGCCGGCACACAAGACGGGGTCGTTATCATCGCCTTCAGCGGCGTGCGTTCCGCGTCCTCCGCCATACAGGCGACTGCCTTCAACCCCAGGACATTGCATATTTCGTGCGGATCCATGTATATCCCGACAGTACCGTGCGGAATTACCGCTTTCGCATATTCCCCAACACCGAGCATGGATGATTCAACATGGATGTGCCCGTCCAGAAAACCGGGGGCGATGTATTGCCCCTGGGCGTCAATGACTTTCGTACCTTCGCCGATACAGTGTTTGGCGTCGCCTACAAGCGCAACGCGCCCGTTGCTGATGGCTACGTCTGTGTCAGGCATGATTTCCTTTGTGCATACATTGACAAGTTTCGCGCCTACAATCACGGTGTCGGCGGGCTTGGTCCCCTGGGCGACAGCCGAGAGGGTTTGGGTAACGTCCCAGAGCGGGACCTTACAGAACCGGTTGATCAATAGTTATCACTCCTATCGCTAAAATATTTGAGGCTTATATTGTGTTGGAGTAGGGGCGAAGCTTGCCTCGACCGTTTTCCGGCGCATTGCGGTATGGGCAAGCTCATCCCCTACATGGGTGTTGCGTTAACCTGCAGACATTGAATTTTGAACCATAAATAGCGCTTTGGGCTTGACCCGCTTTTGTTATACTAACAAGCGAAAACATTTGCACAAATTGTATTTTTCGCTCGCAAGTATAACTTTATGCACAAGCCGCCGTATCTGTAGTTTGCCGCTGCGCGACCGGCGTCTGCGCACCCATTCGCTGCAATTCATTTCGATCATGGGTATAATCAATAAGCCGACGTCCAGTGTTCGCCGGAGGCGTCCTTGGTGTAATCGTGACCTGTTGACGCTTCCATTATCATTAAATATGCCCAATGGTCGGTTGAAAAGTCCCAATACTCCCTCGGCAACGAGCCCTTGTTGGCTTCCAGATAAGCGGAGTCAGCGCTCCTCTCCAGCATGCGCCCGACAAGCGTGACGACCTCCGCGCGGGTGATGTTGTTTTCAGGCCCGAACGTCCCGTCGGGATAGCCGGTGATCCACCCTTTTGCCGCCGAGGAGTTGATGTACTTCACTGCCCAGTGATCGGTCGGTACATCCGGAAAAATATTCGTATCGGTTAGCATGAGATTATCAAAATGTGACGCCAGCGTCGCAAACTCGGCGCGAGTTACAGGATCATCGGGCCTGAACCTTTCGTCGCGTGAATAGTCGGCAAGAACGCCGCGCATATGCATATAGCACACTTGGTTAGCGTACCATGGCTCATTTATTGATGGGTTCGCATAATCCACATCGGGGTAGTAGCTTTTTCTGTAATCCGTGTTCAAGTCCATGCTTTTCGACAGCAGCCTGGAAAACATAACGACGGCTTCCGCGCGGGTCATATTGCTTTCCGGCCTAAAATCACCCTCGGGGTACCCTTGCATAAAAGCGTAATGGTTTACCTTATCAAGCTGGGGTATTTCCTTATTGACAAAAGTCACAGTCTCATATTCGTTTGACTCGCTCGTTGTAGGGTCATATATGAAAACGCCGTTCGGAGTTATTTGGATATAGTATTTTTCGTTAGAGGCATTGTAGCCGCTTGGCGCCTGTTTTTCACCGAGTATGTAGTAACCGTCTGCAACGGCGGAAAACGACACGTTCCCGTTAGCCGCGCTAGTCGCGTCAGATGATTTAACCGACGAGTTTTGATTGGCGTGGCTGTCGTCAGGAACAAGCGAAATCACCGCGCCGGCCAGCGGCGCTCCGTTTTCATCTTCTTTTTTGACTGTAAAGCTGTGCCCGGATCCGGGCGTTGGCGTGGGTGTTGGCGAGGCGCCGGGCGCAATAACTTCGATCCTCGCGGGGTTTGATACCGCCTCTTTGGGCACAGATTGCCATTGCCCCTGACCTGTTGACACGCTCTCCATGTAGCTTAGGACGGCGTAGTAATATCTGACCCCGACGGTATCGGTTGCGGGGACGTGCGGCGTTGTGTATTTTATCTGCCGGCTATAATCGACGGTGCTTTCCGCAAACCCGTTGATCCTGCCTGTGTTTGAGTTTTCATTGCTCCAGTACCACCGTACTGTTATGGGCGCCATACTGTCGATTGAGCCTACAATACCCGGAATTGTTCCGTACTCAAACGTCGCCCTGATAGGAGTCGCGACGTCATTGAGATTGTAGGTTTCTCCTTCAGGGTGCTCGGTGACTTGAAACGGACCCGCCGTGCCCGGTACGGTCTCGTTGACCGTTACGTCGTCTATCATGAAAAAGCCGGTATTTGTACCGTTTTTGTAGTGTATGCCGGTTGCCGAACCGCTGTAGCCCCACGTTGCGGACGCCCCCGAAGGTAAGACGGTCAGGCTGGTCGACGCGTCCTCGTCATATGTCGGGGTCCCGCTTGGCTTAATCCATGCGCAGACTACAGCGCTACCTCCGATCGTGGGCGTTTTGCCGTTTTCCATAGAAATAACGCCTTTATTATCAGAGTCATATTTTAATAAAAAGCCGCCGCTCACATTGACGGACGTGTTTGCGCTACTGGAGTGGACGAAGATAGCAAAGCTGTTGCTGTTCAAACAAGTCGCCGTACCGCCGCTGACCGTAACCTCGCCGTTTGCGCCGATAATGTAGATGGGCGCTCCCCCTGTGGAGCTGACTAATCCGCTGCTCACAGTGACGGTGGAATTATTGCCGGCGATATAGATCGCATGACCGGCGCTTTCGACCCTGCCGCCGCTCACTTTAACAGTGAAGCCGTCGTCGGTGGACGAGACGGCGTATCCCGTTCCTGTATTTCCAATTATGCCGCCGCCTGCGATCTCAAACGTTCCGGCGCCGGTTAACGAGAACAGTTGGTTTGTTTGCACGCCAAAATATATAGCCTTCCAAATTACAGTCACTCCGGCGTCAATGTCCAGGGCGAAGATATTTGCAGCGTTATTGACAGAACCGACGACTGTGACTGTGGCGCCGGATACTGTGGCGGTGAGGTTGCCATTGCCGCCATGTGTAAAACCTTCAATTGTAGATTTCAGGGCGGTTGCGTTCTCCGCGTTTGCCGTCAGCGGCATCGCCGCAAACAGGCTGATTACCAGCGCCGCCGCCAGCAGTGTGGATAAGGTTTTCTTTGATTTTCCTGTCATATTTATACCCCCAAAGATTTTTGTCGGGAACACCGTCCCGGAATCATACCGTAACAAAACAGCATCCTGATTCCAAACTGTTCGCCAAACTCCGTCAGCAACTATGGCTAACCAACCGGTCGTTACCTCAAACTGGTTGTTACGCCCAGCCGGGCACATTGCCTAATTGGTTGTTACGCCCAGCCGGCAACTATGGCTAACCAACCGGCCGTTACACTCCGCTGGTTGGCGCGTTCCCGAGGTTCTCGACCATGCGGGTCGCTATAAGAAGGGCTTGTTCGCGCGTCGCGCTTGCGTAGTTCATGGCTTCTTCCTCGGACGTGGTGTTGCGCGGGCCGAATGTATTGTTGCCAAGCCCGTTGATTATGTTCTTTGACGCCATAAAGTACACGCTGTCCCTGGCCCAATCGGAAATGAGATCATCGTCCGCAAAAGGCGCCTGCCGGGTGTAGGGGAGCGGGAAATTCTCGTCTGTGGCGAGCGTCCACCCCTCGAAAGTCGTCCGCTTATATACGCGCGCCAGCATTGTCGCCGCCTGTTCCCTGTTTAAAAGCAGAGCCGGCTCAAACGTGGTCGCGCTGGTCCCCGCCGTGATGCCCACATTAAACGCTTTTAGCACTTCGACATCCGTCGTGTCGGTGAACGGGTTTTGATTTGCGGGCGTCGCAGTCTGTCCTGACAAACTCTCGTATACTTTTACGGAAACAGCCGCAAACTCGGCGCGGGTTATGGGCTGTGTAAAGTCCGAGCCGTTGAGCGACTCCGGTATAAGTCCAAACTCCTTAGCCTTTTGCAGTTCAGGTATCGCCCATTCGCTCGCTCTGCCCCACGGGTTGCTGGACTGTCCGGGCTGAGCCGTCGGGGTGGGTGTCGGTTCGGGTTGTTCTTCCGGCTCCGCAGTCGGCTCAGGCGTCGGCGTTGGCGCCGTCCCTGACGCTACGACCGTAACGCCTTCCAATGGATAAAAGCCGGTATTCGCTCCGTTTGCGTATTTGATGCCGCTCCTCCCACTCTCTATGCCCCATACTGCGGACGCGCCCGACGGTTCGACGACAAGGTCGTCCGCCGTGCCGGCAGTATATGTCGTATGTCCCGCAGCCTGGTTCCACGCGCAGACCACAGCGCTGCCGCCTACTGTGGTGGGATAGTTTATGCCTTCCGGGAGGACGCGGCTCTCAACCTTGGCTAAACTTTCGCCTATAACGCCGGTCCCGTAAGCGAATGTAAAGCCTCCGCGCACATTTATGTTGTAGTTTACGCCGTTGGTATATATCGCTTGTCCGATCCTTGCGCTTAACACACCGCCGCTGATGTCGCAATCACCGGTGACGATGACGGGGGATCCTCCGCCCGGCAGATCCAGAGTCACGGTCGGATTTCTCACCTCGCCGCCGGTCATTGTAAAGTTCGTGGCGCTGATCGTTTGATTACTCCCGTCCGAGTTCTCCACCAAACCGCCGCTTATTGTGACTATGGAGTCGAGGCCGGATGAGATTGCGACGTTATCCACGCTTCTCACTTCGCCCCCGCTGACCGTGGTCGAAGCGCCGTCGCCGATGTTTGAAATAGCGAAGCCCTCCGAGGAGGATACCACGCCGCCGCTTACATGTATTACGCCCCCCTGTCCGCTTAAAGCGTTTCTCCTTGCTTCCAACACGCCGTCGCTGACATTGACGATCGCGCCTTTTGTACCGAAGCCTATGCAGCCCCCTTCGGATTGTATCTCTCCGCCGTTGATTGTGATGGTCATTACCGCGGAATTCCCAACAGTTATAGCGTTCCCGCTTCCCGTTAGCGTAAGGGAACCGCCTGCCGGAAGCTCAAAAAAACCTTCCCCGTTTATGCTGATGGCGTTGATTTCTGAGCTGGTATAATCGGCTTTCCAAATGACCGTCACGCCCGGGTCAAGATTCAGGCTGGGGGTTCTTCCCCCACTTGTAGCAGTGCCGGTGATAGTGACGGTATTGCCCGACACTTCGGCGGTGAGCGAGCCGCTACCGAAATACGCGTAGTTGTTTATCTCATCCGCAATTTTTGCAGCGCTGTCAGCGCGCGCCGTCAGCGGTATTGCCGCAAACAGGCTGATAACGATCGTAAAAGTGAGTAGCGTTGATAAGAACCTTTTTGATTTGAGTGAGTTGAGTGAGTTGTGTGATTTGTGTGATTTGAGTGATTTGCTGGATTCGATAGATTTGAATGATTTGCTTGATTCGATAGATGTGACAGATTTGCTACTCATAAAACTACCCCCTTAATCCCCTGGATTATTTTGTTTTATTTCGTTTTTTGAATATCTTTAACACCCAGAATTTATTTCCGTCCCGTTTTCAAAGTTTTCCGTATTGATTATATTCCAGAGGTGGCGTGTTTTCAACAAATTTTGGCTTTATTTTGAAAATAATTGTAACTAATTGTGACTGTTAACACTATTCACATCATAGGCAGCCTTAGTCAAGATTGCGAGTAATATCTTGAGAACCATGGAAGATCCGGTGTACTACTACGGTTTTATTTTGCTCATCCACCATGTAGAATACTAAATAGTCACCAACCACTAATACTCGATAGTCGGGGTCATCTTCGTATTTTGGACAGGAATATGGATATGACTTTAGCCTCGCAGTTTTAGATTTTAGGAGTTTAAAGAACTTTTTTACTGTGGTCGGGTAAAACTGTGACAGATATGATCTGACTATCTCCCGGTCATCTACTGTCTCCGGCAGGTACTCTATACTATATCTCATAGACTTTTCTCAAAATCTGACCAAAATTCAACCTCGCCAATCAGCTCGGTGTTTGGATCTTTGGCTTTATTCTTTGTTTTAGTCAACTCTTGCTTTATATACTGCCGATACAAAAATGTCTCGTATTCTCTATATGCCTGCGTACCGATAACCACAGCAGCCTCCCTGCCATTCTGGGTTATAATAACTTGATTCCCGGCATTGGCTAAGTCAATTATTTCTTTGTAGCTGTTTCTCAAATCTCTTACCGGTCGAGCATAAGTATTCTTCATGTGAGTATCCAACCTTTCTCAAAAATATTTATACTCACATCGTAGCACAATATACCTACGGCTTCAAGTATATAATAAATGGCAATATCTTCAGGTTAAAGGTATAATGTTGGTATAGGCAGAGCAGGAGCCGTAACAACGAAAAAACACATAAGGCAAGGGTTTGAACAGTTATGGATAATCATATATTAAGTATTCGTGGAATGACGTGTGCGGCATGCGCCCAGCGTATAGAGAGAACTGTGCGTAAGCTGTCGGGCGTCAGCCAGGCAAGCGTCAACTTGGCCAACGAAAAGCTGTTTGTGGAGTATGACGCGTCGACCCAAAATCTCGACGGCATTAAGCAAGCCGTCGTCAGAATAGGTTATGAGGTGGTAGAAAAACCTAAAGACAGCAATGTAATCATCCCGATAGGCGGGATGACGTGCGCGGCTTGCGCCCAGCGAATTGAGAGGGTGCTTGGGAAACTCCCCGGCATATCCTCAGTTTCGGTTAACCTCGCTTCCGAAAAAGCTTCCATAACTTATTCGCCGCAAACAATACGGCTTTCAGCTATCCGTGAGGCTATAGAAAAAGCCGGATATAGAGCGCTCGAGATAACAAAAACAAGCGCAGCGGATGAGGATTGGGCTCGAAAGAAAAAGGAAATCCGTACGATGAAAATAAAAATGACTGTCGCCATCGTTTTCGCGATTCCTCTTTTTTATATTGCCATGTCCCCCATGATAACATTTGTGCAACTTCCGTTTGCAGGCCGGTTAATGCACGCGATGATGCACTTCCCTCTTCAGTATGCGCTGGCTCAGTTGTTGCTAACCATTCCGATCGCCATAGCCGGGTATAGGTTCTATACCGTGGGCTTTATGGCAATTGTGCGCCGCAGCCCCAATATGGATTCGCTTATCGCTATAGGATCTTCATCGGCGCTGATTTTCAGCATTTATAATACATGGCGGATAGCAAACGGAAATTTTGAGTTAGTTAATTCTCTGTACTATGAAACAGCCGGAGTTATATTCGCGCTAATCCTGATTGGGAAGACGCTGGAAGCTATATCAAAGGGCCGTACCGGAGAGGCCATAAAAAAGTTGATGGGTCTTGCTCCGAAGACGGCAATCATCGTGCAGGATGGCGGCGAAAAGGAAATCCCCATCGACGAAGTGGAAATCGGAGACATAATCATAGTCAAGCCAGGCGAAAAAATCCCGGTGGACGGCGTGGTTACCGAGGGGCGCACGGCAATCAACGAATCGATGCTGACGGGCGAGAGTATGCCTGTGGATAAGAAGGCGGGCGACTCCGTGTACGCCGCAACGATTAACACCACAGGCGCAATCCGGTTCAGGGCGGAAAAAGTAGGCGCGGATACCGCACTGGCGCAGATTATCAAACTCGTGGAGGAAGCGCAGGGCAGCAAAGCGCCTATCGCGGCTTTGGGCGACAGAGTTTCTTCAGTTTTCGTTCCGATCGTTTGCGCTATCGCGGCGTTTGCCGGTATCGCGTGGTTCATTGGCACGGGCGGCGACTTAAAACTCTCGTTGACCATCTTTATAACCGTACTTGTTATCGCCTGCCCCTGCGCATTGGGTCTCGCGACGCCTACAGCCATCATGGTAGGCACAGGGAAAGGCGCTGAAAACGGAATACTGATTAAAAGCGGCGAGGCGCTTGAGACGGCGCATAAAATACAAGCCATCGTATTAGACAAAACGGGCACTGTCACAGAGGGCAAACCAACTGTTACCGATGTGTTGAGCGCCGGTGACGCGTTTTCCGGCACGCTGCTGCTGCAAATAACTGCTTCCGCGGAAAAAGGTTCTGAGCATCCTTTGGGACAGGCAATCGTGGCCAGCGCATTGGAAAAAGGGCTTGAACTGATAAAGGCGGAAAGCTTTGAATCCATCACGGGGCGCGGCATTGAAGCGTTGATTGACGGGCAAACCGTCCTTGCGGGGAACCGAAAACTCATGGACGAGCGCGGCGTTTCGCTTGCGGTGATGGCAGCGGATTCCGACAAACTGGCTGGAGATGGAAAAACCCCGATGTTTGTCGCCGTCGACGGTGAATTAGCTGGTATTGTCGCCGTCGCCGACGTTGTAAAAGCGTCGAGCAAGTCGGCAGTTGAAAGCCTTCAGAAAATGGGAATCGAGGTTGTGATGATTACCGGCGACAATCGCAAAACAGCGGACGCAATAGCAAAGCAGGCCGGCATTGATCGAGTCTTCGCCGATGTGCTGCCGCAGGATAAATCCAACGAGGTCAAGAAGCTTCAGGATGAAGGTAAAATAGTCGCAATGGCGGGCGACGGCGTCAACGACGCTCCGGCGCTTGTGCAAGCCGACGTCGGCCTTGCCATCGGTTCGGGCACAGACGTCGCAATGGAGAGCGCGGATATCGTCCTTATGCACTCAGACCTGATGGACGTTCCCACGGCTATCCGCCTCAGTAAAAGGACGCTCCGAACCATCAAGCAAAACCTGTTTTGGGCATTCGGATATAATGTGCTAGGCATCCCTATAGCTGCGGGGCTGCTCCACTTGTTCGGCGGCCCCCTTATGAACCCTATGCTTGCGGCGGCGGCTATGTCGCTAAGCTCTGTCAGCGTATTGTCAAACGCCTTGCGCCTGAAAAGGTTTAAGGCGATAAGCCAGGACGAGGCGCCATAAGGCGATAAATCAAGATATGAGCACCTATTGACGCCCGAATCCGCCGGTTCAGATTAATCAAATTAATCAATCATGTCAATCAGATCAATCATGTCAATCAGATCAATCATGTCAATCATGTCAATCAGATCAATCATGTCAATCATGTCAATCAGATCAATAAGTCCTCTATTGCCTGTCGCTGGCTGTGCCCTTCCGCCGGCGCGGCGCCCTCCGCAGGATAACCGATTGGTAAAAACGCAACCGGGACAATATTATCAGGGAGGGCGAATAATTCGACGGTTTTCACCGGGTCAAAATACATAACCCAGCAGACGCCCAGCCCGGCTTCCTGCGCAGCAAGCATGAGGTGGGTCGTTATGATCGAAGCGTCGATCTCGCCGCTGTGCGCGCCGTCAAATCTCCGTTCCCAGCATACGGTTTTGTCATAGCATATAAGTAGCGCCGCCGGGGCGCCAAATCGGCATGGGGTGCATTCGTCCATCATTTCCAATTCAGTCGGATCGGTGATAACCTTGATGCGTTGCGGCTGGTTATTGCAGGCAGTGGGGGCAATGCGCCCGGCTTCGAGAACCTGCTTAAGCTTTTCCGGCTCGACGGGCGTTTCTTTATAACTGCGGACTGAGTATCGTTTTTTTGCCAAATCAAGGAATGATTGCATCAGAACCGCACCTCCCTTGGCGCGCTGACGAAAGTGTAAAATGTAGCTACGGCGTCTTTCAGGTAATAGACAACTGTGTTGCCGTCATTTACCGCATACATGCCTTTAAGCTCCGGATACGCCGTAAGCATGCTTTCCTGAGCTTCTGTACGGTTGTCCTCAACAAGCGTTGCGGCGACGCGAATCCATGTCTCTCCGTCAAACGCCGACAGTTCAACCTTGGGGTTGGCTTCGATCTGCCTGCCCACATCCTTTTTCTTCCCGGTCTGGATATAGAGCTTGTCCTCAAAAATGTTGATCGTTCCGAAAGGCCGCACCCTCGGTTGGTCTCCGTCAGCTGTAGCAATGTAATAGGTACGGACCTTTTTCAAAAAATCGTGTACCGTCTTCATAATTAATCCCCCTTGAATACATATTATTGGCAATCATAACCGATATATGATATTGGTTTATTCCATGCAACTTATACTATAATACTTTATACTTCAAACTTGCAATAAATTTTCAGGCTTTTCCCGAACCAGCAGCAAACGGTAGCCAACCACTAACGAGTAGGAGGCGTCTCGCGTGCAATGCTTGTACGAACTAAAGTTGTCGCCGATGTACATTTTTCCACAAGTGTTTAGAGGGGCGGTTACGATCAATCAGAGTGCAACTACCCCTCACAAAAGGCCTCAATTTGAGATTCGGCGATTATGATATCATATAGGCGCTGGTCCTGCTGTTATCTCGGCACTTCGGGTTTTGGGAAATAGGTTTCAGTCCCACTGGGCGTCCTGATGCTCAAGCTGTTATTTGAGTTCCCATTTGCCGCATCTACAGTGACTACTACTGTGTACCGTCCGGGTGTTACCTCGAAGTTGCGCGTAGCTGACGCCGTCAAAACCTGCGTAAACACAGATGCGCCTGTGCTGTTTGTAACGGTTATTGTTATTGTTGTCTTGTTCGCGACTGAAGCCGTAAGGGAAAGGCTCCCACTCACCACTACGTCAAAGTTGTTAGTAATCTTTTCTCCCTGCTTGCCCTTAGCCGCAAAACTATATGTTCCGCCAGTAACGGTCCTCGTCGCAGGCGCTACAACCTCCACCTGACGCGTTACGCTTGATGTAAGTCCTGCACTGTTGGTCACTGTGTATCGCACAGTATAGACACCAGCTACAGACGTGTTAACCACGCCCGATACTACTGCCCAACTGCTGATATTCCCATCGACGGCGTCCGTTGCGCTCACGCCCTGCTCCACATAAGGCGACCCGCCCAGATGTAGAACGATCAGTGCTGAACCGACTAGCTTTACTTCCGGCGCCAAGCGCGTTGGCGTCGGTGTTGGGGTTGGCGTAGGTGTCGGCGTCGGGGTTGGCGTCGGTGTTGGGGTTGGCGTAGGT
>JGI24702J35022_10000691_pt1 | contig 20609 bp, 31 predicted proteins | sample TergutTh196P4_FD_35022 | JGI IMG/M metagenome (IMG submission 35022)
CCCTTTCGTTTGCTTTTGAGAATGGACAAGGCTTCCGCGTCATAACCGGGCGCGACAATTCCGTCGGATACCTCCTTGGCAATCAGGGCGGCTGTCTCCTGATCACAGACGTCGGACAATGCGATGAAGTCGCCATAAGAAGACATACGGTCCGCCCCTCTGGCCCTGGCGTAAGCGCTTGCCAGAGGAGAAAGAGCCAGCCCGCTTACATGATACGCTTGCTTCATCCCATCGCTGAGAGGCAGGCCAATCGCCGCTCCTGCCGGACTGACATGCTTAAAAGAAGCTGCGGCAGGCAATCCCGTAGCTTCTTTGAGTTCCCGGACAAGCTGCCAGGCGTTGAGCGCATCTAACAGATTGATATAGCCCGGTTTGCCGTTGAGTACGGTGATGGGCAGCTCCGCATCCTCGCGAAAGATACGGGCCGGCTTCTGGTGAGGATTACATCCGTATTTCAGTTCATACTCTCTCATTTCGCCCTCCGATACCGCGTGCGGCTGCCGCATAACAGCAAACAGACCGCTAACGATTCCTCATGGAAAAGACGTACTCAATAGGTACGGCATAGGCCTCGACAATGCCGCTTGTCTCTTTCAGACAGTTGACGCCAAGAAGCGCGCCGTTTGTTTTAACAAGGGGACCGCCGCAATTGTCCTGCGCAATGCGCGCAGTGACATGATAGGTATGGATGCCGCCAAGCCTGTCATTATCCGGCGTCTTCACGCTGATCATGCCCGGCGACAAGCATTCTTGCATATGTAAAGGGCTTCCCAATGTGAACACGGGCTCTTCCGCCTCCACACCGGTAAAATCATCAAAGTAGCGAAAAACCGGNAACTCTTCATCCGGCGCTCTCCGGACCCTGAGTTTTGCCAGATTCATCACCGTGTCCAGAACAAGCAGATCCGCGCTGTACTCCACGCCTTCGCTTGTCCTGACGCTGATCCAGGCAGCGTCTTTAACGATATTGGCGCAGGTGACGACCTGTCCGTCTTTGGAGAAAAAGAAGCCGCTTCCGATGCTGCTGTCTGTTGTTACCTGAAGAAGGACCGGTTTCGCCAGTTCTTCTACATCCCTTTCCACATGCAAAGGAAGAGTGGTTATCCATACGGATCTGGAGGGATCCTCCCACCGCACTTCGCAGCCCAATGCCTCCGATACGAAACGCAGCGGCACATACGTGCGGCCGTTGACAATTCTGGCAGGCACATCCAGCGTAGAGGTCGAACCATCTATCAGATTGGCGCGGGATGCGCCGATGATCAGGTCAAAGCCCTTTGCGCCGCGAAACCCGATGACCTGCTGTTCATCCGGATACCAAAGCACCTTTCCGTTCAGGTATTCCACTACGGCGCGTAGCGGGATCATCACCCGGCTGTTTTCGATGAAAGGCCTATCGCCGCCCTCCTGAAGAACGCCGTCGACCAGAATATTAATCCCCTCATCCTGCGCCTCAAGTCTGCCGGGATAGTCGGATAGAGGCAACACGAAAGTCAGCGCAATCAGAAGCGACAGGATTATGCTGATTTTTCCATATACTTTCACAGACTTCTGCATGAACTTCCCTCAGGGCCTATGCCGCTTGCTTATCGGCAGCGGCGAGGCCTTTGTCCTTTCGTCAGCTTTACTACTTTTCGTACACATTCAGGTTATCATTTCTGGCTACGATTGACAAGCCTATTCTCATGGACGTNTTGACAGATACAGCGGCAGCGAATAAACTGAGCTTGTATACATACATAGCCCGTCATGGAGGTGATGACAATTCTCATTATACTGAAATACCTTAAACCGAAGGAATGGACGCAAACTCTTGTTATCTTTGTGCTGTCGGTGGTACAGGTCTGGCTNGACCTGAAGTTTCCGGATTATATGGCGTTGATCACGAAGCTTTTGCAGACGCCGGGGAGTCAAATCAATGAAATCTGGGCAGCCGGGGGATCGATGCTTCTCTGTGCGATAGGGAGCCTTCTCTGCGTCATTGCCGTCAGTTATCTCGCATCGCAGGCGTCGTCGGCCTTGGCGGCGCGGGTACGGGGCATGGTCTTTGCAAAAGTGGAATCCTTCTCTATGGAAGAAGTCGGCCGTTTCTCCACGGCCAGCCTGATCACCCGCTGTACCAATGACATCACGCAAATGCAGACATTTTTTGTAGCAGGTCTGCAAATGCTGCTGAAAGTGCCTATCCTTGCGATCGGCGGTATCTTGAAAATCGCCGGGAAAGGGAATGCCTGGACGCTCGCGACATTGATCGCGTTTCTGATTATGCTGGCGGCTGTCGCCGCGGCGATGACGGTGGCCTTACCGATATACAGAACTATGCAGACGCTGGTGGATCGCCTGAATTTGGTCGTGCGGGAAAGCCTGGCCGGCCGCTTCGTCATCCGGGCTTTCAATGCGGAAGGCTTCCATAGCGGGAAATTTGAGCGGGCAAACGAGGCGTTTACCAGAGCGGATCAAAGGACAAACCGCGCGATGGCGTCTATGTCGCCCTTCATGTCCATCGCCAATAACGGGATCATCATCGCGATTTACGGCATCGGCGTCGCCATGATCCGCGCTGCGGGGCCTGCGGAGGCCTTGACGATCTTCTCCGATATGGCGATTTTCTCCTTCTATGTCGCGCAGGTATTCAATGCTATTAAATTTATTACAAAAGTGCTTCCCAGATGGCCCAGGGCTACGGCTTCCGCGAGGCGGGTCAANGATGTGCTGCACACCGAGCCGGCCATTCGGGACGGGCTGCGNATGNCGGGGGAAGCGGGCGCCGAAGGCGAGGTCGTCTTCCAAAAGGTGTGTTTCCGGTATCCCGGCGCGGCCAGCGACGCCCTCGAAGATATCAGCTTCACGGCGAGACAGGGAGAGACCGTCGCCTTTATTGGCTCCACCGGCAGCGGGAAATCTACGCTGGTGAACCTGATCCCCCGGCTGTATGACGCTACAGGCGGCCAGATCCTGGTNGGCGGAGTAGACGTGAAGGAATATAATTTGAAAGCGCTGAACAACCGGATCGGTTATGTCCCGCAAAGAGCCGTACTCTTCAGAGGTACGGTCGGTTCCAATGTCGCCTATGGAGACAACGGCGGGAGCGGCTACAGCCCTGAGGATATCCGCAGGGCGGTTCGCATCGCGCAGGGGCAGGAATTTGTCGAGAATCTTGAAGGCGGATATGATGCGGCGGTATCCCAGGGCGGAACCACCGTATCCGGCGGTCAGAAGCAACGCATATCTATCGCGCGGGCGATCTGCCGCCAGCCGGAGATCTTGATCTTTGACGACGCGTTTTCGGCGCTGGACTACCAAACCGAACGGGCGCTGCGGGTAGCGTTGAAACACGAAATTGCCGGGGCGACGATATTCGTTGTCGCCCAACGCATCGGATCCATCATGGACGCCGANNGGATTATAGTGCTGGAGGATGGGAAAATCGCCGGGCAGGGGAAGCACAGGGAATTGCTGCGGGACTGCCGCGTCTATCGGGAGATTGCCATGTCACAGCTTAGCGAGGAGGAGTTGGCGTCATGAGCGAAGATAAACAAAAAGACGTTAACAGCGAAGGCGGCGACAACAGCGCGAAAAGGCTGGAAGGCGTTGCGATGGGCATCAATCATTTTGGCGGGCCTGTCGAAGAAGCGGGCAACTACAGGAAGACCTGGGGCAAGCTCGTCGTGTATTGTCGAAAGCATCTGCCGGCGATTGTGCTGTCCTTGATTTTCACCGTCATCGGCAACGTCTTCCAGGTACTTAGCCCCGGATTTCTACGCGATATGACCGACGAAATACGACAAGGGCTCTCCGGCGTCATCAATACGCAGGCGATATGGGCGATCGGCATTGCCTTGGGCAGCCTGTACGCAGGCGCGGCACTTATGGGTTTCTTACAAAACTTTATCATGGCGTCGGTCACCGCGCGCATCTCAAGAAACCTTCGCAGCGCCATTACCGAAAAAATCAACAAACTTCCGCTGCGGTATTTCGACAGGGTAAGCCTGGGCGACGTCATCAGCCGTGTAACCAACGACGTTGACACCATCGGCCAGACGCTCAACCAAAACATCGGCATGGTGATTTCGTCGCTGACCCAATTGGTCGGCTCGCTGGCCATGATGCTTTGGACGGATTGGCTCCTTGCCCTTACCGCTATTGCCACCAGCGCGATAGGCTTTGGCGCTTCCAAAGTCGTCCTGTCACGGTCGCAGGCCTTCTTTAAAGCGCAGCAGCGGGGGCTTGGCGCGGTAAACGGGCATATTGAAGAAATATTCTCCGGTCACAATATCGTCAAAACCTATAACGGCGCTGAGGCAGCGCAAGCGACTTTCGATGGGATCAACGGTGATCTTTATACCGCCGCCTGGAAAGCTCAATTCGTGTCAGGCTTCATCACGCCCCTGATGAATTTCTCAGGCAGTGTGGCCTATGTCGCGATCAGCGTGGTCGGCGCCATCTTTGTGATGCAGGGGCGGATCAGCTTTGGCGTCATTATCGCGTTCCTTGTGTATGTGAACCAGTTTACCCAAGGGATCACCCACGTTGCGGAGACCGTACCGGGCTTGCAGGGTACCACGGCGGCCAGCGAACGGGTATTCGAATTGCTGGATGAGGAAGAACTGGACGACGAGAGCCATAAAACCGCGATTCTGGAAAATATCAGCGGGGACGTCACGTTCGAACACCTATCCTTCGGTTATCATAAAGACAAAACCATTATTCATGATTTCTCCGTGNANGTGAAAGCCGGACAAAAAGTCGCCATTGTCGGCCCCACCGGCGCCGGCAAAACCACCATCGTCAACCTGTTGATGCGTTTTTATGAACCGGACAGCGGAGAAATTCTCATTGACGGCAGGCCGGTCAGCCAGGTGAAAAGAGAAAACGTACACGAACAATTCAGCATGGTGTTGCAGGATACCTTATTATTTGAAGGGACATTGAAAGACAACATCATCTTCAGCACGCCGGGCGTCACCGACGAACAGGTGGCTGAGGTAGGTAATGTCGTAGGGCTGCACCACTACGTCAGCACGCTGCCGGCGGGCTACGATACCATGCTGGACAGCGCCGTAAGCCTGTCGGAAGGCCAAAAGCAGCTGGTCACCATCGCCAGGGCTATGATCCAAAACGCGCCNATCCTGATCCTNGACGAGGCCACCAGCTCGGTTGATACCCGTACGGAAGCACTGATCCAGGAAGCGATGGACCGCCTGATGATTGGCCGNACTTCCTTCGTCATTGCGCACCGCCTTTCTACCATCAGAAACGCCGACCTGATTCTGGTCCTCAAGGACGGCGACATTATCGAGCGGGGAACCCACACAGAATTGCTCGCCCAAAACGGTTTCTATACCGAACTCTACAACAGCCAGTTTGATCTGGCGCAGTCAGCGCCGGCAGGCGTCGCCTGATCCCGAACCCGGCTCCGTGCCGGCTCCGCTGGTCTAACAAAATGCAAAACAAACGCCCGGTAATCATCTTATCAATGATGCCGGGCGCTTTTCGTTCCAATAGTATGCTGGTCTTACACCAGCTCGATATAGCACATCATCGCGGCGTCGCCCTTTCGCGGGGCGCCTCTGATGATCCGGGTATAGCCTCCGTTGCGATCTTTATATTTTGGCGCCACTTCATCGAACAGGCTTTTCACGACCTTTTCGTCCATGATATAGGCCAGCGCCCGGCGGCGCGCCGCCAGATCCCCCTGTTTGCCCAGTGTGATCATCTTTTCCGCGGTGGAACGAAGCTCTTTTGCCTTCATCTCCGTAGTCTCAATCCTGCCGTGCCGAATCAGCGCGGTCGTCAGATGGCGCATCAAAGCCCTTCGTTGTCCGGTGGTCCTGCCCAGTTTTCTGTATCCCACAGTGTTTTCCCCCTATTCGTCATACTTTCTGAGGCTCAGCCCCAGAGAGCCCAACTTTTCATACACTTCTTCCAGAGACTTTTTACCCAGATTTCGTACTTTCATCATATCGTCTTCCGTCTTCTGGATGAGCTCGCCTACCGTGTTAATCCCCGCCCGTTTCAGACAATTATAAGAACGGACGGATAAATCCAGTTCCTCTATGCTGATATCCAAAATCTTGTCTTTCTCATCCTCGACCCTGTTAACCATGATCTCCACATCGTTGACCTGCTCTGTCAGTCCAATAAATATCTTGAGATAATCATGAAGGATTTTTGCGGAAATACTGACCGCTTCCTCCGGATGCAGAGAGCCGTCTGTCCAGACTTCCATAGAGAGCCTGTCATAATTCGTTCCGGTTGCGTCCCAGGCTGCCGTTACGGTATAATTTACTTTCGTTACCGGGGAAAATATAGAATCCATCGGGATCACACCGATGATATGCTCGTCTTTCTTGTTCCGTTCGCCGGAGCGGTAACCCCGGCCGCGTTCAACCATGATCTCCATGGACAAATGCGCGTCGTCCTCCAGTGTGGCGATGATCAGATCCTTGTTCAAGATTTCCACCTGACTGTTTGGCTCTATATCTCCCGCCGTTACCGGTCCCGCAGAATCGGCTTCCAGGCGCAAAGTATGTGAATCGTCGTCCATTATCTTTAACGACATGGCCTTCAGATTCAGGATAATATCCGTGACATCCTCGACTACGCCGGGAATTGTCGAAAACTCATGAAGCACGCCGTCGACCTTCACGGACGTCACCGCCGCGCCCGGCAGAGAAGACAACAAGATGCGCCGTAAAGAGTTTCCCAATGTTATCCCATATCCCTTTTCCAAGGGTTCTACCATAAAACGGGCATAACGCCTGTCTTCGCTGGCTTCCATGCACTCTATTTTGGGTTTTTCGATTTCTAGCATTGGCTACCCCCCTATGGCTTATTATCGGGAATATAGTTCGACGATCAGATGCTCCTGCACAGGAATATCAATTTCTTCACGCGTAGGCAAAGCCACCATGCGGCCTGTCATATTGTCCGCATCCAATTCCAGCCATGAGGGAACAGTTCTTCCTGCAGCCAGTTCTCTGATATCCCTGAACTTCGGCGATTCGTTGCTCTTCGTCTTCACCGCTACTACATCGCCCGGCGACACCAGCATCGACGGGATATTCGCCTTATGCCCGTTGATCGTATAATGATTATGCCTGACCAACTGTCTGGCTTCCCTTCGGGAGTTAGCGAAACCCAGACGGTATACGACATTATCCAATCGCCGCTCCAGTAAAATCAGGAAATTTTCGCCTGCGACGCCCTTTTGCCTTTCGGCCCGGTTAAAGGTTAATTTGAACTGGCCTTCCTGCATGCCATATATTCTCTTGGTCTTTTGTTTTTCCCGCAGCTGCGTGCCATATTCGGTCAGCTTCTTACGGCTCAGGCCATGCTGGCCCGGCGTGACTCTGCCCTTTTCGATGGCGCATTTTTTGGTATAGCATTTATCGCCTTTTAGAAATAATTTCATCGCTTCCCTGCGGCATAATCTGCAGACAGGACCTGTATATCTTGCCATGTTGCTATCCTCCTTACACTCTGCGGCGTTTTGGCGGGCGGCAGCCATTATGGGGAATCGGCGTCACATCCCGGATCGCGCTAACCTCTAAACCTGTAGCCTGCAAAGAACGGATAGCCGCTTCCCTGCCGGATCCGGGACCTTTGACAAAGCATTCGACTTCCCGCATACCGTGTTCAATAGCTGCTTTTGCCGCCTTCTCCGCTGCCATCTGCGCCGCAAATGGCGTACTCTTTCTTGAGCCTCGAAAACCCATTCCCCCTGAGCTGGCCCAGGATATGGCGTTGCCATTCGTGTCCGTGATGGTTACGATCGTATTGTTGAACGTGGATTGAATATGGGCAATCCCTTTATCTACATTTTTTCGTTCTCTGCGCCTGACTCTGGTTGTCGTAGTCCTTCTGGCCATGGTTACCGCTCCTCCTTACTTCTTCTTACCGGCTATGGTACGGCGAGGCCCTTTCCGTGTACGGGCATTGGTCTTGGTCCTCTGTCCTCTTACCGGTAAACCTCGGCGGTGACGCAGTCCGCGATAACAGCCAATTTCCATGAGGCGCTTGATGTTAAGGGAGATATCCCGCCTGAGATCGCCTTCCACCTTCACGTTTTCCGTTATGGCGTCCCTCAGCTTGGCTACCTCGTCTTCCGTCAGATTTCTGATTCGGGTATCAGGATCGACGCCTGTGGACGCGCAAAGCATCTTTGATGTAGATCTGCCAATCCCGAAAATATACGTTAACCCGATTTCTACCCGCTTGTCACGGGGCAGGTCGACGCCCGCAATTCTTGCCATATTCTATACCTCCCTGTTAACCTTGGCGTTGCTTATGCTTCGGATTATCACAAATCACCCGCACGACGCCTTTTCGTCTGATGATCTTACATTTTTCGCACATGGTCTTAACCGATGGTCTTACCTTCACTGTTTAAGCCTCCTTGCTACTTATAACGATAGGTGATGCGGCCCCGGCTCAGGTCATAGGGAGACAGCTCCACTGTGACGCGATCCCCGGGTAGAATCCGGATAAAGTTCATGCGAATTTTCCCGGACACATGAGCCAATACTTTATGTCCGTTAGCAAGCTCTACTTTGAACATGGCATTGGGCAACGGTTCAGTCACTGTTCCTTCAACTTCGATCACATCTTGTTTTGACACGGAGTCCACCCCTCCTTCCGGGCAGCCGGGATAGTTTTTGAGTATTGATCAACCTTTATGTTCCTTACTCTGTGTTACATCCATCCGGATAGTCCTTCATCCTGGATACAGTCGCGCCGCCAGCAGCCGCGTTGGCGGAGAACTGTTTCAACGTAATGCCTCTGCAATCGTTTCGGTTACTTTCTCTATTTCCTGATCACCATTGACCGGAACCAGCAATTGGTGAGAAAGATAGAACTCAATTACCGGCGTCGTGCGTTGTTCGTATACTTTTACACGATTGCGTATCGTCTCTTCTTTATCGTCATCCCGTTGGAACAGGGGACCGCCGCATTTATCACAGACGCCGTTTTGCTTTGGCCGGTTAAAATGCACGTTATAGAGCGCTCCGCAATTTTTGCATGTCCAGCGGCTGCTAAGCCGCTGTATCAACACTTCCGAATCGACGTCTATCTGAATCACCGCGTCCAGCGGTTCGTTTAATTCGGCCAATATCCTGTCCAGGGCCCTGGCTTGTTCTGTGGTTCTGGGAAAGCCGTCAAGCACAAAGCCTTTGACGCAATCCTCCAAAATGAGACGATCGTGAACGATATTGATTGTCACCGTATCGGGAACCAGGGCTCCCTTATCCATATACTCCCGGGCTTCCAATCCCATGGTGGTATGATCCTTGACTGCCTGACGGAACATATCCCCGGTCGAAATGTGGGGAACTCCATATTTCTCCGCCAGAATGAGGGCCTGTGTCCCTTTTCCGGCGCCGGGAGGTCCGAATAGTATGATTCTCATGCGCCTTTCTCCCCGTCCTTATCCCTTCCAAACTATTTCAGGAAACCCTGATAATTACGCATCATCAATTGGGATTCCAACTGTTTTACCGAATCCAGAACTACGCCGACCACGATCAAAAGGCTGGTGCTGCCTAAAGCGAGCTGCAATGAGGTAAACTGCATCAGCAAAGTGGGCACGGTGGCGATAAAGGCCAGAAAAATAGCACCCGCCATAGTAATTCGGTTCGATATTCTGGCCAGATGATCCGAGGTCGGGCGACCGGGCCTCAAGCCGGGGATAAAGCCCCCGTATTTCTTCAGGTCGTCCGCGATTTGAATCACGTTGAGCGTGATAGCGGAATAGAAAAAGGTAAAGAATACGATCAAAAGCGCGTAAACCCCTTGATACCAGACTTTACCCGGATCGAAGAAATTACTCACGCTCACCGCGCCGGCACTGTTAGGAAACCAGCTGGCAATCTGCCCGGGAAACATGAGAATGGTCATGGCAAAAATGATAGGAAGTACGCCGGCCTGATTCACCCTTAGAGGAATATGCGTATTCTGCCCTCCATAGATCTTCCGCCCCACGACCCTCTTCGCATACTGAACCGGCACACGGCGCTGGCCTTCGTTCAACAAAACGACCGACATGACCAGCAGTATTGCGACAATCAGCATCACTACCGCAACGATAATCCTTGTCAAATCAACAGAGATGTACTCAAAAATAGAGATTAAACCGAAAGGCAGCCGGGATACAATACCTGCAAAAATCAGGATCGATATGCCGTTGCCTATCCCCCGGTCATTGATCTGTTCTCCCATCCACATCAGAAAAGCTGTGCCTGCAGTTAATGATATGGACACGATGGCGACGTTCATCCAGGTATAGCTAAGATACGCGGTGCGAAAACCCATTGAAATCCCTACTGCCTGTACAAAAGCCAGAACCACGGTCAGATAACGGGATATCGACGCGATTTTCTTCCTACCATCCGCATCTTTATTCATTTCCTCCAGCTTGGGAATGACCACCGTGAGCAGCTGCATGATAATCGATGCGTTGACATAGGGCGTGATGCTCATGGCAAATACGGAGAAATTCTTAAAAGCGCCGCCTGAGATAACGTCAAAGAAGCCGAGCAATTGCCCGCTGCTTAATTCCCTGATGATATCCGTATTAATGCCGGGTACCGGCACGTGNGTACCGATTCGGAAGACGACGATCATCAAGAGAGTGAATAACAGCTTCTTCCGAATTTCCTCTACCTTAAAGGCATTTCTCACAACCTCAATCAACTAAATCACCTCGATTGAGCCGCCCGCGGCTAGTATCTTCTCCCTGGCTGTTTCGGAAAAGCCTCTGGCCTTTACATGCAGGGCCTTCGTAATCTCGCCGCGTCCAAGAATCCTGACTCCCTGCAGGGGATTGCTGACCAAGCCGCTCAATACAAGGGCCTGGGTATCCACGGTTGTGCCGGCATCGAATTTGGCTTCCAATGCTTCCACATTCAAGATCGCATATTCTTTTTTAAATATATTGGTAAAACCGCGTTTTGGCATGCGTCTCTGCAAAGGGGTCTGACCACCTTCAAAGTAAGGACCTTTGCCGCCGCCGGAGCGCGAATTCTGCCCCTTATGCCCTTTGCCGGATGTCTTGCCATGACCGGATCCCGGGCCTCTGCCCAAGCGCTTTCTCGCGTGCTTCGAGCCTGGCGCCGGCTTTAATGTAGATAATTCCATCGAAAACCCTACCTCCTCAATCCTGCCATCATCCGTCATTCAGCATCTTTCACTGTGATCAGATGAGCTATCTTGCGAACCTTACCGAGTATATCCGGTGTTGATTTCTGGATCGTACGGGAATGCAGTTTGCCAAGGCCCAGGGATTTTACTGTTTCCCGCACTCTGCGGTCATAGCCGATCACGCTTTTCACCAAGGTAATCTCAATCTTGCCCGCCGGTTCGTTAGCATTCGTCATACTGTCCTCCTAATTCAACAATTCCTCGACGGTCTTGCCCCGAAGCCTGGCTACTTCCTCAGCCCGCATCAGGCTCTTCAGACCGATCAATGAAGCCTGTACCATATTATTGGCATTATTGGATCCGATAGATTTCGTCAATATATCGCGAATCCCTGCCAATTCCATAACAGCACGGACAGGACCGCCGGCGATCACGCCGGTTCCTGGCGCGGCAGGCTTCAGGAATACCCGGCCCGCTCCAAAAACCCCCGTCACTTCGTGAGGGATACTGGTTCCTTTCATCGGAACATCAATCAGGTTCTTTTTCGCGTCCTCGATACCTTTCCGAATGGCCTCCGGCACCTCTGTCGCCTTTCCCAATCCGGCGCCGACNCGGCCTTTCCCGTCGCCGACCACCACCAGGGCGCTGAAGCTGAAACGACGTCCGCCTTTTACCACTTTCGCGACACGGTTGATATATACTACGCGTTCCGTGAACTCGCTTACATTTTCTTCAAATCTTTCGTTTCTGTCATTTCTCGCCATGCTTTTCCCTCCTTTTTGTTTCAACTAAAACTGCAGTCCCGCTTCCCGGGCGCCTTCCGCCAGAGCCTTGACCCGGCCATGGTATATCGCGCCGCCCCGGTCAAACACGACCTCAGTGATGCCTTGATCAACGGCTCTTTTGCCGATTTCCAGGCCCACTTTCTTGGCGGCTTCCACGTTGCCGGTATGATCCATGGTTCCCTTTAGCGGCGCTTCCAGGGTGGAGGCCGAAAAGAGGGTTTCGCCTTTGGTGTCGTCAATAATCTGCGCGTAGATATGCTGCAGACTGCGGTATACAGCCAGCCTTGGACAGCCTGGCGTTCCCGCGATGTTCTTTCGGATACGAAGATGCTTCTTTCGCCGTACCGCCTTTTTGTTGATCTGGTTAATCAAGTGTCTTCACTCCTTTGTTTTCGGATAGTACGCGGCTCAACAACCGCCAGCCATCCGTTTTGAGTGCCGCCATATGGATGCACATTCTACCCATGCATTCCTCTAGCCAATTTCTCAGCCTGGCTTTCATATGTGACCGTTTTGGCTGAACGACCCCAACAACGTCAGAGGGAAACCTGGCTCGCTATCCCGTTTTGGCGGTGATAGCTTTGTCTCTGACTAGGCGGCGAGTTCGGACAAAGGGGGAGCGTACTACATCGTACGTGACCGCTTTGGCTGGACGACGCCAACAACGTCAGAGGGAAAGATAGCCCGCCAAAACTAGGCGCGTTTGCCGGCCTTGCCAGCCTTCAGCCTCACCGTCTCATTAGAGTACCGGATGCCTTTCCCTTTGTACGGCTCGGGCTTGCGGATCTTGCGAATATCTGCGGCAAGCTGCCCTACGGCTTGCTTGTCGGCGCCCTTGACGACGATCCTTGTGGGAGCGGGTACTTCGATAGACAAACCGGGACCCGGCTCGACCTCTACGGGATGGGAATAGCCGATCGCCAGGACCAGCTTTTGTCCTTGCATCTGCGCTCTGTATCCGACGCCGACCATATCCAGGGTTATCTCAAAGCCGCTGCTCACGCCGATAACCATATTTTGTATCAGCGCCCTGATCAATCCATGGTAAGAACGGTTCAGCTTTTCATCATTTGGCCGGGTTACCGAAATCTGATCGTTGTCCAGGGTCACGGAGATTTCTCTGGGAAAAGATTGAGATAGCGTACCGTTTGGCCCTTTCACGATGATATTCGTGTCTTCAATTTTGACGTCGATCCCTGCCGGTACGGGAATCGGTAGTTTTCCTATTCTGGACATTTTCAGCCTCCTGCTTACCAGACGTAGCAGAGAACTTCTCCGCCCAGTCCGCGTTTTCTTGCTTGCTTATCGGTCATCACACCCTGAGATGTGGAGATGATGGCAATCCCGAGGCCTCCCAGGATCCTTGGCACCTCGTCTTTCTTGGCATAGACGCGGAGCCCTGGCCTGCTGATTCTTTTAATGCCCGAAATGACCTTTTGCTTATTGGGACCATATTTCAAATGTACACGAAGTAAACCTTGCCTGCCGTCTTCGATGTACTCGAAATCCTTAATCATACCCTCTTCTTTAAGAATTTGAGCCAGTGTCTTTTTTAATCTCGAAGCGGGAATTTCCACTTTTTCGTGATTCACGGAATTCGCATTTCGAATGCGGGTCAAAAAATCCGCGATGGGATCCGTCATAACCATGATCCACAGTACCTCCTCTCGATGAGCCTGTCTTGATTACCAACTGGCTTTTGTTATGCCGGGGATTTGTCCTTCATATGCCAGCTTTCGGAAGCATATGCGACAGACGCCGAATTTCCGCATATAAGCATGTGGACGGCCGCAGATCTTGCATCGGTTATACGCTCTAACCTGGTACCTTTGCGGTCGCTGCTGCTTGTTGATCAGGGATGTCTTTGCCATTGACTTTCCTCCTTTGGCTCGCCAAAACTGGTTGCTTGCTCTTTTTCCACTATACGGCGTTGCCTTCCGTAGCCAGAGTTTTATTTACTGCTGATCCGCAAAGGGCATGCCCATATAGCTGAGCAACGCTTTTGCTTCTTCGTCTGTCTTTGCCGTAGTCACAAACACAATATCCATCCCCCGCAGCTTATCGATCTTATCATAATCAATCTCCGGGAACATGAGCTGCTCCCGTAAGCCGATGGAATAATTGCCCCTGCCGTCAAATGATTTGTCGGAAACCCCCCGGAAGTCACGGACACGGGGAAGAGCGACATTAAACAGTTTATCGGTAAAATCAAGCATCCTCTCTGCTCGCAGCGTAACCTTTGCGCCGACAGACATGCCGGTGCGGACTTTAAAAGCGGCTACTGATTTTTTCGCCTTGGTGATAATGGGCTTTTGTCCGGTGATCCTCATCAGGTCAGCCACCGCCCCGTCCATGGCTTTCGGATTGCCGATGGCTTCCCCCACGCCGATATTGATCACGACTTTATCCAGCTTGGGAACCTCCATAATATTGTCATAACTGAAGCGCTGCTGCATAGCAGGAACGATTTCTTTCTGATACTTTTCCTTTAACCGATTCATTTACGTCATTCCCCTCCCGGCATATCTTTATTAGTCGAAAGCTTCGCCGCATACTTTACAGATCCGGGTGCGGGAACCGTCATTCAGGATCTGTTTGCCATACCGGACAGGCTTTCTGCATTTGTTGCAGTATAATAACACATTCGAACTGGCTATGCTTCCTTCTTTTTCAATGATGCCGCCTTGCGGGTTCCCCTGTGTCGGCTTCAGATGTTTCTTGACCATATTGGCGCCCTCGACAACGACCCGGCCTTTTGCCGAATCCACTGTGAGAACCTTGCCTCTTTTGCCGATTTCCTTACCGGAGATTACTTGTACGACGTCGCCCTTTTTGACATGGATTTTCATCTATCTCACCTCCGCCCGTTCTTTTTAAAGCACTTCAGGCGCTAAAGAAAGAATCTTGGTAAAATCATGCTCCCTCAGTTCTCTGGCGACCGGCCCGAATATGCGGGTGCCTCTGGGGCTTTTGTCTTCCCTGAGTATAACTGCGGCATTTTCATCAAAGCGGATATAAGAACCATCTGCACGACGAACGGCGCTTTTTGTCCGNACTACGACAGCCCTGACAACCTCGCCTTTCTTTGTCGCGCTGCCCGGCGCCGCTTCTTTCACTGTTGCGACGATGATATCTCCGATTGACGCATAACGCCGCACGGAACCGCCTAACGGACGGATACAAAGCAATTCTTTCGCGCCGGTATTGTCCGCTACCCTCAATCTGCTTTCCTGTTGAATCATTGCTGGTTCCTCCTGTCCATGATGTTAAAAGATGGCGCCCGGCGCTTTCTCAATTATCGCAGCGACATTCCAGCGCTTGTCTTTGCTCAGGGGGCGGCATTCCTCTATCGAGACCCGATCTCCCATGCCGCATTCATTCTTTTCATCATGGGCTTTGTATTTATTGGTCACCTTGATAATTTTATTATACATACCATGCTTGGCGGCAGTCGTAACGGCGACAACGACGGTCTTGTCCATCTTGTTGCTCACCACCGTGCCTGTTAAAGTTTTGCGGGTAGTTCTTTTCAAGTCCGGTTTCCTCCTTTGGCTTGCTCTTTTTCCGCCATACGGCGTTGCCTTCGTCGTCCGCCATACGGCGCGACCTTCGTCGTCCTGAGATCTACTGCTTCTCCAATTCCATTTCCCGGATTACCGTCTTTGTCCGCGCGATATCTTTCCGCACTTCTCTCAGGCGCATGGGGTTTTCCAATTGGCCGGTAGCAAACTGGAACCGCAGGTTGAACAATTCTTCTTTGAGTTCCTTTTCCTTCATGCTCAGCTCGTCGCTGGTCATTTCACGAATAGCCTTAGCTTTCACCTGCATCACCATCCATTCCCGCAAAGCTATCATTCGCAACAGCTTTCGTAATGCTATCCTCCCGGTTTTCTCCCGCGTGGTCTTCTTTTGGAGCTGCTTCTATATAATTCTCATTCCGGATGATCTTTGTCTTAACCGGAAGCTTATGCGACGCGAGACGCATGGCTTCCTTTGCCATATCTTCATTCACGCCGGCAATTTCAAACATAACCCTGCCGGGCTTTACTACCGCAACCCAATATTCAGGAGAACCTTTACCGGAACCCATCCGGGTTTCCGCCGGCTTTGCCGTAATCGGCCTGTCCGGAAAAATCTTAATCCAAACCTGACCTCCGCGTCTGATATAGCGGGTCATGGCAATACGCGCCGCTTCGATCTGGCGGTTGGTGATCCATCCCGCTTCCAGGGATTGCAGGCCAAACTGTCCATAGTTTATATGATTACCGCGGGTTGCTTTTCCCTTAATGTTGCCTCCCCGATGCGGGCGGCGCCATTTGACCCTCTTAGGCAGTAACATCCGATGCAGCCTCCTTCCGGACCTTTGCTTCCGGCAGTATCTCACCCTTATAGATCCATACCTTGACGCCAATCTTCCCGTAGGTTGTATTGGCCTCGGCAAAGCCGTAATCGATGTCTGCCCTTAGCGTATGCAAAGGCACTTTGCCTTCGCTATACCATTCGGTGCGGGCAATCTCCGCCCCGCCCAGGCGGCCTGCGCAGGAAATTTTGACGCCCAGGGCGCCCAGCCGCATCGTACGATTGACCGACTGTTTCATCGCGCGGCGGAAAGCGATACGCTTGACCAATTGCGCAGCAATCCCTTCGGCGACCAATTGCGCGTCCAGCTCAGGTTTCTTGATTTCGGAAATATTGATGTTGATTTTCTTTCCGGTCATGTTTTCCAGTTCTTTTCGAAGGATTTCAACTTCTGTGCCGCCGCGCCCGATCACGATACCGGGTTTTGCCGTTTTAATCGTCACCTTGACCCGATTGGCGCTTCGCTCGATTTCCACGCTGGAAACCCCGGCCTGAAATAGTTTCTCCTTGATATAGTTTCTGATCTTGATGTCTTCCAGAAGCAGATCGGAGAAATTCTTTTTATCCGCATACCAGTTGCTTTCCCAGCCTCTAATAATACCAACCCGCATGCCCTTTGGATGTACTTTCTGACCCACTGGCACTCCCCTCCTTATTTCTCACCGACGATGATGGTAATGTGGCTGGTCCTCTTCTTGATGATATCCGCCCTGCCTTGCGCGCGGGGCATGACCCGCTTCAGCACAGGCCCTCCGTCCACATATGCCTCCTTCACATAAAGCAAATCTTTATCCATCTCAAAATTGTGCTCGGCATTTGCCGCAGCGGACTTCAGCACTTTGCCGATGGGTTCCGTTGCTTTGTGAACTGTAAATTTCAAAATCGCTTCGGCTTCTCTTACCATCTTGCCACGAATCAAATCGATCACCGCGCGGGCTTTGCGGGGAGAGATGCGCACATACTTTGCGCTGGCCACAGCGCCTTTGGTTTTTTTATCCGTTTCCGGTAATGCAGTTGTTCTCGCCATGCTGCTTCCTCCTCTCCCGGCTTATCTGCCGCCGCTGGACCTATCCCCGGCATGACCCCGGAAGATACGCGTCGGCGCAAATTCGCCTAACTTATGTCCTACCATATCTTCCGTAACATAAACCGGCACATGTTTTCGACCGTCATGTACGGCTATGGTATGACCTACCATTTGGGGAAATATCGTGGAACGGCGCGACCAGGTTTTCAGCACTCTTTTATCATTGCTTTCATTCAGCGCGTTGATCCTGCCCATCAGCCTTTCTTCAACATAGGGGCCTTTTTTGATGGATCTGCTCATGCTCTAGATTCTCCTTTCGTCAGCGCTATTTCTTCTTGCGTGATGTGACGATGTACTTATCGCTGGGGTTCTTCTTCTTCCGTGTATTGCCGCCGATAGCGGATTTGCCCCAGGGTGTCACCGGACGCTTTCGACCGACGGGAGAACGGCCTTCGCCGCCGCCATGGGGATGATCAACAGGATTCATCACTACGCCCCTGACTGTGGGGCGCTTGTTCATCCAACGGGAACGGCCGGCTTTGCCAATGTTGAGGATCTCATTTTCAGGATTGGACAACTGTCCGAGAGTCGCCTTACAGGCCATCAAAACCTTCCGTACTTCGCCGGAAGGAAGGCGCAGGGATGCATAGTTGTTCTCCTTGGACATCAGCTGCGCTGAGGCGCCGGCGGAACGGACCATCTGACCGCCTTTAAGCGGCTTCATCTCTACATTATGTACGATAGAACCGACGGGGATATTCGCTAAAGGAAGCGCGTTGCCTACTTTGATATCCGCAGCGGGTCCGGATTCTACCATATCCCCGACTTTCAATCCGGCAGGCGCCAGGATATAGCGTTTCTCTCCATCCCGATAATGGAGCAGCGCNATGTAGCATGTACGATTCGGATCATATTCGATCGTCGCCACCTTTGCCGGTATGCCATCCTTATTTCTTTTGAAATCAATCAGCCTGTACATCCGCTTATGGCCGCCGCCCTGGTGACGGACGGTGATTTTCCCCCGGCTATTGCGTCCGGCTCTATTCTTCAAAGGCGCCAACAAAGACTTTTCGGGTTTATCCGCTGTGATCTCTTTAAAGTTCGCCACGGTCATTTGACGGCGTGAAGGGGTGATGGGTCTGAAGCTTTTTACTGCCATGGTATTCTCTCCTCTATTCGTCGAAAATAGGCAAGGTCTGACCGGATTTCAGCGTGACGACAGCCTTTTTCCATGCAGGCGTCATGCCTTGCGTTTTGCCTTGCCTCTTAAGCTTACCGGGCATATTCATCGTCCTCACGTTGGTGACGTCCACTTTAAAAATCGACTCCACAGCATACTTGATCTCAATTTTATTCGCGGCTTTATCCACGCGAAAAGTATATTTTCCCTCGGACATCAAGCCGGAGGATTTTTCTGTAACGACGGGTTTAATCAATACTTCATAGGGACTACGCATCTCCAAGCACCCCCTCAATGATTCGCAGCTGCTCGGCGCTGATGACCATTTTATCATGGTTAAGTACGTCGTAAACATTGATGCCTTCCGCCGTGACCGGCTTGACGCCTGATATATTTCTCGCAGACAGTGTCGCGTCGCCGCAGCCTGTGACGACCAGGACTTTCTTGTCAGCGCCCAGCTTGCTGAGTACCTGAACCATCGTTTTTGTGCTCGGCTTTTCCATCTTTATCTCATCGACGACGATCAGGTTGCCGTTCGCCGCCTTGTCGGACAGAACAGACTTCATAGCCAGACGGCGCTTTTTACGGGGAATCGTATAAGCGTAACTCCTTGCCTGCGGTCCGAACGCCACGCCGCCATGCCGCCATAACGGCGAGCGGGTACTGCCGGCCCTGGCTCTGCCAGTACCTTTCTGTCTGTACGGCTTTTTTCCGCCGCCGCTAACCATGGCGCGGGTCTTGACCCCGACGCTGCCCCTGCGCAGACTTGCCAATTGCATGACAAGCGCTTCATGCACCACAGATTCGTTGGGGACAATGCCGAATACGGAATCGTCCAGCTCAAATTCGCCCACTTCCTGGCCTTCCATATTGTATAAGCTTACAATAGACATCTCATCTCTCCTCACCAGACTTGTCTTGATCAAAAAATCCTGCGTCTCTTGCTGTCTTTTTGTCCAATACGGCGGACAGAATGCATTACGCTTTGATGGAGTTCCGGATCAGGATGACGCCTTTCTTTGCGCCGGGGACTGCGCCTTTGATCAGAATCAGATCCTTATCGGCGTCAACCCGTACGATATGCAAACCTTGAACCGTCACCGTATCTCCGCCCATTCTGCCCGGCGCTTTGCGACCGCGCCACACTCTTGCCGGGCCTTTGGCGTTCAGCGACCCGGTACGGCGATGATATTTCGAACCGTGCTGCATGGGGCCTCTGTGGAATCCATGCCGCCGGATTGATCCCTGGAATCCTTTCCCTTTGCTGACGCCGGTGATATCCACCACTTCGCCGGCAGCAAAAACATCCGCCTTGATCTCATTGCCTAATTCATAGCTGCTGCAATCCTCAAGACGGAACTCTCTTAAGTGCCGAAGCGGGCTGACATTATGCTTGATAAAATGTCCCTTCAGCGGTTTGGTGAGATGTTTTTCTTTAGCCGGGCTATAGCCAACCTGGATGGCTTCGTAGCCGTCATTCTCTTTTGTCTTCAATTGCGTCACGACGCAGGGGCCTGCCTTTACGACCGTCACAGGCACTACGCGACCGCTGTCGTCAAAGATCTGCAGCATGCCCAGTTTCGTGCCTAAAATCGCTTTCTTCACTGTGCGAACCTCCTAAAGCTTGATCTCAATATCGACGCCTGTGGGCAGGTCAAGGCTCATCAGGGAATCGACAGTCTTCGGCGTTGGGTCAATGATATCAATCAGCCGTTTGTGCGTCCTCATCTCAAATTGCTCTCTGGAATCTTTATTCACGTGCGGTGATCTGAGGATCGTGTACAGGTTCCGCTCCGTAGGCAGGGGAACCGGGCCGGCGACACTGGCGCCGGTTCGTTTGGCTGTGTCGACGATTTTTTCCGCTGAAGCATCCAGGATTCGATGATCGAATGCTTTAAGGCGGATTCTGATTTTCTGCTGTTTGGCCATTTTTGAGCCTCCTCCTTTTCGCCCGACTGATGATTTCTCGGACATACTCAGCGAAAATTACCCGATTTGAAGCCATTTTCATGCTCTCACCATGAACAACGCCTACAGGCGTGTCATGTCCTCGGCAACCTCTCGCGTCATCGCATAAAAGCCAGACTGAAGTATTATAACAAAAGAACACATCGCGTGC
>JGI24702J35022_10000692_pt1 | contig 20608 bp, 17 predicted proteins | sample TergutTh196P4_FD_35022 | JGI IMG/M metagenome (IMG submission 35022)
CAGGAACTGCAATAAAAAGCGAGTTGTTTAAGCCGGAAGTTGCTAATCGCCGCGCGAATAGCGCGGTGCGAGCGCCTCGCGCTCGTGAGGCGAGGGGAACCGCGCTTCGCCGAGCAGAGTTGGGTTGTGGGCGATAGCCCGCATTGGTAGCTAAATCCCCAGAAGCGCCGATAAAAGTGAGTTGTTAGGCGCACAATAACACAATAATTCATTAGACGTACCATAATTCATTATTCATTAGACATACAATAAATCATTAGATGCGCCTTAGTTATTAGATGCGTCATAAATCACAAGATGTGGCTTAAATCATTAGATGTGGCTTAAATCATTAGATGTGGTTTAAATCACAAGATGCGCCTTAAATCATTAGATGTACATTAATCATTAAATGTGTCATAATTCATCAAATGTACTAATATAAGATCAGATGTACCAATATAAGATCAGACGTACTATTATTATAATTGATTATAAAATTCCGTTTTTAAAAAATCAGGAGGTTTTCAATGGGAAAAGTTAAGCAAGCAATGATGGATGGCAATATGGCGGCGGCATACGCGGCATATGCATTCACAGACGTGTCGGGAATTTATCCGATTACACCGTCGACGCCAATGGCGNAACCAAACGGCTGTAGCCATGTATCAAAACAGCTGAAGCATATATAACCAAACGGCTGCGGCCATGCGACCAAACGGCTGTAGCCATATGCAACCAAACGGCTGTAGCCATATGCAACCAAACGGCTACGACCATGCGACCAAACGGCTGTAGCCATATGTAACCAAACAGCTGCGGCCAAGCGACCAAACGGCTGTAGCCATATGTAACCAAACAGCTGTAGTCATAAAAAGCCAAACAGCTTTGGGCATGAATAAACTTCCGAACGACTGCGTACGTATTCAAACAGAACATATAGAATTAGTTTGGAAATTCAATTGAAAAAATCCGGACAAATCCGAATTCGCTGCGCCACAAGCGGGTATGGAGCGGCGTTACGAGTTACCGGTCACACTCCTTAGAGAATGGGGGACAGCTTTATGAAAAAGGTGCTGATCATCAACGGACCAAATATCAATTTGTTGGGTTTACGCGAGCCGGAGATTTATGGGTCGGCTGGCTATGACGACTTGCTATTATTTATTAATACGGCGGCAAATGAAGCCGGACTTGATGTGGAATGCTTCCAGTCAAACTCGGAAGGCGCTATCGTGGACAGAATACAGCAAGCGTATGGGAAATTTGACGGAATAATTATCAATCCCGCCGCATATACACACACCAGTATCGCTATACCCGATTCCCTGAAGGCTGTGGGGATACCTTCGGTGGAGGTGCATCTTACCGATATAAATAAGCGCGAAGCGTACAGGCGGATTTCGTATACTTCGGAAGCTTGCGTTGTAACTATTGCCGGTAAAGGTTTTGAAGGGTATCGTGAGGCGTTGCGGTTTATAGCGAGCCTATAAAGGAGGGGAGGAAAATTCTGCATTCCCCCCCTGACCATTCAATTGATTGCGAAATTAACCCTCCCTTGAGCAAAAGCTCATGGGATTGTGGCGGTATTGTTTCGACTTTAGCTAATCGGCCGGTTACCCTTTAATCTCTGTTTTCCACATTCCGTGCAGATTACAATAAGCGTAAACGGCAACAGGTTTGTCGTTTGAGAAGCTGAATGTGACCGATGGGGGTTCGCCAATATTCAGGCATTTGCGTTGGCCGCCGCGCTCGGTTTCGATATAAACGAAAGAAATGTGATGTTCTTTCTCCATTGGGTGTGGCGTGCCGCCGACCTGAACTTTGATACTGTCCCCTGATACAGTCAAGTCGGGCAGATGCTTTTCTACGCTTGCCTCAACGGTATTTGGGACAAGCTCAGTCATTTCCTCGCCACAGCACATTAAGGGAACGTTTACATCCTTTATGAATCCAATTAAGTTACCACATTTTTTGCAAATAAAGAACTTTTGTTTACCGCACATTTTATCACACCCTTTTCTAATAATTTATTATTCGTAATTCAAAATACGCTTTGGAATGGTCACATACAGGGCATTTCTCCGGCGCCTTTTCGCTGTCCACAATATAGCCGCAGTTACGGCAGATCCAGACCGATTTTTCACTTTTAGCAAATACGGCGCTGTCTTCGATGTTTTTGAGCAGCTTGAGGTAACGCTCTTCATGCGTTTTTTCAATAGCCGCTACCATTTCAAAAAGATGCGAGATGCTGTTAAAGCCTTCCTCGCGTGCTTCCGCCGCCATACGTTTGTACATTTCAGTCCATTCTTCGTGTTCGCCGGCGGCTGCGGATACAAGATTGTCGGCTGTTCCGGGTATCTCGCCTCCGCATAGCAGCTTGAACCAAATCTTCGCGTGTTCCTTTTCGTTTCCGGCAGTTTCCTCGAAGAGGGCTGCTATCTGCTCATAGCCTTCTTTTTTTGCCTTTGATGCAAAATATGTGTACTTGTTGCGCGCCTGACTCTCACCGGCAAATGCCTCCATCAGGTTCTTTTCGGTTTTAGTTCCTTTCAGTTCCGCCACTTTCAATCTCCTTTCATATAACGTTTCTACTTTATTACCCAAGTAGGTATATAAATTATCATAATATACAATATTTGTAGAAAGGGTAAGGATTGCGGCGCGCCTATATGGAGACGGAATTTTTTAAATACTTGTCTAAATGACGGAACAAATCATCCGAATCGATCGGCTTTCCAGTGTGATCGTTCATACCGGACGCAAGACATCTTTCAATATCCTCTTTAAAGACATTTGCGGTCATAGCAACGATAGGAATTTCTTTCGCTCGCGAGTGGTTTAGGGCGCGAATACTTCTCGTCGCCTCGTAGCCATCCATTTCGGGCATATTTATATCCATAAGAATAAGGTCGTATTTATCCGGGTTGGCGTTGAAAAGGGAAACAGCTTCCTTACCGTTCTCTGCGTATTCTATTGAGACTTCGGATTCTGTCAGGATGGCTGACATGATTTCCCTGTTTATTTCTACGTCTTCCGCAATTAAAATCGTGTGTTCACTAAAATCGAACAGGCGCACAGGCGATTCTTGCTCTATACCGTTTATGGGTTCATAAGCCTCAGCGCCCATGCAAATGTTTATTGTATCAATTAAGGTCGACGGAAATAAGGGTTTCGCGATAAAGTGATCGACGCCCGCAGTGACGGCTTCGCTTTCAATAGAGCTCCAATCGCTTGCGGATATCATAATTACATTTGAATTCTCGCCATTTATTTCCTTTATTCTTCGTGTGAGCTCTATTCCATCCATACCAGGCAATTTCCAGTCAACAAAGAATATGTTATAAGGCTTGCCCGAGTGATTTTTGACCATATGCAAGGCTTGAGGCCCATCCCGCGCCACGTCGCATTGTAAATTGAACGCCCCCATAACATGCTTGAAATAGTCCCGGGTCTCCTCGGAATCATCGACGGCCAGGATTCGAACTTTCCCCAGATTTATTTTTTTGTACAGTTCCGCCCGGTATCCGCCTTCGACTTTCTTTGTCTTGAGAATAAAGAAGAATCTGGCGCCTTTACCGAGTTCTGATTCGACCCACATCTCTCCGTCCATTAACTCAACAATCCGTTTGGAAATTGCCAGGCCAAGCCCGAGCCCCCCAAAATTCAATGCTATATCTGAATCTGCTTGATTGAATGGTGTGAAGAGCCGTATTTGCTGCTCTTTTGAAATTCCGATACCTGTGTCTGAAACTTCAAATAGAAGAGAAACCTCGTCGTCGATTTCTTCAGTCTTATGAATGCTCAATATTATGGTGCCTTTTTCAGGCGTGAACTTTATCGCGTTTGTGAGCAGATTTGTAATCACCTGAGATAATCTCAATTCGTCGCTCAGTATGTAGGAGGGGACATCGTAGGAGAGATCAATAACAAGGTTCTGCTGCTTTTCGACCGCGCTGACGTTTACCATGCTGGTAATGTCTCTCAATGCTTTTTCAAAATCAAATACGCTATAGGACAATTCAAATCTATCGGCTTCAATCTTGGACATATCAAGAATATCGTTGATTATACCGAGGAGGTGCTTGGACGCGTTATCAGCTCTCGTAAAGCAATAATTCTTTCTGTCTATATCACCGGTGTTGAGCCCAATGTTGATCATACCGATTATGGCGTTCATAGGCGTTCGTATTTCATGGCTCATACGCGATAAAAACTCACTTTTTGCGTTATTGGCTAACTCGGCGGCTTTCCGGGCCTCCTCCAGTGTTCTCTCATGCTCCTGAAATACGGTTATATCTCGAATGATTGTCGCTATGAGGATGGTTTCGTCCAGGTCATTTCTGACGCTGAACATACTGTGCTCGATCGGGATTAGCGTTCCATCCTTCTGAACGAGGTTACCCCAGCCGGTCCAAACGCCGTTTGCTATTACGCTTTCCAATCCCTCGCCGCGAACGGCTTCCAAATGTTCCGGAGTGAAAATGAGTTCTGGCGGCAGAGCCCCTGACGCCGGGTCGTATCCTGTCATTTTGTATGCGCCGGGATTAGTATACAGTTCCTTACCCTCCATGTCGGCTATGCTTACAAAATCGCGACCGCCCTCCATGATCGCGCGCTGCCAATTCAGAGTGATTTCTTTCAGGGTCTGCTCAGTCACGTCCACAGCTACGCCGCGGTAACCGGAAAAGGCGCCGCCTTTGTCGTGGAAGGCTACCAGTGTCCAGCGGTAGTAAGAGCCGGCTTTAGATTGGCACTGAAAGCGGGCATACTGAGCGCCCGCCTTGAGTTGATCGAGCTCGTTCAAAACTAAGGGCTTGTCTTTCTCTATGGCAAAATCCGGGAACCATTTGCCGATGAGTTCTGCCATCAGGAAATCGCATTCCGCCCTACAGCGAATGTTAGTGACTACATACTGAGCGTCCATCTGGACAACGCACTCTGTGAACGCCTCCCAAAAAGAAGCCATCCACCCCATGTCCATACTATCCGCGCCGGGTACAGTTTCTTCTGTTATTATTTCATCCTCCGTTTTTCCCATTGTGTACCCCTGTTATATCAATTGTGTACCCATGTTATACTAATAATGTGCTCCTGTTATATCAATTATGTACCCCTGTTATATGATTGTGTACCCATGTTATATCAATTGTGTACCCATGTTATACTAATAATGTGCTCCTGTTATATCAATTGTGTGCTACAGTCATATGATTGACGTTAGATTCACTCCAGTTCAACCTCTTTGCCGGCGTCGATAATCAGGCGGTTTGGTCCCTTGAATTGCTCCGCCAATTTCCTGTCAAAAAGCTCGCCGGGTTTTATGTGTACAGGCACATTGTGCCTGGCGCCAATGAGCTGCGCGCAATCGGAGGCTTCTTTCAGGTTCATGTTATAGAACCCGTCACAGCTGAGAAAAGCATAATCAAGTTTTCTGGCTGCGAAACTTGCCATCTGGGCAGTCCTTGAGGTATCACCGCTAAAGTATAGCTTAAAGCCGTCTATTGTGATGATGAATCCGACGCATTCATCCGGCGAGTGATTTTTATTACTTGCTTCAACGGCTTCAACGGCTATGCCGCATACTAAAAAAGTATTGTGTTTTCCGCCGGTCAGAGCTTCAACGTTAGATATGATTGTGCATCCTGGTTTTTGAGTTATGAGATGTATCTGATTGTGATCATCGTGCTGGTGAGTGATCAGGATTATGTCCGCAGGTACGTCATAGCCCGTACCTATAAATGGGTCTATGAACGCTACGACTCCGTCATTGGAAATCAAACGAAAACTTCCATGACCTTGATATAACAATTTTGGCATAACATTTCCCCCCATCTCAAGATATAAACGAATTGCGAGCGCAACACGGTTTTTGGCGCAACACATCCTAACCTGGTTGAAACGCCGCAATCCGATTCAATCCATTATACGAAAAAAATGGTAACGACGCAATCCGAAAACGAAAAAACGAATAACGAAAAAGCGTCCGAAAATGAAAAAACGAAAAAAACGTCCGAAAACGAAAGAACGAAAAAACGGGCGAAAAATGGGGAAACTAAAATACTGTGTAATGTTGAAATAACACCTAAAAATTGAAAAATCGATAATTTGAAAACTATCGGAGGCTATACCTCAAACGCGCCTTCCCTGAACTTTGTCAGATAATTCATGCAGAATTCATCTCTGCCGACCAACGCTTCACCTGCATACAGGAACGTCATGAGCTTTTTATCAAGCGGATCCAGAATCGCCCCGTCCATTCCGGCGGTTATCGCCGCGATAAGGAACGCCTGGTTCATAACCTTTCTGGCGGGGATGCCAAACGAGATGTTACTCAGGCCACATGTGATATGAACGTCAGGATATTCCTGCTTAACTTTTCTGATAGTTTCAATTGCGACAACGCCATAGTGCGAACCGGTACCTATAGGCCTTACCATGGGGTCGATGAAGATATCACCGATGGCAACGCCTTCATTCGTCAGTTTCCCGATGAGCCTGTCGGCGATTTTCACCCTGTCCTCAACGGTTTCCGGCATGCCCGTATCGTCCATGCAGAGAGCGACGATGCCGGTATTGTATTCCTTTATCAGCGGTAAAACAGCGTTATAACGCTCCTTCTCGTCAGTAATTGAGTTGATGATCGGTTTTCCGTTTTTATTCGCCCGCAAAGCCTTTGCCAGCGCAGCGGGATTGGGCGAGTCAATAGCCAAAGGGGCGTCGATAGCTTCCTGGACTGTTTTAACAAGCCATTCAAGAATTTCTACTTCACCTTCATAGAACATGCCGGCGTTTAAATCAATATATGTGGCGCCCGCTTCGCATTGCCTTTTGGCAAGGTCTGTTACCGCTGCAGAATCACGGCTTTCCATTGCCGGACGTATTGCTTTTAATGTACTGTTAATTTTCTCTCCAATGATAATCATGCAAATATCCCCTCACGTTTATTTTTATGCTATTATATAACACTGGTCTGTGTTATTCCATAAGTACAACCGTTTTGGATGTTTATGGACAAAAATAAGTCAAAAAGTACAAGTGGAGAAATATTACAACACCCAAAAGGGTAAAAATTTGTTAACTGGCGCAAGGTTTCGATAAGTTTTTTACATTTATCGCGCATTTTTCTTATTACTAATTGCCAATTGCTAATTGTCAATTGCTAATTGCCAATTGCTAATTGCCAATTGCCAGTTGCCAGTTGCCAATTGCTAATTGCCAATTGCTAATTACCAGTTGCCAGTTGCCAATTGCTAATTGCCAGTTGCCAATTGCTAATTGCCAATTGCTAATTACATATAGTATTTTAATTGCCTGGAGATGAATTTTTCTATACAATAGTGGCGTGGCAATTGCGACGCGGCTGAAGCGAGAGGAAAAGAGAGGAAAGGAAAGTAAGAAAAGGAAGGAAAGAAAGGATAGGATAGAAATAGGAAGAAAGGGAAGGGAAGTAAAGGAAAGGAAAGGATAGGAAGAAAAGGTCTGGATTTGAAGATTGCTATTGCAGGAAAAGGCGGGGTAGGCAAGACGACGATTTGCTCAAACCTCGCGAAACTTTATATAAAAAGAGGGTATAATGTGTACGCGGTCGATGCGAGCCCTGACGGCGGGCTTTGGTTTACTCTTGGTATATCGCGCGCGCAACTCGAAACTATGAAACCCATATATGACATGCGGGAGTTTATCGACGATAAAGCCGGAGACGGCGCGCTGTATCTTCTTAATCCTGATGTTGAGGGGGCCGCAGACAGATTTAGCCTATCTATACACAACATAAAATTCTTAAGGATGAGTGCGATAAAAACCGGCGGCTCCACATGCTATTGCAGGGAAAGCAGCTTTTTAAAAACCGTAATAAATTCCTTGATCCTCAACGAGAATGACGTAGTAATACTGGACATGAGCGCCGGAATAGAGCATTTAACACGAGGTACGGCCCAAGGAGTTGGTTTAATGCTTATTGTGATAGAAGCAAGTGGGAGTAGTATCGACATGGCAAGAAATATTGAAAAGCTCTCCGAACAACTTGGCGTCAAAGAAGTAAAATTTCTCGGTAACAAAGTCAAGAATGAAAAAGAAGAATTGTTTATAAAAACAAATATTCCAAAAGAAAAGCTCATTGGAGTAATTCATTACAGCGAAGCTATATCTGATAAAGCTATGGGGCTTGTAAAGTACAGCTCTGAGCTTGACAGCCCCGATATGGAGACAGTGTTAGGAAAACTGGCGCCGTCGTGTAAATAAATCTCTTCCGTTATTATCAACATTATAAATAACACACCTACACACCTACACACCTATACACCTACACACCTACGCACCTACACGCCTACACACCTATACACCTACACACCTACGCACCTACGCGCCTACACAACTATACACCTACACGCCTACACAACTATACACCTACACAGTCACTGTTCACGGTTTGCCAGCCCCGTCGTCATTGCGAGCGGAGCGAAGCAATCCAGTTTTATATCCGCTCCGATACATTAGCAACTTACGGCCTAGGAACGCCAATAAAAAACGAGTTGTTTAAGCCGGAAGTTGCTAATCGCCGCGCGAATAGCGCGGTGCGAGCGCCTCGCGCTCGTGAGGCGAGGGGAACCGCGCTTCGCCGAGCCGAGTTGGGTTGCGGGCGAAGCCTGCTTTATCAACTTACGACCCAGGAACGCCAATAAAAAACGAGTTGTTTAAGCCGGAAGTTGCTAATCGCCACGCGAATAGTGCGGTGCGAGCGCCTCGCGCTCGTGAGGCGAGGGGAACCGCGCTTCGCCGAGCCGAGTTGGGTTGCGGGCGATTGCCCGCTTTGGTATCGTCTGGATTGCCACGTCGCTTCGCTCCTCGAAATGACGTCCTGCTCTCTGCGCCCCGTGAACAGTAACCCTACACACCGTTTAGGCGTCTCAGCGTTTCTCTTTACGTTGACAGTGTACCTCAAGCGGTGTTATCATTGTGGCAAGCCATATAAGTGACTTTTACAACATAAGTGATGACAGGATGGCTAGTAACGGCGATAGAATATAAAGTTTTATCAACGGGGGACGAGATGAAAGCATACAATTTTGCGGTTGTTGGTGCCACCGGCATGGTGGGAGGGACTTTTCTAAAAGTGCTCGAGGAGCGCAGGCTTCCTATTCACGACATTTACTTTATGGCCTCGGCGCGCTCAAAAGGCAGAAAAATAATATTTGGGGGCATGGAATATGCTGTCGAAGAGCTAACGGAGAATTCCTTTAACAAAAAGATCGACATTGCGCTCTTTTCCGCGGGAGGCGCCACGAGTAAGAAATTTGCTCCTATTGCGGCAAAAAGCGGGACAGTTGTAATAGACAATAGCAGCACTTGGAGGATGGAACAGGAGGTTCCTCTCGTTGTGCCGGAAGTAAACCCGATGGATGTCCGCTTACACAAGGGGATCATTGCCAACCCAAACTGCTCTACGATACAGGCTGTTGTTTCACTTAAACCACTTCATGACGCATTCCGCATCAAGAGGATCGTATATTCCACGTACCAGTCGGTTTCAGGCGCAGGCATGGGCGGGGTTAGAGACCTCGAAAACGGGCTTAGAGGTCTGCCTCCGGAGAAGTTCCCGCATCAAATTGCCGGCAACTGTATTCCGCACATAGACGTGTTTCTTGAAAACGGCGATTCAAAGGAAGAATGGAAAATGATCCAGGAGACAAGAAAAATCCTGCATGAGCCTGATCTGAGAATAAGTGCGACGACAGTACGCGTTCCGGTATTCAACAGTCACAGTGAATCAATAAATGTGGAATTTGAAAGCGAATTCGACATTGGCGAAGCAAGAGAGATCCTGTCAAAGGCGGCGGGGATCACGGTGCGCGATGACCCGGGTAACGCTGTGTATCCGCTTGCCCTGGACGCAGACGGAAAGGATGATGTATTCGTTGGAAGGATAAGGCGTGACGAGAGTGTAAAGAGCGGCCTTAATATGTGGGTTGTATCGGATAATTTAAGAAAGGGGGCTGCGACAAACGCCGTCCAGATTGCTCAGGAACTTATAAAGTGGTGGAATGAAGAATAGCCGGGAGAGATATACTTCGTACAAAGGAGAATAGCCAGGAGAGATTATAAAGTGGTGGAATGAAGAATAGCCGGGAGAGATATACTTCGTACAAAGGAGAATAGCCAGGAGAGATTATAAAGTGGTGGAATGAATAGCCGAAATAGATTTACCAACACGAAAAAAGATGAATAACCGGGAAACACTTAAGGAGAAAATTCTAAAGAATGGGGGATGCACTTATGAGAAAACCGTTGTTTGAAGGCGCCGGAGTTGCAATAATAACTCCTTTTAAAAACGACGAAGTTGACCTTGAAAAGCTTGGGGAATTGATTGAATTCCAAATTGATAACGGCACTCGTTGCATTGTGATATGCGGTACCACGGGTGAGGCTTCGACAATGCCTGACGCCGAGCACATTGCGACTGTAAAGTTTGCCGTCGATGCGGTACGGGGAAGAATACCTGTAATAGCCGGAGCGGGCAGCAATGACACAAAGCATGCCATTTATCTCAGCAAAGCCTTGCAGGACACGGGCGCCGATGGGTTGCTCTCAGTTACGCCGTACTATAACAAAACAACCCAATCAGGGCTGATCGCTCACTTTAAGGCAATAGCCGAGGCGGTTGACTTACCGATCATACTTTACAACGTGCCGTCAAGGACAAATCTGAATATCATGCCGACGACTCTTGGCGAATTGTCTAAAGTCGAAAACATCGTTGGGGTCAAGGAGTGCAACCTGGAACAGGTGGCGGAGAACGTGAATTGTTGTGAAAAAGATTTCGTCATTTATTCCGGAGAGGACGCTAACGTACTGCCGCTGATGATATGGGGCGGGATGGGCGTTATTTCAGTTATGGCGAATCTAATCCCTAAGGACACCCAAGACATGTGCGCGAAATTCCTTGCAGGGGATTATGCCGGAGCGAGGGAGATTTCCCTAAAGACGATAGACCTCGTCAAGGCGCTGTTCTGCGAAGTGAGTCCAATTCCAACGAAGGAAGCCATGAACCAACTGGGCATGGAAGTTGGCGACTGTAGGCTGCCGTTGGTTGAGATAAGCCCTGCGGGGAGGGAGACCGTCAGAAAAGCCTTGCGTAAGTATGGGTTGTTATCTGGCGACTAGCCCAAATTGAGATAGGAGGTATTCCCCCGATGATTAACGTAATTATTTGCGGATGTAATGGGAATATGGGGCAAACCCTGTCTAGGGTCATTTCGAGATATGACGATATCAATATAGTCGCGGGGTTCGACATATCTGACAGTTCACAAAAACCATACCCGGTGTTTAAAGAAGTTGCGGCAATTGACGTTGCAGCAGATGTAATCGTGGATTTTTCGCATACGTCAGCGCTTGAAGATGTGCTCGAATTGGCGAAGACGAGTAAAACGCCGGTTGTATTAGCTACAACGGGGTATTCGGAGCGGCAGATAAGCGAGTTTAGAGAGGCGTCAAAGGAAGTGGCTGTATTCAGGACAGCAAATATGTCTTTGGGCGTCAACCTCATGATTGACCTGATAAAGAGAGCGGCAAAGGTGCTGGAAGAGGGTTTCGATATAGAAATTGTCGAGAAGCATCACAACCTCAAAATTGACGCCCCAAGTGGAACCGCCCTTATGTTGGCAAATTCGATCAAAGCGGAGCTGTCGGAGAAGTACGAGTATGCATATGACAGGCATTTGAGAAGAGAAAAGAGGCGCCGTAAGGAAATAGGCATCCACTCGATAAGAGGCGGCACTATTGTAGGCGAGCACTCAGTGATTTTTGCCGGCAATGACGAGGTCCTTGAAATAAAGCACTCCGCAGCGTCGAAAGAGGTATTCGCCGAGGGCGCTGTAAGGGCTATAAGATTTATTGCGGGCAAGGCGCCCGGCCTCTATGACATGTCAGACGTTTTGTCATCCTGAACACGCTCCGCCGAACGCTCCGCCGCGCCATCGTCGCCCAAGGCATGCTGTGATGCGTCATAGACGTGAACATGCTCCGCCAAACGCTCCGCCGCGTCATCGTCATAACAAGTTTTCCCTGATTCATCATAGCTTTGAACGTATTCCGCCGCTCCATCGTCGTCCAGGGCCTGTTCTGACGTTTTGTCATCGTGAACACGCGCTGCCGCTTCAATCATGAATTTTTTGATAACCGGGTAAGAATAAAAGTTTATAATAAGGCCAATAAGACTGTTCAATATGAATATAAATACCACTACACCCACGAAATAGAAAGCGAAAGAAAGCAAAACCAGGCCTGCGCACAGAAGAATTATGAGAAGATTTGGGAAGAACTTTATAATAGAAAAGATTAAGGCGTTCTTATATATTTGCTTTATTGTCAGATCAAATGTAACAAGCATGGGATAGATGAACAGATGCATCATTAAAAAGAGGGATATAATAAGCGCAAGAACTCCAAAAGCGGCGGCAAAGATTATGGATTCATTTATCATCTTACTGTAAAAGTTTAGCGAAATGCCCATTGTGACGACAACCAGCAGATCGATTATGCATATTATGATGCTCTGTTTGAAGTTTTTCAGTGCATGCTCCTTAAAATCCCACCAGACAAAGGCGTGCTCCTCTCTGGCGTAATTCCGCAGGATATAAGTCATGCCCGCTTGCGCAGGGCCGACCGTCAGAATTGGGATAGCCATAAAAACCGATCCAACGGCAAACCTGAAAAGCAAGTCGAACAGTGGATCATCCGAAATCTCTGCTTGGAAAATGAACCCCGTGGCGTAAAATGAGATAAACACTGCCGGTAAGTTGAATAGTGTAAAAAGCATGTTAATCTTAATTAGATTCCAGAACTTTCTTGTGAATATTTCAAAGAACACAACGATTCCAAGTTTTGGGGGCTGCTCCTTCGGCACGCCCGGACCCGGTTTCGAATAATCAAAAAAACCAAAAATTCCCGCCATCCCGTCTCATGACTCCTTAATTAAAATTTTGTTGCAGCACATGTTTACAACTCAGCTTTTCCGCCTTTTTCGGCGGGCTCAAGTTTTTTTCGTTCATAGTATTCCAAAATGCCTTTAAACATCTCGTTTAGGACCTGGACAATGGGTATCGCCGCGATCATCCCCAGGATACCGGCAATCGCCCCGCCAATCGTAATGCTTACTATAACTAAAAAGGGGTTGAGCGAAAAAGAACTGCCCAGCAGCCTCGGTTGAATGACATTTCCGTCAATCTGCTGCGTGATTAAAAGGACTAAAGCGGCGATAGCAGCCATTGTGAATCCCTGTGTAAGCCCAACAATTATAACCGCAACGATAGAACCGAAAATCGAGCCAAAATACGGGACATAGTTTACAACTCCGAGCATGATCCCAAGAATAAGGGCATATGGCGAGCCGATCAAATAGAGTTCGATTGTCACAATACTGCCCAGGATGCAGCCGTCGATCGTTTGCGTATAAATATACCTTTTAAAGTTTCCGTTTAGTTTATTTGCGTACTCGATTGTTAAGCGACAGGCGAGAGGGGAGGAAAAAGCCTCTAATGCCCTGCAGAGAAACGCTTTGAATTTTTCTTTTTCGAGCAAAATGTATATTGATGAAATAAAAGCCAGGAATATTCGAAATAGAGCCGTCGTAAAATTGATCAGCGCGTTGAAAGGGAGCGCCAGGCTGTCAATACGAAAATTCTGGAGCATTGCCATGATCGTCTCCGGACTGATGTGAACGCCTGGCAATTCATAACTATTTATATAATCTATGGCGCGTGTGACACTATCGTAGTACGCTGGCAGGTTTGTGATAAAGAGCGCAATGCTTTGATTAATTGAAGGAATGACCAGATTTAAAATAAGGATGAGAATAAGCGTAAAAAGAGCAAATACAATAATTATACTGATTATTTTTTTTCTTTTAGCAATGAATTTAATATTTGTTTTGATGAGCAGCCTTTGTATGCCACTGCTTGGAATATTGACGATATACGCAAGCAGGAAACCGTAGAAAAACGGCGTCAGAATATCCCATATACTCCGGACGACACTGATAAAAAAGCTGAACTCGTTTATGATCCTGTACGCCACAATGATTGCCACGGCAAGCAGAAAATAGGGTAAAAGCGACTTTAGTTTCCTTGATCTGAGGGTCTTGTTCATTATTCGTCTATTATATCATAATGTTAATGCATAAAGTATTGACTATCAGTTCAAAATTGCGATATAATCACAAACAGCAAAAGGCCCCCGCTTCTAACGCCAAGGCGTTAAACGGCGGGCATAATCAAGCCGGCGTGGCGGAATGGCAGACGCGGCGGACTCAAAATCCGTTGATGGCGACATCATGGGGGTTCAAGTCCCTTCGCCGGCATTAATCATTGTTACTCGAACACCTTTGCATGCAAAGAAGTGTTCGGTATAACAAAAAACTTAGGGTGAAATAAGTTAAGCCACTCATCAGCCTATCTTGTTTCGCATTTGCTTTGTGTTTTCATTAACTCAAGAGCAGCGCTACTTCTTCTCGGGAGCAACGCAATTTAGCTTATGTTCAGCGCTACTTCTTCTCGGGAGCAACGCAATTTAGCTTATGTTCAGCACTACTTCTTCTCGGGAGCAACGCAATTTAGCTTACGTTCAGCGCTACTTCTTCTCGGGAGCAGCGCAATTTAGCTTATGTTCAGCCCTACTTCTTCTCGGGGGCAACGCAATTTAGCTTATGTTCAGCGTTACTTCTTCTCGGGAGCAACGCCACTTTTTCGAAGTTTCAAGACTATCACTGTTCCCAACAGCAATGTAACGATGACAATAACAATGTTGAATATTAATCTATAATCCCGTCCCGGCGCGGGTTCTTCTGCTTCTTCATAAGTTATTTCACCTATTACAACCTTATCGATAGCGCCTCTCAGGATTTCGCTCTTGTATCGTTCAATATCATATACGGGCGCTGTTTTGGCCGGGTCTTCACCAAATTCCAGCGTATAAACCTCGTTTGAATCCCCTTCAAATACAATTTCATCCGCATAATATCGCGCGGTAACGCCGTTGACCTGTATAGGTTTATCGTCGGCGTCGGCGATAGTGACAATGAAAGATTCATCCGGTGATATATACCAATATAGCGGTATTGTCGTGTCGGAGTACGATGTATCGTTTAGTGAAAGGTTAAAAATCTCTTTGTTTACACCGTTTGGAGCGCGGGCGTTTCGTTTGAACATACTATCAGTATGAATAGTGATATCGTTTAAACGCAAATTTTTTAGGCCTTCAATAACAATACTTGTTGTTTTCTCGCCACTCTCAACTCTGAATTCAGGCTCAAGATTTTGGATAAAGTAAGTTTCCTCGCTCGTTTCAACGCTATAAATACAGTTTACAGTATCAAAATAAATTTGTTCCAAATTGTTTGCAAGCTTCAACCTGTAATGAGTAAACTTTTGGGGGTGCTCAAATTCAATCGTCAGCTTCGATTTATCATCAATCGAATAAATTTTATCTTTTTGCACGAAATCCCAATGCACATTGTCATAGCTTCCATACACGTCAACTTCCTTGGCAAAATTTGCGTTCCTGGTAACAAAGTCGATAGACGTTGAAATTGTGTCGCCGCTCCTGGTTGTGGCGAGTTTATAGTCAAAATAAAAATTATCCTCCATGAGATAGGAATTAATCAATTCCATGGAATAGGCTTCTCGGTTCACAGACTCGGTTTTTGAGCCGGTATTAATAAAATATGGGACGCTTTCGCCTCTACTATCCTTTATCAAAAGGTCTGAGAGGTTGCTGTTTGCCGCGCTGTAAATCTGTGGCGTGAGACGTATGGCCTTATACCGGTTCTCGCCTTCGATTTCAATTTTTGCGGTGTGCGCAAGCGCAGTAATAGAGTAAAAAACCAGTAATAGTATTATTAAAAATACACTGACTATTTTATTTGTCATTCTAACTGTTTTTTTTCGCATTATTAATGTTTATCCCTTCTTTTAGCTCCAGCCGCTTGTTGAAATATTGATAGACAAATGAAATTGTGATGAGTGTCAGGCCGAGCGCAAAGTATGATATAATTTGAAATCCTTGTGTTAAACTAGCTAAATCAATTATGAATAATTTAATAACAGACAAAATCGCCAGGCCCAGTCCAAATTTGCGAATAAACGAATAGCGCCGCGCAAATCCGAAAACAATCCATCCAAGAGCTGTTAAAACATATATTATGCTTATTGTGGCGTTTGAAAAGGAAAGGTCAAATTGAGTTATTAGATTCTGCGTCAAAATTATCACGAAGTAGCCGGAGAGAATTAACGGGTACCATTCGACGCCAAGTTTTCGCTCTACAAGGATTATTTTTATTAAGTCGCGCAACGCAAGAACAGATAAAGCCCCCAGTACAATTAAAATAACAGTTCCAACTATCGTTATTCCAAACGAAGGCGTTTCCGTTCGTAAATATGTGTCGGCAACAGGAGCTACGGCTGAATTAATCATAAACAACAACAAAATGCCAATCACATAGAGCACGATTGACAGTATTTTGGTTCCCAGACCAGACAAAAGCTTGATTCGTGAAAAGGTGTACGCAAGAAAAAATGTTGCTACTACCGCCGCTGCGCCAAGAAGGTAGTCAATTTGATAAATAGTCTGCCTGCCATAAATTTCATACAGAATACCCCATAGTTTTTCAAGTATCAAATACATAGCATATAGCCACACATTGGCAAGCGCAAAAAACTTATAGATTTTTATGAACTGCCCGGACGTCATTTTTTTATACATATACGTGCCTAAAATGACCAGGCTTCCAAATGTAATTGCCAAATACTTATAAACGAATAAATAATCATCTATCCATGCACAGTCAAATAAAACAAACGCGCATAAGCACAACATGCTTATGATAAATCCCGCCTGTTTGAGCCTTTTTCCGTTGGTTAAAATTCCATATGCAGCGAGTAAAACACCCTCTGCAAGCCATCCGAGCGAAAACCACGCCCGGTCAAACTGTAACGGAATTATCAGGATTACAAATGCGAGTCCGGTTAAATAAAACAATGCTCTTGTGCCGCGTTCCTCTCCGGAAAATATTTTCTCAATCAATCTCCCGAGGAGCAGGTAAACTGACGCAAAAACCACGGCAAACAGTCCAAAGTAATCATGCAAACCAAAACTATAAAAAACGATGTAAATGATCATACTACTGAAGAATGTATTGATTGCCAGCATTACAATATCGGATTTTCTGAATTTGGCTTTGGCGCTATACGTACTGATAATCGGTATGGAGGTGTAAATTAAAAAGGCGAACAACACATAAAGAATTGCAAATATCCTTTCAAGAGCATTATTTGTCTCATTAAAACTCCGACAGATATAAAACGTGCCAACGGTGTTCAGAAGTAATCCGATAAACGACGACACGCGCCACTTTTTGCCAAATGAAATCAGCAAAGCGAGCAGGTTCAGAGCTACAAAGTATACCATGGCCCCATATATTACAACCATGTCCGACCCGATTGAAAACATCGGTAGATATCCGCCTATCAACGCAAATGAGATGATAATCTGTGAGTTGTACCGATTTGATAGTATAAAGGCGCCCGCCGTAATAAGTACGCACACAAGTATAGCAGAGTACATACCCAGAATATGTAAGCCGAAATAACTTGTCGCTAACGAGGCGTACAATATTCCAATGCCTCCCGCAGAAATGCCAAGTGAAAAGATATTTGGTTTTTTCCTGTTTAATACTTCCCCCGCAGCCAGCATTACGCCGCCCAGCGCGAACAGGATTATGCCCTTTAGAAGATCAGGCAAATATGCATATGTAAACCGGGCAAGAGTAATTGCGCCGACAATTAACAAAAACACTCCAATCGCATTTAGGACATTTAAGCCAACAAATCTTTCGAAGTTATTCTTTTTTGCAACCGCGCGAATCTGTTCATCAGTAATCTGTTCATTTTTGAGAGCTTGTAGTTCATCGAGTTCCACTTGCGAAAAAGCGCCCGATATCTGTGCGGAGTTTGCTCGCGCCTCTGTTATTTTACTGTCAAATAAGGCTGACAGTTCATAAAGCCTTGCATAAATTTCGTCCCTTATATCAATATTATTTTGCGCTAAAGTATCTCTCATACTGTCTATCCGCATCTTTACGCTGCTCTCGAGAGCCGTTAGCCTGTTAAATTCTTCATATATGCTTGAGCGAAAATATACATCAAGCTTTTGCGCTGTGGCATTTAAAATCTTAACCTTTTCATTGTAAATCTGCTCATATAAAGCATTTTTTAAACTTGTGTTCTCACCGGCAAGCGCGACTACGTCACTACTGGCCCGATCCAGATTAATACGGAGTCTTTCATTATCTGCCTTAAGTTCTTCGTTTTCTTTTATCAAATCGCTGTTCCCGAGAGCTTTGTGTTCGGCCTCGAGCGCAGACAAAACTTCCTTTTGGCGGTTTATTATGTTTTGAAGGTTATCTGCTGTCCCCATGTTTGCAACTCCTCTAATTAAGACGTCGGCGTCTATGCAATAATAAGCGTCTATGCAATAACAATATGACAACATTGATAGTTGCCACAGTCATTATACTACCAGATAGCCCTTCTTTGGCGCTACGGTTATTTTTGCTTCAATTCCGGAATTAAACCGCAAAAAGTCGTTTTCAATCCCGTCGCTGAAAATTACGCCGCCTTCCGGCATTTGTGACATGATTTGCAACGGTGAATCTTTTATCATCCCGAAGACGAGGCTTGTTCCTGTTGTATTGCTTGGAAAGGGTTCCCGCACGGAATAATACAGATAATCACTATCCCATTTTGCTGTACTGATGTTCCCGGAGTCACCGTATATTTTGCGCCCCGCTATACTTTGCGCAATCCCGTTTGCTCCGGCAATAACGCCTCTCAGCCATCCTGTTGAACCAAGACCTGTGGATACGATGATCCCGCTGGAAGATTGCGATTCTTCTTTTCCATCAACTTTAATGCTATATCTTGCCGAGACATGAGTTTGCCTGCCTATAAAAAAATCATTGACCGCTAATAAGTGTTGCCCGTCATTCAATTCCGCGGACGCCATCGTAATTACCTTATGAGATCTGCGATTATTTAATACATCCCGAACAACAGAGACCAAATCATTTGTGCTAAAAGGCAGCAACACGCCGTCATATCTGGATGGATCGGGATTCACGGCAATAAGCGGTTGTCCGCTCAGATATTTTAGTGTATTCGCCACCAAACCGTCCTGACCGATAACTATGACAATATCGTCTTTGCCAAATATAAAGCTCGGGACATATTCGCGGTCGATTTGCTGCACCCGCGCCAAATCCTGTAAATGGATGAACGACGAGGAAACCGATCCCCTGTATGCATTGGATTCCTCAATGTATTCGCTAATATCGCCGCCCATTTTTTCCACATAGAATGCGGCTTGCGTCATATTGTTAAACTTTCTGACAAGTTCATCTGCGCGGGTCTGCCTTGTGATTATAACTATCTTACGTTCAGACAAGTTTTTCATTCCGCCATCATCTCATGAAGCAGGTCGGGCGTTATGTTCAAATGTCCTATTTTTTCCGCGTTGCCCGCCAGATCCTGGAAAGCGTTTGCAATTAGAGCCTGCGGGTGCATATCGATTGCGGCCAATGATTTTATAACGCCGGGGTCAACGCCGGATAAGGCGTTCATCATGGCTTTAAGCTCATAGGCTTTCGCGTCAGCTTCAGCTTTGCGGTTTTCAGTAACGAGCGCGATTAACTTTTTTCTCTTTTCTTCTAAATTTATCTCCGCTTCAAGCTGCTCATTTTTTAATTCGTTTTGTTTTCTCATCTCGGACTGTTCGGCGTTCAACTGAGTTTCACGGACTTGGCGACGTTTGTTTTCAATGGCGATTTCGGTATTAAACTCGTTTTCTTTTACGCCGCGTTCCTGTTCAATAGAAGCGTTCCTTCGCTCATAAATAGCGTCATCGGACATCTTCAATATTTTTTCTCTGGTTTCTGCTTCTAATGCCCGAGAAGTATCTTTACCGGGGTGAACGGCCAAGACCGTCAATCCCATTATCTCAATGCCTAACAAGCGGATTTCTCGATTCCCGCGCATATCTTCAAGAATACTATTGGCCAGCGCTTCGCTTGAACGAATAGCATCTGAGAGCTTTAATCTCTCCATGTGTTTTTTTGCCATAACGCGAACCAGATTACTGATCCTTACCGAAAGTTTTTGAGGGTCGTCAGAGATGTATTTTTTGTCTCCCTTTTTGATAGCAAGAGTAAAATTGAGAAGTCCCGCGACGTTTTTGTGGTCAACTATACGATATGTAGCCTGCCCTTGGATGGAAACAGTTTGGAAATCCGCTGTGACCTCATCAAACATAAACGGGCAATCACTACTGGCTACCGGCGCCATAACGATAGAAGTGTTCGGAGCGTAATAGTAGAATGAAATGCCAGCTCCTTCTTTCACAACTTTCCCGTTTTTGTACACGAGAACATATTCGCTAGGTTGAAATTTGATAAATTTGATTCCAAACATGGGAACCTCCTTACAAAAAATGTTGCTTTTCACTCCTTAACGGCGATATTTTGCATGTATTGACCTGGGTCAGCGCGAAAAATGCGATTTATCGCGACTCGCGAGCGCCG
>JGI24702J35022_10000693_pt1 | contig 20593 bp, 19 predicted proteins | sample TergutTh196P4_FD_35022 | JGI IMG/M metagenome (IMG submission 35022)
AATTAGGAAAAACCTTTCCTATTTATGGGTTACCCTTATGCTAGGCAGAACAGCAGGCCAAATGAAAATCGGAAGACCATAAACCAAAACAGAAAGGAAGAAAGAAAATGACAGGATCACAGTACGGAAGCGTGGTACTATAATTCCTTATTGTCGTCGAGATACTTATGGGGCTGCTCCTTATAATCTGCCACATAGTATCCTTCAATATGGGTATAGTTCTTTGGGATGTCCATATTTAGATTTTCTTCTTCAACATCCACACCGGCGGCATCTAAGAAGATCCGCTCTAAATACTCAGGTTTTGAATACATCCCTTGTGACGCCCAAACAAGCGCATTTCGGACATATGCAGCATGCTTCTCAAACAGGGAGTAGTCAATATTTATCTGCAGATGTGCCGCCAACAGTACAGTAAATGAAATGACCGTTCTGGTGTTTCCCTCCCGGAAAGGGTGCGTCTGCCAAATTTTAGCAGCAATTCGGACGAGTTTGAACATCAAATCTTTCTTAGGCTCATTTTTCTTTAGCTTGGATATTTCTTTCGATGCCTCGTCCAATTCCTTCTTAATTTGATTCGGATGTGCATACCGCACCGTATCGCCGCCAAGTACATCCTCATGCTTGATTAAGAAGATTGTCCGGAACTCGCCGGCCCATTCAAACAGATTATCAAAAATAATTCTGTGGATTTCACGGAGAGTTTCCGTATTGAACTTAGCGAAATGATGGGCGTAGACCATGGACATAGTATGGCGGGTGACATCTCCTTCAGCTCGCCTCAGTTCCTCCGCGTCGCGGATATTGCCCAAATTGCGAAGTACGTCAACGTCATCATACAAATAAGGATCTCGCAATTCATTACACCTCCACTAAATGATAAGTCCATAAGGTATTTAGAAAACTCTCCTGAAAGCTGAGGTCGCCGATGGCCCAGCGTGACAGGTTTTTTTCGGTTTCCTCGCTGGTGGGAATACCCTCAAGTGCAGTCATGGCGCTTCCGAATGCAAGCGATTTTCCTCTTTCCTCAAACGACATTGTTTCCATAGCGGCACATCGACGGAGGATGATCAGCTTGCGAAGCAGGTTTTTGTCAAGGATACCGACAGCGGACTCTACCTTCTCAAGTCGGTCGTCTATTTCATTAATCCGGTTGAGTAATATCGTACGCTTATCTAATTCAGCACGAACTTCGGGCAAATGATCGTCTTTGACGTATTCGCTTATCAGCTTTCCATTCACCCTGTGTTGCAGGTATGTGTATTTTTTTCCAGAAATCGTTTTGGTGGATATGTAACCGTCCTTCAAAACGGCAAGATTATTATGGCACTCTGTTTTATCTCGAAGCAAAGAAGCGTATTCGTCATATAATTCTTGATACTCCATTTTCAATCACCCCCTTCTGAAATACAGTATACCATATTTAACCTCAAATGACAATATGCAATTCAGCACAAGAGGTTAATATTGTATGCAAAATTTGTTTGTAGGGGAGATTTTATCTACCGGCCTTGCGGGAGCAGGGCCTTTTTTTGTTGGCACGAAAAATCTACACAGGAGGTAAAACAGAATGGCAGAACCAGCAACAACGGCAACGGCGGAAGCTATGGACAATATCAAAGAGCCGATACCGATTGCCGCAAACCCGACCGCCCCTGACGCGCCGACGCTCGGCAGCCACGCGCCTGAAATCGCAGGCGCCCCCGGTGAAGCGGTAGCCCCCGAAGAAGAAAAGGTTGTCCGCATAGCTTCCTGTATCTATCGCTACTGATGTTCTGATCAATATAGTCCTCCGGATTTACAATGTGCTTGAGTGTTGCTTCGGTCGTAAGGCAAGCTGCAAAATACAAAACCTTGCAGGCCCTGATGAGACACGATTTCTCCACTATACTTCATTGTCAGGATATGGTTGCTTATGGCTTTTATGAGCGGTGAATAGATGCATAAAGACAGGTGGGGCTGTCGCACCATCCTTTGGTATGCGACAGTCTCTTTTCCTTATCGTCTGATATAGCCTCTTGTTTATACAATCGGACTCGTGTATAATATGAAAAAACAGGTGGTAATCGTATGCAAAACATACCCGAAGTCAAGCTCGGAATAATAGCGGTATCATGGGATTGCTTTCCGAAAGTGCTGGCCGAGTCCCGTCGGACGAGGGTGGCTGAAACGTTTGGATCCGGTCTCATTGAGTGCTGGATAACGGTTGAAAACGAAACGGACGCCGTTCGCGCTGTTGAAGAAGTCAAAACATTGGGGGTAAGCGCGCTGGTTGTCTACCTTGGTAATTTCGGCCCGGAAACACCCGAAACTATGATCGCGGAACTATTTGCCGGCCCCGTAATGTATTGCGCCGCCGCCGAGGGCGATGGCGATCTATATAACGGGCGCGGAGACACTTATTGCGGTATGCTCAACTGCTCATATAACCTCAATCTGCGCTGCGCTCAGAATGACTGGTATTGCAGGGCTTTTGAGTTTTCGAGGACACAAAGTGGTATTAGGGAGTACTAATCAATGGGTAAAAACGCTAAAATGATTATCAGCCGCGAGTTAAGACTCGCGGAAATCGACCCATACCTTTACGGCTCTTTCATAGAGCATCTGGGCCGGGCGGTTTATGGCGGGATATATGAGCCGGGGCATCCGGAGGCGGATTCAAACGGATTCAGGTTGGATGTCATTAAACTTATACGAGAGCTTGGAGTTCCTATAACCCGATATCCCGGCGGGAACTTTGTGTCGAATTATCACTGGGAGGATGGCGTCGGAAAGGATCGGACAGCACGGCTCGATCTTGCGTGGCGCAGTACCGAGCCAAACACATTTGGTATCAATGAGTTCACGGAATGGTGCAAGGTCGCAGGTACCGATGCCCTTATGACTGTCAATCTGGGAACGCGGGGCGTCACTGACGTGTGCAATCTGTTGGAATACTGCAATCACCCAGGAGGTTCGAAATACTCCGATTTGAGAATATCCCATGGCTTCAAGAAGCCGCACGATATCAAGGCGTGGTGTCTTGGAAACGAGATGGACGGCCCATGGCAGATCGGGCACAAAACCGCCGGGGAGTATGGTCGGTTGGCGGCGGAGACCGCTAAGGCGATGCGTCTTATAGATCCGGAAATAAAGCTTGTCGCCTGCGGTAGCTCGAATGCCGGTATGCCAACATTCCCCCAATGGGAAGCGGATGTACTCGAGCACACATACGAGTATGTCGACTACATATCCCTGCACCAATATATCAAGAAACAAGACGGTGACACGACGGATTTTCTCGCTCAGACCGACAGCATGGACAGCTTTATCCATACGGTCGCAGCTGTTTGCGATTACACAAAAGCGAAGCAACGCGGGAAGAAGGATATAAAGCTCAGTTTCGATGAATGGAACGTCTGGTACCATTCAAACAGCGCAGATGATGAAACAATGAAGCTCCATCCCTGGGGCGTAGCACCCCGTTTGCTCGAGGATAACTACACTTTCGAGGACGCACTCGTAGCGGGGCTTATTCTGATCACTCTGCTAAAAAATAGCGATAGGGTGAAAATCGCCTGCCTTGCCCAGCTTGTAAACGTAATCGCCCCCATCATGACCGAACCGGGCGGCGCAGCGTTGCGCCAAACGATATTCTATCCGTTTTCACACGCGTCGAGATTCGGGCGCGGCACGGCTTTGGCTCCGATTTTGACCTCTACAAAGCACGATACGAAATCATTCGAGGGAGTCAACGACATTGAAGCGATCGCGACATACGACGCAGACGCAGACACGATCACCATTTTCGCGGTCAACCGCGATCTGAATGATTCGATCCCGCTCGAGTGCGATGTCCGCGATTTTGGCGATTGCCGAATTATCGAACATATAACGCTTGAAAGCGATGACTTACAGGCCGTAAATGGTTTTCCACACGGGGAGACTGTTAGACCATCCAGTTCGGGAGAATCCTCTATCGATAACGGACGTTTGAACGCGGTTTTGAAAAAAGCAAGTTGGAATGTTATAAGGCTGGGCGCGAAATGATACCTGAAAAAACATATCTGGGTATTGAACTCGGGTCAACACGAATTAAAGCCGTACTTATCGGCGAAGATTTTAGTGTAATCGCAAGTGGAAACCATGACTGGGAAAGCCGACTTGAGAATGGGTTGTGGACATATTCGCTTGAGGGTGTATGGGATGGCATTCGCAGCGCTTATGAACATCTCGCCGCGCAAACAAAAGAACGGTATGGAATATCGCTTTGTACAGTCGACAGGATTTGTATTTCCGCAATGATGCATGGCTATCTCGCGTTTGATAAGGATGATAAGCTTCTTGTACCATTTCGGACATGGAGAAATACGAACACGGGCGAAGCGGCATCAAAACTATCTTCGGCGCTTAATTTCAATATACCGCACAGATGGAGCGCGGCCCACTTTTATCAAGCCATGATAAACGGCGAAGAACATGTTGCACATACGACATATATCACGACGCTCGCCGGGTATGTCCACTGGAAACTGACAGGCGAGAAAATTTTAGGAGTCGGAGACGCGTCAGGTATGTTCCCGGTGGACGGTTCATGCTATGACCCTGAAATGTTGAGGATATTCAACGAACTGTGCACCACTGCAGGGATGGACGCAGGGGCGATATTTCCGAAGATACTGCTTGCCGGAGATGATGCGGGGTATCTTACGCAAGAAGGCGCGTATTTGCTCGACCCTAGCGGTACGCTTCAGTCAAGTATACCGTTTTGCCCTCCAGAGGGCGACGCCGGTACGGGAATGGTCGCGACAAACAGTACAGCGCCCCGGACAGGCAACGTATCGGCCGGTACTTCGATTTTCGCCATGGCGGTGCTAACAAAACCGCTCAAGGGGGCATATCCGGAAATCGACGTTGTGGCGACACCCGACGGGAAACCTGTCGCTATGGTGCATTGTAATAACTGTACGTCTGATTTGGACGCTTGGGTAAAGGTTTTTGGCGAGTTTGCAGGCGTTTCGGAGCCGCATGGTGATAAAACCGAACTATATGGGCGGTTATACAACGCGGCGCTTCAAGGAGACCCGGATTGTGGCGGGCTTTTGTCCTATAATTATATATCAGGTGAGCCGATAACAGGATTTGACGAGGGCCGGCCATTGTTCACGCGGTTGCCGGACGCTGAATTTACATTCAACAATTTCGCAAGATCCCTTGTTAACTCGGCACTTGCAACGCTTAGAATCGGCATGGACATCCTCACGTTGAAAGAAGCTGTTATGATTGACGTCTTGCGTGGACATGGCGGCCTATTCAAGATACCTGAGGGTAGCCGGCGGCTTATGGCCGCAGCGCTGAACATGCCTGTTTCGGTGCATCTTTCAGCCGGAGAGGGCGGGGCGTGGGGGGCGGCATTGCTCGCCGCGTACGCTTCGATGAAACGCGCGGGTGAGGCTCTTGACGCATTTTTAGGTGATCGCGTTTTCGCAAATCTAAGCGGCGTCGCGGTCGAGCCTGACCCGAAAGACGCCGCCGGATTCAACGAATATCTGAAACGCTATATAGCGGGGCTAGAAATAGAACGTGCAGCTATAAGCGCGCTGAACTAGTCCTAAGGAGGAAACATGCTGGATAAATTAAGGGAAGAGGTTTTTGAGGCAAATCTCCTCTTGCCCAAAAACGGCTTGGTGACGCTGACATGGGGCAATGTCAGCGGTGTGGATCGCGAAGCAGGTTATATGGTGATAAAGCCGTCCGGCGTCGAATATGAAAAGCTTGGACCTGATGAAATGGTGGTTGTGGAGCTGCTCACGGGGAGTGTCGCGGAAGGTTCGCTGAACCCCAGTTCCGACACCCCTACCCATCTTGAGTTATACAAGTCGTTTGGCGGAATCGGCGGAATAGTACACACCCACAGCCGCTGGGCGACTTCGTTCGCACAAGCCCTCCATCCAATACCGCCGCTCGGAACGACCCATGCGGACTATTTCTTTGGTGAAATCCCCTGCACACGAGACTTGGATATCGGAGAAATCACGGGCGATTACGAGTTGGAGACCGGACGTGTGATAGCCGAGCGTTTTGCAGAATTAGGCGTCGATCCGTTGGAAATCCCGGCGGTTTTGGTCGCCCGCCACGGTCCGTTTACGTGGGGGGAAAGCGCCCTTTCCGCTGTCCACAACTCAATTATATTGGAAATCGTCGCAGAGATGGCTTGGCGTACAATAGCGCTATCCGGCGCCTCCCAAACAAACCTTCCGCATGAGCTGCTGTTGAAGCATTACAACCGCAAACATGGCGCTGGCGCATATTACGGTCAGTGAATAGTGTTTCACTTTAGCCACTCCAAAACAAAAGCGAAACGGGCGGATAACTGCCCGCTAGCCCGGTCAAAGCATCATACTTTAAGCGGTTGGTGGAGAATACCGGGATCGAACCGGTGACCTCTTGAATGCCATTCAAGCGCTCTCCCATGCTGGTCAAAAACGCTCCACGAGAAAAAGCTCAAACCCCTTATAGTTCAAAGGATTTGAGCTTTCCTGTTCTTCTTATTCTGAATGGTATGCACTCAAATGGTTATTCAGGCGAGCACCAAATTGAGAACCAGTATAATGGCATTCTACCTATCGGCTAAATAGAAGCACTGCCACTTTGTCACTAGCTTTGTCACTAGCTTGATCAGTAGCTTGATCAGTAGCTTGATCAGTAGCTTTGTCACTGGTTCGTACTGTCAAGGAAAGATTCAGCTTGAACACAAACGCTTTCATAAACATCGTTTGTGAGCTTGCTTTCGCATTTCTTGAACTCAATATCAATACCCTCGCCTTTTGCAAGCAGCTTGCCTATATCAACGCTCATAACGGCACCTCCACCGTACAAAGACCAATATCAAAAGTTTAGTTCCACTAATTTGGGTTTTCATTGAATCTATAATATCATCTCCCATGCTAATATGAATAGCATGGGAGATGGAGATACAATGGAAAAGGGCTTACGTTACAGGCGTAAGCCCTTTCATCTGGTGGAGATAAGCGGGATCGAACCGCTGACCTCTTGAATGCCATTCAAGCGCTCTCCCAGCTGAGCTATACCCCCATGCTACATATAAATATTCATTTTTTTAACTGCCATTCATCCAAGCGATAATTTGGTGGGTGTTTTCCGACCAGTCTAAGCCCCCAACTGAGCTATACCCCCGAATTTTTGTTTTATACGTGATTGGTGTTGTTGGCAGGTCGATATTATCACGGTTATGTGAGATTTGCAAGCGTTTTTTTGGAAATATTGATTAGCGAAAGCGATATAAACCCCCTGGCTTTAGCCATGGGGAGTGTCAATGATGATTTGTTGCGGAGCGTGAGGGTAGCCGCGGTTCTTGGACGCGGCGGGCTGATGTGGATATCAGCCCCGCTCTTTTTGCGTTATAAGATTCTTCGGTCGCAGGCTCCCTCAGAATGACACGGACAAAGATTCTTCGGTCGCAGGCTTTCCTAGGATGGCAAAGCGCGCGACTGCGGTTGTCAGTCGCTGTTTGTCCATTCGATCGACTCGGCCTTTTCTTCGCTTTCGGCGAGAGCCTCGTCCATCAATTTCAACATTTCCAGCACGCTGCGGAAGTTTTGTTTAAGGTTCTTCTCCGCCCAGAGAATCTGTCCTTGCCAAGTCGCGTTTTGGCGGAATTTGACGGTGATTTCAAATGTGCATTTAGAATGGCCGGGCTCCAGCTGCACCGATGCGTTGTTTGAGTCTTTCATTTTATCTTCTTTAATCTCCCCATGTTTTTTTATGCTGTGTCTTGATGTGCCGAAGGTTCTTGGCGTCATGAACGCTTCCGGGAAGCCTTTGACGTCATAGACTTCCTCCATTTTATCAATCATCTGCAACAAGCTAGTGAATGTGAAAGGGGCGTTCAGGTATTGGCTATAGAGAAGCCCCCGCAAGCGATTGTTGTCATATAGGACAATTTCGGCGCGCATCTGTATCGATGCTGCTGTCACAATGGCGTCATTTTCGGGATCCAATTCTTCGATTCCCCTTTCTTTATATGATATGAGTATCATCATAGCCCGTAATTGTCACAGTTATGTTACATTTAGGGCGTTTGGAGTGTTTTTGCGAGCGCCGGAAACGCCTCCGTCATACCAATGGTGTGATAGGCTTGACCGATGTCGAGACGATTTTGGGCAGATATTTAGAATCAATCACGCGCAAAATCCTGTTGATCAGCATTTTGCAGTTTTCATACGTGAGCTTATGCAGCATGAGCATGTATTGGTTGTGGCCGGAGCGCGTGAACAGGTCGCCTTTCCTCAGGGTGTCCGCGATGGCAAGGCCGAGCTGCTTCATGACGCCGCCGTCCTTGGCTTTCGGCTCATGCTTTGTGTCGAATCTGACGATGAATGTCGTTCGCCCGGAACGTGACGTTGAGCGGGCCTCGAGCTGGTATACGATTTTGAAAACGCTGAGATCGCAATAGAACGCTCCCGGGAAATCAGCTTCGTCCAGCCAATCTTTCAGCGTCAATTCCAGAGACAGGCCTTCTTTGATGTCGGGCTGCTGGATTCTGCTGTATAGCGAGCGGAGGTTTTCGGAAAAATCGACGCCGAGCTCGTCATAGAACATGGCTTCCATCCGTTTGTACTCATCGAGCGCTTCAGCGTTTTTGCCTTGCGCCAGAAGGGCGCGCAGGTGGTGTTCCAGAATTGTCTCATCGAAGGGGTCCATGCGCAGGGCTTTGACGCAGAGCTCTTCGGCCTCATCGTTGCGCCCGTCTTCGAGCAGCATCGTCAGCGCTTCGTGGACGCAGTTTATGAACAACGAGCGGTACCAGCGCGCGAGTGGCATGACCCACATCTCGCCGGATGAGCCGGGCAGGAAATCGCCTCTGTATAGTTCGGCCGCGTCCATGAGCAGGTCCAGGCGCTCGTCGCGGTCCGTGACTGTGGAGGCTTTTTTGCATAAGGATTCAAACTCTTCCACATCGACCGAGCAGCGGACTGTGTTGTTCCACATATAGCCGCCGCTTCCGGAGAGGATGATGTCGTCCGCATTCGGCAGGCCGCCGCCTGCAAGCGCGGAACGGGCGCGGTACACCATCGTGCGAACGGAGCTGCCCGGGTTGCCCACGAAGTCGTTGTCGAAGAATATGTCCATGAGTTCTTCCTGGGTGACTGTTTTGTGCCTGTTTACAATGAGGTACTGGAGCAGTTTCCATACTTTCGAGGCTCGTTTTTCTTGTTCCGTGATGCGGTTCTCGTCTGAGATTATGACGAAGCCTCCCAGCATTTCTACTCGGATTTCTTCTTGTACTGCGCTCATGCTACTCACCCCATTCGTTTTGTGGTATGCGGTCGCTGCATATTATCTATTTTACCAAAATACTCGAATATTGCAATACTTAAAGTGAGGCTTGGTTAGGCTCCTGTTCACGCCCTTGCGCTGGGGAGGCTGTGCTGCGGAGGTCCGCTCCCAGCGTTTTCGTCAAACGCTTGACGATCGCGTTCGCGCAGCCTTCGATTTCGTCGGATGTCAAGGTTTTTTTGAGCGAGCCTATGACGAGCCTGATCGTGATGGATTTTTTGCCTGCGGGGACTTGGCGGCCACGGTATTCATCGACGAATGAGACATGCCGCAGCAGGTCGTCGGGGCTTTTTTTCCCGATGATGCTGTTATATATTTCTTCCCATCGGACATTGAGGTCGAACAGCATCGAGATGTCATAATCTGTATGCGGGTATTCGGCGAGCCGCTCGAATTTGTTGGTCCTGGAGGGGTATGGCGTAAGGGCGTCAATATCCAGCTCGAAGAGCATGACCGCGCTGTTTTTGATGCCGCAGTCGAGCGATGCTTTCTTCGACAGAAGTCCGAGGCTGCCGATCACGGTGCCGTCCAGAACGATGTTCTGCCAGATTACGCTGTCGGCCCATGCCGGTTTGATTATGCGGTCGAAGGAATATGGCTCAATGTGAGTGAAACGGGGGAGTGTCTCGAGGATTCCTTTTGCTTCCCTATATAGCACGCCGTAGCTTTCGGCGCCGCCGACGCAGGCTCCGGCGACGTTCCTGCGTTGGAGGGGGAGGGATTCGCGCTTGTCATATTCCGCGCTGAAGCTCCGTGACGAGAATACTTGGGCGGATTCAAAGATTTTGAATTCGTCATAATAGCGGAGATTGTCCGAGACCGCCTTGCAAAGGTTGGGAATGAGCGAAGGGCGCAGATATCGCTCGTCCGGGGAGGGCGGCGTGGATATGGACAGAACGCTATCGGCATCGGGGAGCACGGCGTTCATATAAGCATCCAAGACCCATGGGTATGTGTAGATTTCGTTCATGCCGCATCTGGTTGCGAGGTATTCCCGCAGCTTTCTGTCGATATCGATTTTTGGCTGGTTGATGGAGCCTTCGAATGTCGCCGTTATGGAGGTCGCGTCGAAACGGTCAAATCCATGCATTCTGGCGACTTCTTCGATTATATCGTTCGGAATGGAAACGTCGCCTGTGGATCGCCATGTCGGCACGACGACGCGCATGGCATCGCCGTCGATGCTGACATCGAAGCCGAGCCTTGCGAGCATGCGCGATATTTCATCGTCAGGAATGCGTTTGCCGAGGTTTTTTTCGAGCCAATCGAGCGAGACGTCGATTTTTTTTCTTTCGAGGGGCACGGGATAATTGTCGCTATAGCCCGTGACGGCCATTTTATCGAACATTTCGGCGAACATGCTCATGGCGAGCGATAGGGCAATGTCGCACCGTTGCGGGTCGATGCCTTTTTCGTTTCTGGAGGCGGCCTCGGTGCGCGTCTCATACCTTGCCGATGTGCGTCTGATGCCGATCGCTTCAAAGTTTGCGATTTCGAGAATTACCTTTTGCGTGTCGGGCAGCACGGAATCCTTTTCCCCGCCTTTGACGCCCGCAAGGCCGATAGGCTCTATATCGTCCGCTATCACAAGGTCTTCATTGCAAAGCGATAGCTCGATCCCGTTGAGCATCAGAAAATTTTCGGATTCTTGGGCGCGCCGGACGGTTATGTGGCCGTTGACGCGGTCGGAATCGAACGCATGGAGCGGCTGCCCGGTCGCGAGCATGACATAGTTCGTTATGTCGACTATTGCATTGATCGGGCGCATGCCAACCCGCCATATGCGGCTTTGGACTTCAAACGGGGATGGTTTTATGGACAGGCCTTCTATTTTGACGCCGATGTACCTGAAGCAGCGGGTCGTGTCGGCCAGCTCGACTCCCAACGATGGCACGCCGGGGGGTGGATATGGCTTGAATTCGGAGAGCGGGAGGTCGAATAGCGCGGATATTTCGCGGGCTATGCCGTAATGCCCCCACAAGTCGGGGCGGTTTGTGAGCGATTTGTTGTCGATTTCCAGGATTATGTCGTCAAGGCCGAGCGCTTGCGCCAGGCTTGTGCCGGCTTGCGCATCGAAGGCCGAGAGGTCGAGGATCGTGGCTTCATCGGTATATGGGAACAGGTCGAACAGACCGATTTCGGAGGATGCGCAGATCATCCCGTAGCTTTCTTCGCCGCGCACTTTTGCGTTTCCGATTGCGACAAGGTCACCTTCGCCGTGCCAGCGGACCATTGCGCCCGGGCGCGCGACGGCGACTTTCATGCCGGTTGCCATGTTAATGCCGCCGCAGACGATTTTGCGGATGTCGCCACCGCCGATGTCGGTCATGCATATTTTGAGTTTGTCGGCGTTGGGGTGGGGGAGTATTTCAACGATGGTTCCTACCACCATGTTTTCATATTTGCTCGCGAGCTCGGTTGCGTCCTCGACTTCGACGGTGGCCATCGTGAGGTCTGTGACTAGGCGGGACAGTTCGAGCTCCGGGGGGATTGTCACGTAGTCTTTGATCCAGTTGAGGGATACTTTCATTTGTGGTGGTTCTCCTTAGTTGTTTGGTGGGGGGGCGCGGGGGCGCGGGGGGAATGGCGGGGGAAAGATTCATCGCTGCGCTCTGAATGACAGGGACGGGGGTTATTTGAATTGGGATAGGAATCTGAGGTCGGCGCTGCGGAACAGCCTGACATCAGAAACTTCGTATCTCATCATGACAAGCCGGTCCAAGCCGATATTCACATAGAAGCCCGTATATTCATTCGGGTCGAGGCCTGCCGCGCGCAAAACGTTCGGGTGCGGAGTGCCTCCCGGCATGAGTTCTATCCAACCGACGTGCTTGCAAACGCTGCATCCCGCGCCTCCGCATACGAGGCAACCCATGTCGATTTCAAAGCCGGGTTCTACGAACGGGAAGAATCCGACTCGCATTCTGACAGGCACGTCGCGGCCGAAAATCTTTGACAAAATGCTCTTTATCATGACTTTGCCTGCTGAAAATGTGAATTCGCGGTCGATTATGAGGGCCTCATATTGGTAGAACGCCCGTTCATGCCGCGCGTCCGTGGATTCGTTGCGGTATGCGCGTCCGGGATATACGAAGCGGCATGGGGGATTATGCGTTTGGAGGTAGCGAACGCTGGCGCCCGTGAGGTGCGGTCGAAGGCAGAGCCTCTCGCCGCCTCGTTTGTCTTCGTAGCCCGCCAGCCAATATGTGTCCATGCTTTCGCGGGCGGGGTGGTCTGCAGGGAAGTTCAGATTGTCGAAGGCGTATAATTCGCTCGAGATGTCGGATTCTTCAAATATTTCAAACCCCATCGAGCGGAATGTGTCGTTGAGGTCATAGCACATCTGGGTAATGGGGTGCAACGCGCCGCCGTGGGGTTGGAGGCCGGGCACCGTGAGGTCGAAGTCCGTTGGTATTTCAGATGCTTTTAGGCTGAGTTCTTCTCTACGCGCGTCGATCATTTCGGTGAAGTGGTCTTTGAGCTTGTTGGCTGCTTTGCCTATTTCTGCGCGCATTGATGCGTCAAGGCGCGGTATTTCTTTGAGGATTTCTGTGACCGATCCCATTTTTCCGAGTAGGGATGCTTTTACGTCCTGGAGCTCGATTGTGTTGATTGCTTGCGTGATTTTTTCCTCGCCGCTGCGGAGGATTTCTTCCAGTTTTTCTTTCATTATGTTGTCTCCTTGTTCGTTGTTGACAGGGGGGGCGGGGGCGCGGGGGAAAGATTCTTCGCTGCGCTCAGATGACAGGGGGGCGCTCAGATGACAGGGGGCGCTTAGATTGACAGGGGGGACAGGACGCGGCAATGACTTGGGTGTGGCCGGTAACAGGATTTTAGCACAGTTTCTTGTTGGCGGCAATAATAATTTGACTAAATGCCATTATGACTATATAATCATTCGCAGGAGTGATTATTTGTGAAACTTGGGTACTCTGCGCAGATGCGTGAAATGGACAGACAGGTGATCGAAGACCGTGGGGTTTCCGGTGTTGCTTTAATGGCGTCTGCGGCCGAGCACATTGCCGAAGCTGTTCTCCAAAAGATTCCGCCGGGCGGGCATGCTGCGGCGGTCTGCGGAGCCGGCAATAATGGCGGCGACGGCATTGGCGCGGCTGCGTTTTTGATGGACAAGGGCGTGCCGATTCGCGTGTTCCTTATCGGCGATGCGGAAAGGATTTCTCCCGATTCGTCGGAGATGGCACGTCTGCTCGAAGAGAGGGGCGGGAAGCTCGAGCGGTTCGGCCGGGGCGGCGATGATCTCGATGAAATAGAATATTATCTTCGTGGATGCGACGTTATTATAGATGCCATGTTCGGCATCGGGCTTAATCATGAGTTATCCGGAGATGCGCTTTTAGCCGCTGAGATCATCAATGATTCGAGGGCGTTTGTCGTGGCTGCGGATATTCCGAGCGGAATACGTGCAGACACAGGGACCATGCAGGGGACTGCCGTGATGGCTGATATGACCGTCACATTTTCGCTTGCGAAGCCCGGGCATTTCGTCGAGCCCGGGTGCGTGCACTGCGGCGAGCTTCGCGTTTGCGATATCGGAATTCCGCTTGATGTCATCAACGGCGCCATGTCTGATACTTTCGCCGTGATGCAGGAAGATATTTATCTGCCCAGACGCCGCCCCGATTCACACAAGGGCAATTATGGCCGCTGCTTGGTCGTTTCGGGAAGCGTTGGATATACCGGGGCTCCTGCATTGGCCGCGCGCGCTGCGTCGCGAATGGGCGCGGGTCTTGTTTTTGTGGGCGTGCCCGATTCTGTATATGATATCATGGCGACGAAGCTGGACGAGGAGATGCCTTTTCCGCTGCCGAGCGATGGGAGCGGGAAGATTGCGGCGAATGCCGGCGGGGAGCTTTTGCGACGAGCGGAGGAATGCGACGTGTGCTTGATCGGCCCCGGCCTCGGACGTTCGCCGGACATTTCAGAGCTTGTGACTTCCATGCTGCGCATTGTGCAAAAGCCGATTGTTCTTGATGCGGACGGCATCAATGCGATCGCGGACAATATTGATGTTTTGGGTGCCGCGTGCGGGCCGTTGGTGCTGACGCCGCATCCCGGCGAATTTGCCCGATTGGGCGGGGACTTGTCGTCGGGCGACAGGCTCGGAGTTGCGCGGGATTTTGCGCGGTCGCGCGGGTGCATCCTTGTTTTGAAGGGGCACAACACGATTACCGCCTTCCCCGATGGTATGGCGTTTATCAACACGACCGGGGGACCTGCCATGGCGAAAGGCGGCTCCGGCGATGTTTTGGCGGGGATGATCGCTGCGCTCATCGGGCAGGGCGTGCCTGCGAGGGATGCTGTGGTTGCAGCTGTTTATATCCATGGGTTTGCCGGGGATTTGTGCGCTGCGGAGTTGGGGGAGTATTCCGTCGCTGCGGGTGACATCGTTGCGATGCTGCCGCGGGCGACGAAGCTCATCATGAACGGAATATCGTGATGCGTGTCATTCTGCGGGAGCTTGCGGCGGTGAGAGAAGGGCGCGACTGCTAGTGTAAGGCGCGGCAGCAAGAGAAGGATACGACGGCAAATGGGTATTGCAAAGGTTAAAACTCTGATTATTGCATTGCTTGTTTTGGTCAATGCGTTCTTTTTGACGGTCATCCTCGTCGACGATTTTGCTGCTGCGCGGACCGAACGCCAAGCCATCGACAACGTTTGCACGATATTGCGCAGCAACGGGATCATGATCGAGCCGGATAGCATTAAGAAAAGCAGCGATATCAGAGCGATGCGGGCTTCCCGCGATACCGAGCAGGAAGCCGCTGCGGCCAATGCATTGATCGGCCCTGTGGAGATGACGGATCAGGGCGTCATATATCTGTATAATAATCCCGAACGGGGCAGCGCGAAATTTTCCATTGCCGGCGATTTCGAGTTTATATTGAACGAAGGGTGCATCCCGAGCGGGGAGAGCATATTGCGGACGGTCAACGGATTGCTGCGCGACATGAAGTTCGAAGCGGCGTCTTTGGATGTTAGGCGAGAGAGTTCCGCCGAGATCGTGACGGTCGTCGGCGCATATAAGGGCGCCAGCATTTTTAATCTCACAATGGATTTCATGTTTTCTGAAAGTTGCTTGCGCGAGGTCAGAGGAAGGTATCTGACCGGCATCGAGCCGGTCGAGTCGGGGTCAGGGATTTCAAATGTCAGCACGGCGCTGTTAGGTTTTCTTGCTGCTGTGAAGAGGGGCGACGTGGCATGTTCGGCTGTCTACAGCGTGGAGGCCGGGTATCAATACAGCGTCGTCGGGTCTTTCGGGGACAGGGTCATTATGCCTTCGTGGCTGGTCGTGACTGATATGGGGCGGTATATTATTGATTGCGAATCGGGCGACATTCGCATGATTTAATATGTATTTAGGAGCTTTTGATGGATACTAATTACTCGATTTCGCGTAGAATATGGCGAATAATATACCCGGTTCTGATATTCATTGGAGTACAGTTCGCGGTGATGATCGTTGTCGGCATATTCGTCAGCGTTTTTATCAGCATGGATGCGATAAAATCGGCGGGCGGCTTCGACATGGAGGCGATCCTCGACGATTCGATGCGCTTTTTGACGGAACGGACAGTTCTCATTCTGCTTATATCGAATGTTGCGAGCTTGGGCGCGTTTGTTCCGATATGGCTGAAAACGCGGACATACTGCCCCCAATACATTAACTCGAGGCCGGGGAAGGTGTGCTTGCTGGTGGTGGGGCTGCTGGCCGCGATGAACATTGTCCAGATGATCATTTTCTCGCTGGTCGACGTGACAAAGTATTTTCCTTCGTATAACGAAGTCGCCGAGATGCTGACTACCGATTCATTCGCGCTGCAGTTCCTTACTGTGGGCATAGCGGCGCCAATCACGGAGGAGCTGGTTTTTCGTGGGATTCTCATCAGCAGAATGCGGTGGATGCCGGCTTGGGCGGCCGTGCTTGTGCAGGGCCTCCTCTTTGGCCTTGTGCACATGAACCTGTTCCAAGGGCTATACGCTTTTGTCGCTGGCGTCGTCCTGGGGATCATATTTGTCAGATATCGCTCGATTTTGATTACTATTGCCGGGCATGTGGCGTTTAATATTTCGAGCCTGCTATTATCCGAATTCGCCGGTGAAGAGGCTATCGCCATTATTCTTTGCGCCGCCGTCGCCCTGCTGCCCATTTGCATTGTTTTCATTGCCAAGAGTAAAAAGGCTGAAGTATGGCAGCCACAAAATATTGATAATTGGAGGCAAGTATGAAAAATGAATTTTTGATCCGGATGGAGGAGCCGGAGGATTGCTTGATCGTCACCGACAGGGATGGGATTTATTACAGGATGTTCCATAAGCCCGTCACCGCGCGGTTGAAGGACGAGCTGGACTGCATGCAGTTCCATGAGCCTTCGCTGAGGATGATCGATTACCACGAGCATTATAGGGGGACGGAGACGTTTTTTATCAGCCAGGGCAAGTTTCTGTGTAATTGCATGGGGCGCGGGTTTACGATGGGCGCGGGCGATATTCTCCACATTCAGCCTTGGATGGGGCACAGCTTCACGCCGATCGAGCCTGAGAGCCGGTTGAACATTATGTTCATGGATATCGACATGCGTTATGGGCAGACGGATCCGAGGCTGCGGATTGCCGAAAAGTTCCCGGGCGTCATGGAGGATCCCGAGTTTCAGAGCCTGTTCCGCAAGGCGAACGGCAGCCTTGGCCGCCGCACGTTGCCCGTGCAGGACGATTTTCCAAAAGAGCAGGTCCAGCAGCTGAGGCCTTCGGGGTTTGGCATTCGCGTGCATGAATATGACGGCATAACGCTGCATCTGAAGGTCGCAAAGTATGAGACCGAGGGCGTCAAGGAGATTTGGGAGCTGCTCATGAAGCCGGGGTTCTATTGCAGCTGGGATAATTTTAAGCCGGAGTACCGCGTGTTTTATGTGACGGAGGGCAAGCTGCGCTGCTGGGTCAGGACTTCTGCCACCGAGACGCTCACGTTCGATGCGGGGAAGGATTGCATCGTGTTCATCCCGCCGTATAATCCTTTTGGGTTTGAGGTCGTGGAGGAGTCGAGGGTGTATGATATGGATTGCGGCGCGAGGCTGCAGGATTTATGCGAGGAGGTCGATGTTTTTCGCGCGACGAATGGCAAGGTTCCCGATATGGAGGGCTTGCTCGCTCTTTGCAAGGCTTATGATTGCACCATAACTGACGTGGGGAACAAGTGAGTTTTGCGCGCTATAGGTGCGTTTGTTTTGGCATGGCATGTGCGATATCTGTTAATGGATGATGATAAAACACCGAAGCCGGGTTCGTGCCCTGCCTCGGTGTTTTGCTGCTACGGTGTTTTGCTGCTTCGGCGTTTTGTTATTGTGCTGTTTTGCTGCCTTGGTGTTTTGCTGCCGGATGCGTTGTCGGCGGATGCGCTGATGGTTGGAAGCGGAGTAGATCAATAGAAGAAGCCAACGCCGTCGTCCATGTACATTTTTGCGGGAATCGGGAACGGCGGATCCACCGCCGCGAGCTCTCCGGCGACCAGCTTTTCGGCAGCGGCAAGCGCTTTGTCGATCTGCCCGCCTTGGAGCGGCGAGGGGCCGTGCGCGGGATAGATTGAATCGAACAGGGCTTTCATGCCGATCAGCTTGTGCATGCTCGCCATATACGCAAGAATGCTGCGGCCTTCGCCGAACATGAATACCGGGCCTGCAGAGATGGTGTCGCCCGTGGCGATCACGCGGTTCGCTTTGTCGAGCAGCGCGATGCTCCCGTTTGTGTGGCCGGGGATGTGGACAACGTCGAACACGCGGCCGCCGATATCAATAGTGTCGCCTTCCCACAATGGGCGGACTTCGAGGCCTTCAACGGCGTTTTGCGCGTAATATGACATCTCGGATGGGTGCATATAGACCGCGTCGAATTCCTGAATATTTCCGATGTGGTCCGGGTCTGCATGGGTGATGACAAGCATGACTGGTTTGCTCGTAAGCGGCGCGATTGCTGCTTTGAGGCTGCCTGCTTGTCCGAATCCCGTGTCGACCAGCAGCGCGCGCTCATTGCCTATGAAGAACATGCAGCGGACGCCGTTGTCTTCGATGCTATATGTTGTTTCGTCGATTTTCCTGACTTCTAATGGCTGCGGGGTTCCCATATCGGGCATATCGATACCTCCTTTTATTTTCGAACGAAGCGAGTGTCGCGTCGCGCTGGCGCGACATGTCCTTTTACTTGTTTACCATGCTTGCGACTTCCGCTGCGAAGTCGTCTTGCTTTTTCTCGATGCCCTCGCCTTTTTCGAAGCGGGTAAACGCTTTGATGGAAATTTTGCCGCCCAGATCCTTGGCGACCTGCTGCACGTGCTTTTCAACGGTTATCTTGTCGCCTTTGACATATGGCTGATTCAGCAAGCACACATCCTCGTAAAACTTGTTGATACGGCCTTTGACCATGTTTTCGGCGATTTGGCGGGCTTTGTCTTCGGGAAGCTTTTTCTCTTTGCTATCTTCAAGGGCCTTGTTGAACTGGATCTCCCGCTCTTTTTCCAGCTCGACAGGATCGACGGATGAAATGTCCAGATAGAGCGGGCGCATGGCCGCGATTTGCATGGCAATGTCCTTGCCGAGCTCGACGACCGTGTCCATGTCTGAAATGTCGGACACGTCGAGGTTAACGATAACGCCGATTTTGCCGCCTGCGTGGACATATGGGACGCTCAGCCCGTCGGTATATAATTTAAACCTGCGTACGGAGATGTTTTCGCCAATGACGAGTATCATCTCCTGCTGCTGCTCGGAAACCGTCTTTTCGCTGCCGGGGAATTTGCACGACATCAATGCATCGACATCGGCGGGAGCGTATGTCGCAACGGCTTCTGCGACGCCTTTGACGAAATCCGTGAACATATTGTTTTTCGCGACGAAATCGGTCTCGGAGTTGACCTCGACGACGACCCCCGTGCTGCCGAACACTGCTGCATATGCAATGCCCTCCGTCGTGATTCTGCCTGCTTTTTTCTGCGCGGAGGCGAGGCCTTGCTCGCGGAGGTATGCGATGGCTTTTTCGATGTCGCCGTCGGACTCTGTGAGGGCCCTTTTGCAGTCCATCATCCCAACTCCGGTCATTTCGCGGAGCTCTTTTACATCTTGCGCTGTGAATGCCATATTATTTAACCTATCCTTTCGTAATTTTGCTTGTAGAAGCTACAATTCACGCCCGATGGGGCAAGCGCGTGAAACGGTAGCTGATAGCATGCTCGAGGCCGAAATAGTTGGCAGTGCCTTGCGTGTCAATTCACCGCACTGCTTTGTCGTAGACTTTAAATACGCCCGTCATTCGGCATCGGCGGAGTCTGTGGGTTCCTCATCTTGCTCAGAATCGGATGCTACGGCGTTTTCTGCCGAAGCGCTCCGCTCACCGGACGGCTCGTCGCCGCTGTCGTCGCTATCCAATATGTCGACGCCCTGACGGCCTTCGACGACGGCGTTCGCCATCGCCTGCGAGATGAGGCGGATCGCGCGGATCGCATCATCGTTTCCTGGGATGATATAGTCGATCTCGTCGGGATCGCAGTTTGTATCGACAATGGCGACGATCGGGATGCCGAGCTTGCGCGCTTCGGCAATCGCGTTGCGTTCTTTGCGCGGGTCGATGATGAACAGCGCTGCGGGCAGCTTTTTCATGTCCTTGACGCCGCCAAGGTATTTTTCAAGCTTGTTGATCTCGTTGGTTAGCTTGATGACTTCTTTTTTCGGCAGGATGTCGAAGGTGCCATCTTCCTGCATTTTGCGGAGCTGTGCGAGGCGGTCGATGCGCATGCGCATTGTTTTGAAGTTTGTGAGCATTCCGCCAAGCCAGCGTGCGTTGACGAAATACATGCCGACGCGTTCGGCTTCTTCTTTGATGGCGTCCTGAGCTTGTTTTTTCGTCCCAACAAAGAGAACCGTGCCGCCATTTTCGCTGACCTCGCGGATGAAGCTATATGCTTCTTCGAGCTTTCTGACCGTCTTTTGCAGGTCAATGATGTATATGCCGTTGCGTTCCATGTAGATGTATGGGGACATTTTTGGGTTCCATCGCCTGGTTTGGTGGCCGAAGTGGACCCCGGCCTCGAGAAGCTGTTTCATTGATACTACTGACATTAATTTTCCTCCATTTTTTGTTTTTGGGGACTCAATGGCGCTGCCGCGCGTTTGCCGTGCGTTTGCCGTGCGTGGGGCCGCTGCCATGCGTGGGGCCGCTGTCGTGCGTGGGGCCGCTGCCGTGCGTGGGG
>JGI24702J35022_10000694_pt1 | contig 20578 bp, 24 predicted proteins | sample TergutTh196P4_FD_35022 | JGI IMG/M metagenome (IMG submission 35022)
TTGATAACCTTGTTTGGACTATTTGCATTACGCAAATCCTCACAAAATATCAATAGAGTTGCCTGTCACCCTTCGCCACGTAGTGGTGTTTCTCCACCTCAAACTACTATGATGACTGTGAGACCCGCTGAAAACAGCAACTGCTACTGCTACAGTATTTATTGTTGTCCTAGTTTGCATCATCTTTTGGTTCTCCATACTGATTTGTTGTTTTCAGGTTGGGTTTCTCCGTTTAGCTGAGATGACACATATTGGTGTGGTTTAGGCCTCCACTCAGCTCTTTAGCGTACTTCGTGCACGTTGGAACCACCCGATGAATACAACCACCCCCTACAATAGTGGTTGTAGGGTTGTTCGTGCACGCATCAATTAGTCTTTGATCCCATGGGATCCCGCGCACCCCAACAATTAGGGCAAAGAGCTTGGAATTTATGCAGTTTAGCCGTAGCCATGCCACACGATGGCCTTGCACCTCGAGTTCATACACTGATTTCGAGCACAGATGCTTTTCGTAATGCTATGGTCCCCTTTTGCCTTTCGGCGATGGGTAATACGATGGCCACCTAGATGTTTCATCAATCTAGGACCGCTTCCGGCGATGTCAACTCAACCTCTTACGGACGCACGTGTAGGATGTTTGTTATGTTTTGGTGTTATTGTTTGGTTTTTTGTTTTAAGGGGTTGTTTTATAAGTGTTTAGTGGTGATAAACGTTAGGTTGACAGTATTGACTAAACAGTAACATTTTTTTAAAGGAAAATATGTTAAAAAATTAACGTGTTATGGACATATGGTTTTTTTGACTTACAAATATTTTGGAATTCAACTGCAAACTATTCAGATATATAACCAAAATTTGGAAGAAAAAATAGAAAGTATTAGAAATTAAGTGTCTCTTTGCGTTTTTCAGCTTCTTCATAGAAGCGCAACACTTCATCTATTATTTCTACATTTGAAAGCAACATACGTCTACAACAGTAACGTTTGATATCAAGACTATCAAGCACATCACTTGCATTTTCACCTGACTTAATGCGCATTGCGAATTCTTCCCATTTATCTCCAACTAATTTGCCGCAGGTGAAGCATTTTACGGGAATTATCACTTTCTTTTTTCACCTTACCTGTAGCTTTTCTGTTCCTTTGCGCGTGCACCAGCTCCACCGAACTTTTTGGTTTCTTTAGCTCTTGAATCACCAACAATCATTGTTCGGTCGTATTCACTAAATACTGTACGCAAATGAGTGCTTTTTGTCCATTTTAATAAAGCGTTTGCAACTGCCATACGTGCTGCTTCAGCTTGACCCATAAAACCGCCACCGCTAGTTTTAACATCAAGATCTACTTGTTTCCAGACATCACTGCCTGCTTGTAGAAGAGGTTCCATGATTTTTTCACGTGCAATATCAGGTTCATAAATTTCAACTGGTGTCAAGTTTATACGTACTCGACCTACACCTTGTTTCACTACGGCACGTGCAGTTGCAGTTTTTCGCTTTCCGCTAACAACTAATACTTTTTTCATTGGCATAATTATTCACCTTGATTCCATCCAATTTCTTTTGCTAATTCACCTAAAGTAAATGATGGTCCATTAAGCTTTGAAGATTGTGCTCCATCAAATTGGATTGTTTGTTGATTTTTAAATTCTAATGGGACACCCATAAAGACTTTTAACCGTTTGAACGCTGTTTTGCCTTTTGGTTGACGATAAGGTAACATACCACGAACAGTTTTTTTGAGTATCCTATCAGGTCTACGATAATGGAATGGACCACGTTCAGGTGCACCTACTTCAAGGAATAAATGTGCTTCCGCAATTTTGTTTTTCCGTTTACCTGAATAAATTGCTTTTTCAGCGTTAAGAATAGTTACGTGTTCACCATTTAACAACAGTTTCGCAATGTTGCTTGACATTCTACCGACGATTAAACCGTCAGCATCTACGTAAGTTACTCGGGAGTTTGTTGACATGACATTTTCACCGGATAATTTTTATGTTTGATCCTTTAGGGTTATCTGCAACAAGTTCAGAAATTGTTACATATTTCGCTTGTATAGCATCAAGTTTTGCTTTTGCTGTTTCTGAAATGCTAAAAGCAGCTATTGTAATTGGATGGGTTAATAAACCAGTTCCAAGAATTTTGCCTGGGACAACAACTGTGTCTGCACATTTTGTGTTTCTATTAATGCTACTCAAATTAACTGTTGCACGTCGAGAACGTGATTGAGATAACTGATCAGCGACAGCTAACCAGATTGGCGCACATTGTTCTCTGCTTTCTTTCTTTAATTGTTTGATAAGCTGAATTAATTCTGGGTTGGTTGATTCAGTTTGTTTCATTGTTTTTCTACCTTTAATTGTTCTTCAAATTCCTTAAGTTGCTTCCCCAAGATTTTTGTTGCTTCTTGTAATACTCGTTCAGGTGGAAGAGCACCAGTTGACTCTAAATTAAGGATAAAAGTATTCTTTTCCCACTCAACAGTAATTAGTGAAGGTTTTTTGGGACAAACATCGACACAGTCCATGCATAAATTACATGCAAACAAGTTACGAACACTAATTTTATCACATTTAAGTTCTAACACGTTTTTTGGACAAATGTCAACGCATTTTTTGCAATCATCACATACTACTTCGGGTGTTATAATTTTTGGGTAATATTTGTATGCAGAAACGCATACGGGTTGCCATTTTGCATGGGTTTTACCTATACCAAGTTTTGCGTAGGCTTCAAGTTTTAGTTTTTGACCTTTTGCAAGTTTAACTATTGGAACGTTATCAGATACAGGAACAACATCAGGATTCTCAGAGATAAGTTCACCACTATAAACGGTTCGTGTACCGTCATTTGCCTCTGCATCCAAAGTTAATGTAATGCGACATTGTGAACAGCCAAATTCACTCTGACATGAACAGTCTTCTGGCATGTTATAATTATCAAGATCTGTTTTTAATGGAGTGAGCCCGAGGCGATGAGCAATAATTTCATCTTGTAAAATTGACAAGTTATCAATCATTACAACTTCATCAATTGCCATACATGGAACATTTGTAAGTGATATTCGACGAAGAGCATTCATCAAAGTAACATCTGCGTCTCTAACAATTACGCGAAGGGTATTATCATTTTTTTCGAGGATTTCAATTTTCACTTAAAGACACTCCAATAATAGATGTAAATATTAGTCACGTTTCAATACTTGTTTCAATGCATTATTTCAATTTTTCTATTAAACAAATAAAGAAAGAAAAGATTAAACTCTTCTTCCTCTTCTACCACCAGGCCTTCGTGTGCCATCATGTGGAATCGGGGTTACTTCTTCAATGCGTTCAATACGGAAACCAAATCTTGCAAAAGCTCTGATTGCTGCTTGCGCACCAGGACCAGGAGTTCTTGGACCGCTACCACCAGGTGCACGAACTTTGATGTGAATAGCTGAGATGCCTTTGTCTCTTGCAATTTCAGCAGCTCCTGTTGCCGCACGCATAGCTGCATATGGAGACGATTCCATACGATCAGCTTTGACGAACATTCCGCCAGTTGTACGTGCGATTGTTTCAGCACCACTGATATCTGTAATATGAATTAAAGTGTTGTTATAGGAACTAAAGATGTGAACTATACCCCACTTCTCACTTCGTTTGCTATTACTCAAAATCTGCCGCCTCCGCGTCCGCCTCGTCTACCCCGTGCAGGTTGTCGATAAGCTGGTTCTTTTGTAGCAACAGTTAAACTTACCCGCATTGGGTGAGTTTGTTCTGACATTACACTTGTTACAGAGTAAGTAATTTGTGCTTCTTCAGCTTTTGACACTATATGACCAGGTATTGTCACTCTGCGATTATTAATTGAAATGTGACCATGAGTAATTAATTGACGTGATTGAAATATTGTACGCGTCAGGCTTTTTCGGAACACAATTGTTTGCAACCTTCGTTCCAAGATATTTTCAATAGTTAAATCTAAAACATCTGCTAGAACTGCTGTCTCCTGTAAAATACCCAACTTCTTTAAGCGTGCCAATAATTCACCTTCCATTTTTGCCCGTTCATCAGGTGTTTTGCTGATTAATGAACGCGCAATACCCCTCACTTTAGAGAGAAATGTTTTGTGACGCCAAAGTTCATGTTTATTTCTTAACCCATATTGGCCTAAAAGTTTAAGCTCTTCTTGGAGAATATCTTTACGCCAACGGAAACGTGGCGTTTCAAATTTCTTACGTTGTTTCTTTGGATCTCCCATGATTATTTACCTCCAACAGATCCACCGGACTTTTGTTGCAAAGTCTTTTTCTTTACACCTAAAGCCTTGCCTGCGCGTCCAGTGCATTTTGTTCTTTGACCACGAACTTTTAAGCTGTAAGCATGGCGATATCCACGCCAAGAACGAATTTCTCTAGCTTGATCAATATCAGTCTTTACTTTAAAGATTAACTCAGCACTCAAAAGATGAACATCTTTACCTGTTTCCGAATCTTTTCGCCTATTATAAAGCCAGCCAGGTATTCCGTATTTTGCTGGGTCTCGGATTACGTCCTCTATTTTTGAGATATCTGAATCGGTGATAAAACCTATTCGCAAATCTGGGTTAACGCCTGCTTTTTTAAGAACAGCGTTAGATAGGCTCATGTTAATACCTCTGACCCGCTTCACTGCATAAGAAGCTTTAAGGGTACCTGGTGCATCAGAGCCCATAATACGCACTATGTGACGAAATTCCTGTGACGACATTCTAAATTATCATCCGTTTTTAACTTGAAGCATATACGAAATGAAGCAGTATTTATTTAAACCTTCCCTTGCCAGAATATTCGTTTAATGAAAATCTTAAACACCTACTACCCCAAACTACGTGTTCACCAGCTTTTCTAATAACAAGTAAAACAAAATTTCTAAAAAAATGCGGCCTACAAACATAAAAAGAAATGAAACACAAAAAACCAGTGCAACTTACAAAATATCTGTAAAAATAAACCACACTTCCCACTATTTTATCTAACCACAATACACACAACCTAACACAAAATTTCAAAACAAAAACCACCCCATAAAAAAACCCATTTAACAAACTACCCTACAATAAAAAACAACAACCAAAACAAATTAGTTAGAAATCCCACAATTCCAACCACGACGCATTATACATTATTTTTATTATAGATGAAAAAGTGTCAAAAACAGTTTTTCCCAAAAATAGGCAAATTTTAAGGTATTTTATTAGTCTGTAGTTTCTATAGATAGAAAAATTTCCGTGAACTATAGATAAAACAAAAAAATACACTACCAACCAAACAAATAAATAATCACATAAAAAAGAACAACTTACTAAAAACAAAAATTACAGGCATTCAATCACTTCAACAACGTTTATTATTGAAGCAATCCAACGTAAATAAGCATTAACTGTGGCTCGCAAAGCAACAGTATCTTCAGCACTAATCATTAAAACAAGAGAACAATTATACACCTGTAAATCCACATTTGCTCTATGAGTAATAGGTGAGTTAACCTCAGGTTTTAAAGCTGTGACTACGACAGCAAGCTGAGTAAAACTACAAAAATCTATACACACAGACACTCCAGCTTTAATTGTCATCAAACACCCTTTAAAATTAATAAGAACATCCAAATAAATAAACACTAGTTAAAAATAAAGAAAACAAAAAAAAGTTAAAGAATAAAAGAAGTCAACTATTCAACTTCTTCAATTTTTGCAGTTTCAACTACTGGAACTGGAGCTTTTGCGACTTCATCAACTGCACTTTTTGCAGAACGTTTAGCTATAACACCTAATTTTGTTACTGGCGTATATGCACCACCTGCATAAGTATAGTTACATTTGTTACATTGCCAGACACCAACACTAACACGATGTACTTTCACGAAACCACATTGTGGACATCTGTGAGGCTTCTTTAACTCAGTTATTACTTTTACATAGCGTTTTCTAACTGTGGAACCATACCGTGCACCTAATCCACGAGTTGAACCAACTTTCTTCATTTTCGGCAATTTTTTCACCAATCAAGTTTTTTGCGCAGTTCTGCTGCTTTTCCTTGTGCAAGCTTTGAAGCTTCTAAAATCTGTTGCGGTGTGAAATATCCTGAACCACCTTTTTGAACGGCACAAATGTTACCTTTCTCGTTGACAGCTATAGAAATTCTTGAATCCATCACTTGTTCTTCTTCAAGTTGTGGATCAATAATTAATTGGTTATTGATTTTACCGATTGTAACAGTAATTGGATGACTCTTCATTGGAAGTTTTATAAAGCCTTGTTTAGTTTTCAGTTCACCATCTTTGACTTCATAGTTAGGCATTTTAGTGTTCATTAATGCTGCCATAGCAGCTAATGCTGATGCGTCAATTAAGTTACCATCATAATTAAGAACGTAAACGTCTACGAAAACGACAAAAACTTTTTTACCAGCTTCGATACAAAGTTTTTCTGTATCAATAGCGTGTGATTCACGAATTCCACGATCAACTATACGCGCTAATTCAATACTGTTTTCATCAGGTGGTCCTGGTTCAAAGTTTGGTGAAGCTAAGGGTACAAGTTCAGCATTTACAGTTTGTACACCTTCATTGGGTGTATCTGGAAATGGTTCGCCAGTTTCAACTTTAACACCAACTAGAACTTCGGTTTTTCCTAGGTAAATACGTGCTGACCCTTCTGCTTTCTCAATTACACCTTGTTCAATTTTGATTTGACGATAATCATGTAGTCCTCGTTCATCCAAACGCTTACCACTTTCAATGCATTGACTGATTTGTTTTAGTCTAACTTTTGTAATAAGAGATGACATTATTCTTCTACCTCATCTTTTTCTTTTATGTCTCTAACAACCATATATTTGGTTTTTAACGCTTCTTTCTGCATCTCATAGATTTTTTTGCATCCACACATAGCCATATCTACAGCTTTTTGAAACTCAACTGGAGTAAGAATACCATCCATTTGCAGCAAAGTAATAGCATCTAATGATGGCATATAAGCAACTGGAACATCTGCTGCGCCAAGTTTATCTTCTTCATCATGTAGATCAAGAACAATTGTGTCATCAACTTTACCAGCTGCACAAGCAACTACGAGATCGCGCATTGGAACACCAGCATCAGCAATTGCCAAAGCAGCAGCTGTTATACTTGCACACCTTGTTCCACCATCTGCCTGCAACACTTCAACAAACACATCTACACCTGTTCTTGGGTAGAGTTCTAAAAATAATGCTGGTTCGAGTGATTCACGGATAACTTTTGAAAGTTCTACTTCTCGCCTAGATGGCGCGGGTGACTTTCGCTCTTGTACTGAAAATGGGGCCATATGATAACGACATCTTAAAACCATTCTATCTGCAAGTGCTAAATGTTTAGGATGCATTTCTCTTGGACCAAAAGCCGCAGCTAAAATTTTATTTTTACCATGTTCAATATATGCTGAACCGTCAGCGTTTGAGAGCACCCCTACTTGAAGTTTTATGGGCCGAAGGTCAACAGCTTTACGGCCGTCTAGTCTTACACCTTTTTTGTCAATTAACTTAACAGGTTTTTCATTCATTCTTAAGGTTCCTCCACGTTTACTTTATTTTCTTTAAGTAATTGGGTAATACGATCAGTTAAACCACTTATATGGGATTCCTGTTCGATTTTTTTAATTACATTGATGGCACGTTCTTCGTCTTCAACAGTCTTACCAGTGACTAAAACCATGCCGTTAAGGCCAAGAATAATTTGGCAGTTTGTTTCCTGTTTAATCATAGAAATCATTGAACCATTTCTACCGATAACACGTGGAATCTTTGTTGGCATAACATTAAGAATTTGTCCACGAGTAATTTTTCCAAGTCCTGGTTCTCCAACGGTAAGTTGTGGATCATGTGCGCGATCGTATGAAACAATTTTTGCAACAATCAAATCACCTGTGTTTAGAACAGTAGATAATTCATCGTTTTGCGGTTTAAAAGGTCGGCTTAAAACATCTGAAGCTCGTAGCATTGCGTTATATGGTGATTTAATATCAACTGTCCAACCGTTAAAGCCTACTTCTGTGATAGTTCCAATAACTGTGTCACCTACTTTAGGCACATAAAAAGCTCTAAGGGCAACCATGTTAATTCTCTTGTTGTCGGCATCTACAAGTCCAATTCGTTGAGCGTAGATTTTGTTTTCTTCAACATATGTATTTTCGCCTGGCAGGTAATCGCCTTCTGCAAGTAATTCGCCAGGTGTAACAAGTTGTTTTTTTTCAAAGTATGTTGGCATAAAATTCCTCATTCAAATTTTTCATTTTTAAGATATTATTTTTGCTTCTCCATTTCCCTTGGTTACATCTCCAAGTTTATTTACTACTGAAGAATAAACTCCAGCAGGCATTTCGAGTTCCCCATACCAAGAACCATCACCACGCCATTCTTCACGTTTAAGAACTCCAAAGGATTTTATTGTTCCATAAGCTCTTGAGGCATACTGTGATGACACTGTTATTGCAACAAGTACTTGTTCAATTTTTAAAGCTAAGATCGGTCTGAGTAACTTTACTATGTCTTTTGCCTGTTCCTCCATTGACTTGTAGGGGTCAATAGGGTAGTGAATTTGTTCCATAGCGTTTTCTATACGTGTGGGCGGGTGTGGTAGGTTTGTTTTTGGGTCAACGGCTTGTCGAGAAATAAAATCTATAATTTGTCTTCGTTTGTCTTCAACCATTTTGCGTCTTTGATCAGTTGTTAACTGTAAAGTGCCTTTTTTTAAAATTTCATCAGCAATTTTCAATGGGTCAATTGTTTTGAAAGCTTTTTTCATTGCTTCTTCAGAAACTTTTGTACCTTTATTTGCATCAGAAAAAATTATTTCAGCAGCTAAGACTTCAGTTATTGCTGAAATTTTGCCGTTATGATAGTCTAACGCTTTTTGGGGTTTCACTAGGATTTCGAAATGTTCATCTTCTTTAGTAAAACGTGCAACAGTGAATTTTTCACTCATCACAAGGTCACTTACTTGAATCCAGCTCTTTAATATAAGTATCTATTTTTTCATCAGAGAGCATTTCAAGTGTCTTAGTTGCAACAGGTATAACAGCTATTTTGATTCTTGGTGGCAGTTGTCTTGCCTCTAAAGCTTTTACCAAACAATTTACGGCAAGTTTTGTTATATCCTCAAGACTCATATTATCGTTATACTCTTCTTTAAGAATATTTAAAACAGTTTCTCTTCCCGCACCTAAAGCCGTTGCTTTGTAACCTCTATAGGTTCCACTTGGATGCGTACCAAAAACGCGAGAACCAGTTTTATCAACACCAGCAAATATTAAAGAGACCCCAAAAGGCCTTACACCAGCATGCTGCGTGTACATTTGCTGTATGTCACAAATACGTTTAGTTACAACTTCAACATCTATAGGTTCATCATAAGTTAGTTTATTACTTTGAGAATAAACTCTTGCCTGATCAATCAGGATTCTTGCGTCAGAACTTAAACCAACAATTGCTGCGCCCACATGATCATCTACACGGAAAATTTTGTAAGAGAAACATGCTTCTTCAAGTGCTTCAATATTCTCTTCAGAACCGAGCACAACACCTTCAGCAGTTTGGATACCTAAAATGGTGGCTCCACGATTCACTAACTCCATGGCATATTCTACTTGGAAAAGTCTACCATCTGGGGAGAAAACAGTAATTGCACGGTCATAAGCTCCTGGTGCTGCAAATACAGACATAATGTTAACCTCACTTTACACTTCTACACTTTGCACAAATTCATATAACAACTAAACTAAAAACCTTCCTATCAACACAATAGAGTACAGCCACACAAACAGTAAACTAAAGACCTGTAAAAGAAAAAAACAGCATACCCCCACCAAAAACACAACAAACTAAGCATTCGACTACAGAACTAAACACACACTAAAAACCAAATTATCAGTAAAGGAAAACAATCCAAATAACAAAAAACAACACAGCTATAACATTCAAATAACCTTCAAAAGACGCAAAAGTATTCACTCCAGATAAACGTACAGTAACAATCACAGAAGTACGTTCAAAATGCACATCAGACACATACTCCACCACCTAGCATACGTCCCCCCAACCATAAAGGCGAGTCATACCCGTGTTAATGCCGGCTTCATCAAGAAAGACTAGTTACCCAATTTCAAGGGTTTTTTGGGTTTCTTTCCAGTCATTTCTTTTTTTTGATTATGTTGTCTCGTTTTTGGACGTTTGCATGGAATATCTTTTTTTACAAGAGAGCCCCATCTTTTTTAAGTGAAAAGAGAGTCCGCCATCTGTCAGGTTTAAAGATAGTTTTTCGTTTAATTCATTGAGGGTTATACCAGGGTTTTTTGTTATGGCCTCTTTGATTTGTTGGTCTTGTTCGAGTGTGAGTTTGCTTTTTCTTCCTGTGTAGGGTTTGGGTTTGTGGTTTCCTGTTTTTTGGTATTTGTTCCATATTCTGCTTATGGTGCGTTCGCTTATGTTGAAGCATTTTTGGATTTGTTTAGTTGGTTCGTTGCGTTTTTTGGCGGCTATGATGTCTGCTCGTTTATCATTTGAAACTGGTCTAACCACTAATATGCCTCTCAATAATAAAACACCATAAACACATACGACAATGTATATTTAAATTGCTATAAAACAAACAAATTTCATGAAACAAATTTTTCCATTAAAGTATCATGAAAAATATTTCACCATACGAAATTCACCATCAACAAACCAATACTCGAAGAAACATGAAAACATTAATATTTCCAGGAAATCACACAACAAAATTAAACTGTTAAGACATAAACTTTCCAACTAACTTTAAATGTTCATAAACCATAATACAAAAAGACAAACAAAACATACCAAACAAACAACCACCTATAACATCACTTAACCAATGAAAGATAAATTCGGTCAAAACTTACAAGAGCAACAACTACATCAAAACCTACAAAAAACAAAAATTTTTACATGCCAACTCCAATACTAATTTAACCAAAAACAATAGACCCCCTTGATAATTATTTTTTGTTACCATAATTAAGTATTCCACAAAATAATGACACACATAATTCAAAACGCTTACAACTATTACAATACATTTTACAACAATCTTAAACACCTTAAACTTCACAACAACATTCCCCACAAACACACACTCACAAAAAATACACCATCTCCAACTTCACAACACTTAACACACCACCTCAAAATCCTTTTTAGAAAACTCACAATCCATAAGCTTCAAAAACCCCTGATAACCACACCATCACCCAAAAACAAAATACACTCAAAAACAAAACAAATAACACTATCTGGACAGAACACAAAATTATGGCAACTCCCCTCGCGTAAGCAGTACAAATGATTTATCGGATTTCACGATTAACAACAAAAAAATGTCGGAAATAAAGTTGACAATACACCCAAAAAAACGCGTTCTTACTCATTGGAAACCAAAAAAAGTGTCAAACTTATTTAGCACCACTTACTAACAGAGTTTTTGGATATGACTCTTCTTTTTGCCACCATAACAACTTTCCAGTTTTTTAAGCACTCCACCAAACTCCACCACACCCACCAAAACCACCTCAACTTCAACACCATCACTACAAAAAGAACTTTTACCTAGAAAACTAAACTTACCACACTTAACTAAAATGTCCTCCACCCACACAATAACATCATAAGTGATGACCTCACCAACTTCAAACCCATAAAATAGATATTAGCCTTAATTACTATTTTGACAGTTTTACTGGCATAATTGCACAATTTTTGTGTTTTTATACATCTAATCTAACCATTTAGCAGCAAATTTATTCAGTTTTAGTATACAAAAATACTAAAATTTAATAATCCTTTCTAAGTAACATATGGCCACCAATAATTCAAACCCACAAACAATTAATCTCCAAAAACAACATAACATACCTACACCACTTTGCTTCTCTGCATAAACAACACACAAAACTTCAACCATAACATCAAAAATTTCCTTTTTAACGCCAAACAATTTCCTAAAAACTTCAGAACTTAGTTTTACAGCCTCCTCACACCAATCCATACAAATCTATCAACCAATTAACACAATAAACACAAAACAAGACAACCACCCCTTATTATTACAATTTTTAAAGATCTAGTAGACCTTGCTATACAAAAAAAGCAATAAGTACCACAATTGTATTCCGGTTTTTGTATAACAAAGATAGACCTATTTTTCATCCCAAAATTTAATGTGTCCATCTGAAACAAAAAAAATCAGAGTATGAACTTACCGGTTATCAACCGGTTTAATTTATTCGCTTGATTATATGATACCCAAATTCCGTCTTAACAGGATCAGAAACCTGACCTTTCTCAAGTTGAAACGCGGCAATTTCAAAAGGCTTCACCATTTGGCCTCTTCCAAAAATGCCAAGATCTCCACCTTTCTTACCTGAAGGACACAGAGAAAATTGCTTAGCTATTTCAGAAAAATCTTCACCTTGAGCTATTCGCGCTTTTATTGTTTGAGCTTCCGTTAAGGTTTTTACAAGAATATGAGCACATTGTACTTTATCTGGCATAAATAACGTGTATTAACACGTTAAGATATAACGTTTTCTACAATTAATTTAAGGTTCAAACATACTCAAAAAAAAACCATACGGCCATAACCTGCGCACAAGTGCTATAACATACTATTTTCGCACCAACATAACAAATATGTTAGTCACCAAAACTAAACAAATCCAACATTTTTAGGGACACCCGATATTCCAGACCCTTGTGAAAAAACAACCTACAAACGTGTACAATTAAATGGTCACATGGAAAAAACGGTTTTCAACATCCAAAAAGAAAACTAAAAATCAACTATAAAAACTATTAACCGTAGCAGTTTAAAAATTTGGCAGTGTACTACTTTAGATAGATAATTTGGCGTAGAATCAAATCCGTGTTAACACCATAAATGATTGGCAGGTTCATCAAATTTTTCAGGAAAAAACACGCTTAAATTCATGTACAATACATAAGCACCTGATCGGTAAAAATATATCCATATTAACACACTACTAATGTTAATAGAATTTAGTCTTTATTTTTGTACACTAAAACTAAACAAAACGCGCCACCAAATGGACAAATCAAATATATAAAAACACAAAAACCACACAACCACACCAATAAAAACATCAAAACAACAAAAGACTAACTGTCTATTAAATTAAAAAAATCAACAACTGCAAAACTTGCGTTTTTAGCCGTATATTTGAGTAAATCTGCGCCATTATTTTGGAAAAAGATTATATAACGTACTGCCATAATTTGAATTATGGCTCCTAAATATAATCGTAAAAAACCAGCAAATTACAAACCTACAGACAAAGGCAACTCAAAACTGTTATACGTTATAGTCGGCATTCTAGTTATAGCTGTAATTATTGCCGGCGTATACCTTGTGGGCGGATTTGGCACCAACAATAACGGAGAAACTACAAACCCAACACCAACACCTATCCCAACTGCTGCAACTGAAAACACAAAAGTACGACTGGAAACAAACATGGGTGACATAGTAATTCAATTATATGATGATAAACCGGTAACGACTCAGAATTTTCTAAAATTAGTAGCTTACGGGAAATATGATAACACAATATTCCATCGTGTGCTAAAAAATTTCATGATTCAAGGTGGCACAGCAACTACAAAAGGCGAAATGATAGATAACAATTGGGCAAACGTAAATGATGAAATTGGCTCAAACAATCACAATTATCAATACACAATTGCAATGGCAAAAACTAATAGTCCAAATTCTGCGACAACTGGTTTCTTCATTAACACAGTTGATAACAGTGAGATAGTCTACGAAAGCGGTATAAAATTTGATGATACATATACCGCATTTGGAAAAGTAATTGAAGGTCAAAATGTAGTGGATGCAATAGCAAACGTTCAAGTAGCATACGATAACACTTCCGGTGAAACAAGCAAACCAGTACAAACAGTAACAATAATTTCAGCAAAAATCATTTCATAAAAATAATTTTTCTTACTTTTTTTGTATATGTCCAATCGATATCAAATTAGATTTTTAACAGCATATAATAAACAATCACACAAAAAACAAGTTATAATAATTCGCTAACAATTTATTCAACAAAAACAAATAACAATTCAAAAAGATCCAAATATCACAAATTATAACACATATAACACAATAAAACAAAACAAAAACTTGACAATAAAAAACAAACAATTAAAAGCCCAAAACAAAGCATCAACTACAAAAAACCAATAACCCGTACTTCCACTATTTTATCTAACCACAATACATACAACCTAACACAGAATTTCAAAACAAAAACCACCCCATAAAAAAACCCATTTAACAAACTAGTCTACAATAAAAAATGACAATTAGAACAAAGTAGTTAGAAATCCCATAACCCTAACTCGGCTGAGCCGAAACCAAAACCAGATCCATAAATAAAGAAAAAAATAAAACACACCACAACACAACTAATAACAAGGAATCCTAAATGACAACATCAATCACAGAACACTACAAACAACAAATAGCAGGAACAATATCATGCTTCGACCGAATCATCATATCCGCAACCATACCAGGAGTATGCTACCCAGAAGGAATGGCAAAACACATAACCTCAAAAGGCATACGACTATTTGACTACCCACATTATGTAGAACCACTACGAGACGAAATACGCGCAAACGCAGAAAAAATCGCCAAAGAAAACAACCTAGAAATAGAACACATCCGCTCAAAAAACGCGTTTAGAAAAGAAGACCGCATAAAAGAAATCCTAAAACAAACACAAACACAAGAAGGCATAATACACATTTTCTCAGCCATGGAACCATGCCCAGCCTACACACCATGACACGACAAACCCTCAGGAAAAACCACACTACGCTACAAAGACGGCAAATGCCTACATTACTACTTTTACTTCATAGACAAAACCTTTGGTTTATGTTATTTACGAGTACCAACATGGGCACCCTTCCGACTACAATTCTACTGCAACGGCCACAACTACCTCGCCAACAAACTATATGAACAAAAAATAGGCTACAAACAATTAGACAACACATTTCTATCCATAGATAACTGGGAACAAGCTCAAAGAATTGCTGATGATTTCCCAGTTGGAGTACTACATGCTGCTCTTGATTTGTGGGCGCAGAAACTTTGTCCAATACTACATCATTTTGGTGATGTGAAACATCATTGGAGTATTATGCAGTGTGAGTTGGCGTTGGATGTGGTATTTTTTCGTCAGAAAGATTTGGCTCCTCTTTATGATTCAATGGTACGTACTGCTGTTCATGCTGTTAAGTGTGATAATGTGGCTACTTTTTTAGGTAAAAAGCTTGATGGTCGCTTTAAGGATGAGTTGGGGAATGATTTTAACACGAGGATTATGGGGACGCGTATTAAGCATCATATGGGTCCTGTTGCAATTAAAATGTATGATAAAGCAGGTTTAGTTTTGCGTGTTGAGACTACTGTTAATGATGTTGGTTTTTTTCGTCACTATCGGGAGGTAGAACATAAAGATGGCAGTGTGGAGAAAAAGTTTGCTCGTATGCAAAAAACGATTTATAGTTTTGGTGCTTTGCGTGAGTGTATGTGTGGGTCGAATCGGCGTTATTTAGCGTTTGTATCGGAGCTTGTTGATCCATGTGTGGGTATTTTGGATGCTGAGAAGCTTTCGTCGCCTGTTAAGTTGGATGGTCGAAGTGTGTCTGGTTTTAATTTGTTTTCTAAATCAGATTTGGATGTTATTGTTGGTTTGGTTCGTGGTGAGGGGGTTGTTGGTGGGATTACTAACAAGTTGCTTCGGGGTGTTTTGGTTGGTCGGGGTTCGGCGTGGGTTTCTAGGGTTTTGCGGCGTTTGCGTTTGCATGGGTTGATTAGGAAGGTGCCTCATTGTTTTAAGTATTATTTGACTGGGTTTGGTCGGCGTGTTCTTTTAGCGGGTTTGAAGCTTCGGGAGTTTGTTGTGATTCCTAGTTTGGCGGGAGTTTTAGTTTGATTTAATTTTCTGTGTTATTTACAAAGAATTTCACTCGTAAGATACTAACCACGGCACATTATGTACTGTTTTTTATTATAGGTAAAAAGGTGTCAAAAATAGTTTTTTTCAAAGACAAGACAAGTTTTGAGGTGTTTTGTTAGCCTGTGGTTTCTGTAGATAGAAAAGTTTCCGGGAACTACCGGATAACTTTACCATTATACTAGACCACCATACGTTGCAACATGTCAAACTCACTAAAAAACAATATTACAACGGTGGGATGACACCCATACGACTACACTCTTCTTTTAGACTATCCTTTATTTGTTTAAGATTTAGACGTTTGTGTGCGTATTCATCACCATCGATTTTATCGGTACGAAAATCACTATCTAACTGGATTAGTTGAGTGTTAATTTCTATGATGCGCTCTTTAATTTGGTCTACGTATGAACTTGCTTTTTCTTGTCCGATAACTTCAGAAGGAGCAATTGCAGTTTTTATAATACCGTCTTCGATACGCAAAATTCTAGTGGAGACACGCGCAACACTTGGGTCGTGAGTAACCATTATAATGGTTTTACCTAGTTCTCGGTTGATTTTAACAAGATGCTCAGCAATATTACGTGCATTAGCAGTGTCTAACTCACCAGTGGGTTCATCTGCTAGGAGAACAGGAGCATCATTAGCTAAGGCAGATGCTATTGCGATTCGTTGCTGTTCACCACCACTAAGCTCTTCAGGTTTATGGTGCGCCCGTCCTTCTAGACCAATAATACCTAAAAGCTCTTGTACACGTTGCTTTCGTTTAGCACGTTTAACACCTGAGGCTACCATAGAAAACTCAATGTTTTCTTGTGCAGTAAGTGTTGGAATTAGGTTGAGGTTTTGGAAAATATGCCCAACCATTTTTCTGCGGAAGTCAACCAGTTGTCGGACGGATAAACTGGTGACGATTTTGTCACCTACTGTGACAGTTCCAGCAGTGGCTTTGTCAAGACCACCTATAATGTTTAAAAGTGTGGATTTGCCACTACCGCTGGGCCCAATTATTGAGACTAGTTCACCTGCGGTTATTTCAAGATTTAAGCCTCTTAGTGCTTGTACTTCGATTTTTCCAGTGTGGTGAATTTTTACTAAATCTCTTACTTTTATGTTTAACCCGCTCATTTTGCTCTAACCATCTTTTCTAGTTTAGTAACGTATTTACTAGTCATAATCAATATTGCACCTATTGTGGATGTGTATATTAGGGCAATATATGTTCCTATGACAATCAAAACATTGGGTGGGAAAACTAGGTTTTGAGCTACGAGAGCTGTTCCCAGTCCTGTGTTAGCACTGGTTACGCTACCATATGCCATGATTACTCCAACTACACCCCCTAGAATTACTGCAAACGTTATAATTGCCAAAGATTCTACGAGAAACATCCATACAAGTTGTCGATAAGATAGCCCCCGCACACTCATTAAAGTAGCTTCACGATCGCGTTCTTTTAAACTAACAACAGCTATTAAAGCTGTACCTGCGGAAGCAGAAAGTACTGCAAATATAAGTCCAAAACTTTGCATATCCAGAATTAGTTGATCAGTATATGTAAGTGAATTAGTTTTTTCAACGGTATTTTGCCATTGTTCATCAAAAGAAATAATTTCACTTATTTCCAAATCAAGATCTCGAATTTGATTTATAACATCAGCACTGTCGGCATCAGATTCAAGACTGAGCAAAATTTTAGCATTCAAATATTCAGCCTCATATATTATACTGCCTTCAGTCATGTTAAAAAGGTGTCTTGGCACATATGAATGATACAAACCGCCAAAAACAAAACCCCCACCTGTATAATAGTTATCATCTGGTGGTTCAGACCCAACGAAACCCACTATCTCTAGTTGTCGTGGACCCGTGATGAAAACTACAGTTATTTTATCGTGAATATTAAGATCAAATTGTTTTGCAATACTTCGATCAAGTATTATAGTATTATTGTTGCCTTTTAACTCTTTAAGCATTTGATCCACAGTTGGGCCACCTGTAAACCAGCTATCTTCATAATACGCAGTAGAAGCCCATTTATCTGGCTCTATGGTTTTTATAGTCCAACTAGAACGCTTATCATTTAATGAAACTGCAGTAAGAGAATTTTCTATACTTACACTGTTAATTCCAGTTACGTTTTGTGTAATAATATTTACAAATTCTTGACTTCTGGAAGCATTAACTACACTTATTTTTACATCCGCGCCAACGCTATTGTGAACATTACGAACAATATAGTCCTCTTGACTAGATATTTGCACAGTAACTTGAACACTAAGACCTATTATTAGAGCAATCATAAAAGCAACAGCGGCTAATCGTTTAGGACTGCGTCTGACATTCTTTGCCGCTAGAGCACCAAGTTCACCCATAACTGATGATATTTTTGTTGCAATTTTTTGAAATATAGTTGAATCACGAACAAGAAGAGTTGTAAAACCCCAGAAAAATAACATTGGACCAATAATAGTCATAATAGAGTTAAACACTGTTACTATAGTTGCGAGAAGAGACAGAAGCATATTTCCGTATGAATAGTTTAATTGATTAAGCATTTGAGGAATGTTTACACCTAATAGAAATACAGCTATTTGGTAGCTACCAAGAATAAGTGCAACTATTGGGAATACTTTGCGTGCTTGTTTGTCTTCAGGCGTGTAATTACGAAGTGCTTCAACTGCAGGTATCTGTGAAGCTTTACGGGATGACCAAAATACTGAGGTAACTGACAAAATAACTGCAAAAATAAGTGTTGCTACTGCAATCATAGGGTCTAAGAGTTCTGAACTGAAGAGATTACCCAAGTTAACTGCACCAAGATAATATTGATTTAAAATTAAGCCACCAACTATACCCAATAAACCGCCAATTACACCTATAATTAATGCTTCAGCTAAAAACATTCTCTGAATTTGCCCACTTGAGAGCCCTTTAGTTGAAAGAAGACCAATTTCTCGCCTACGAATGTTAAAAGACACTGTGGAAACTGTAGAACCTAAATACCAAGAAATGAAAAATATTGGAAAAGCCACTATAATAAAACGAAGGAGTAAATTTTGAAAATTATAATTATAACTTGATAATATACTACTGACTAGGTTGTTTACGTAACCATAGGATAAATATTTACCGATAACACTATTTTGAATATTATCAGAAATCTGATTTAACTTAATAATTGACATATCAACATTATAAGGGCTAATAAGTTCTTTGTGATCCACATCAATAAAGAACGACATATTAACCGTACCATCCAATACAGATGTCCACATATCTTTAAACGTACTATCCCAGTCAACAATCAAAAAATCTGGTTGCCAACTAACATGAGAATTCGGCCAAATATTACCTGTGAGATATGCATAACCATCATCAGTCATCTCTGCAAAACCAGCAACTGTCAAATTAACATCAAGAGTTCTTGATTTATCAAATCTAGGTTGATAAAAAGTTACTTGAACATTGATAATATCGCCCACTTCTACATGGTTCTCCAACTCTCTACCAACAACAACATAACAAGATTTAGCAGGCACCTCATCCTGAGGCTTATTTATCCATTCATCATAAATATGTGACGTATTAGGAAAACTCACCATAGGCGCATAAGAAGTATAATTAGAGTTTGTAACATTCAACGGCACATGAATCTGTGCTAACATATCAACAGATTTAACACCATAAACACTTGATATATCGTTCACAATTAACGGTACATTTGTTTGGTTAAGACTTACACTAAGACTCATATCAGTCCTGATAGAACTAAGCTGCATATCAAGTGCCTGCTCAGCAGCAACATTTGTTTTTACACCTATACCCGCAAGAAACGTTGCAGCCAAAGTTACACCAATTAAAAGTGCAACAAAAAGTTTCCAACCACGAAACACATGCTTAATAGGATATACCAAAGACACGAATTCACTCACCCTAATAATTATTTTATAAAATAACTAGTTTTTAAATCTATCCACTACACAGCATTGGAACATACAAGAAATCAGCTTTAGAACAACAAGAAATAGCACAAATAGACCAATACACGTACAACAAGCAACGTATAAAACGAAAACACCATTCAAAAATTAAGAGGTTAATACGTTTTTTATCAGCTTAAACTCCAAATCGATTTTCAACATTTTTGTAGATCAAATTAAACGTATAACAATATGTACACAAAAAATGTATGTGCTTAGCTCGCGTAAACATACATACATAATACATGCATAACCATACATATACCGTCCAGATTTGTTGAACAAAAATAACATAAAAAATTTAAATTTCAACTTAAAATAAACAAGAAAAAACTTTTTCCCACTAAAAAGCTAAACACATACCAAAAAAACAGTAGTTTAAAATGTAATATTAAAACATAAAAAAGAAAAAGAGGAAAAAATTAGGGATACCAAACAGCAATCAAAACAACATCACCAACAGTACCAGCAACAATACCAGAAGAAGACAACACACCAATAGAACCATCAGCATAAA
>JGI24702J35022_10000695_pt1 | contig 20567 bp, 18 predicted proteins | sample TergutTh196P4_FD_35022 | JGI IMG/M metagenome (IMG submission 35022)
GGCGGAAACAACGAATGGAAAAATATAGATTTGATTTTAGAATTAATAAAAATTATGGATAAAAAATTAGGTCGTGCCGAAGGAGAATCTTTATCCTTAATCACTTATGTTACAGACCGCGCAGGACACGACTTGCGCTATGCCATAGATGCTTCCAAACTGAAAAACGAACTCGGATGGGAACCCAAAATTAAATTTACCGAAGGTTTTGAAAAAACCATAGAATGGTATTTGGCAAATGAAAAATGGTTGCATCGAATATCAACCGGAGCGTACAAACAATTATCTAAAATAGATAATCTAAAATAGATAATCTGGTTAATTCTTTTTTTTAGGTGCTACACTTATTTACAATACATGTTCAAAATTCAGAGAATTTTATGTTTCTTTGCCGTCTAAAAAAATAAATTATGCCTAATATTGTCGCCTTAGTAGGAATTCCAAACGTTGGAAAATCAACACTTTTTAACCGTTTAACACAAACCCGAGAAGCAATTGTAGATGCCGTTGCAGGCGTTACAAGAGACAGAAATTACGGAAAAGCAGACTGGAACGGCTACGAGTTTTCGGTCATTGATACCGGAGGTTATGTGGTTGGCTCGGATGATATTTTTGAGAAAGAGATACGAAAACAGGTAACTTTGGCAATGGAAGAAGCCGATGTTATTATCTTTATGGTGGATGGGCGCGAAGGCTTGTCTCCCTTAGATGAAGATGTGGCTAAAATGCTCAGAAAATCAAAAAAACCATTTTACCTTGCTGTAAATAAAATCGATAGTCCGACAAACTTTTTCGACCACACAGAATTTTACGCGCTTGGATTTGAAAATATTTTTCCTGTTTCGGCAATTTCAGGCAGCGGCACAGGCGAACTTTTGGATGAAATAGTGAAACATTTTTCAAAAGAAGAAGAAAATATAGAAGATAATCTTCCAAAAATTACTATCGTAGGAAGACCCAATGTGGGTAAATCTTCCATTATCAATACTTTTCTGGGAAAAGAGCAAAACATTGTTACTCCTCTTGCCGGCACAACTCGCGACTCTATTTATACCCGTTTCAACAGTTTTGGTTTTGATTTTTATTTGGTGGATACTGCGGGAGTGCGCAAAAAGAAAAAAGTAGAAGAAAATTTGGAATTTTACTCCGTTATGCGTGCCATCAGGGCAATAGAAAACAGCGATGTGTGTATTGTAATGTGCGATGCCTCAGAAGGTTTTGATGCGCAAGACATCAATATTTTCAGTTTGGCAGCAAAAAACAGAAAAGGAGTTGTGGTGGTGATGAATAAGTGGGATTTGATAGAAAAAGACAACAAAACACACAAAGAGTACGAAGAATTAGTAAAAAAACGACTTGCCCCTTTTAACGATGTGCCGATAATTTTTACTTCTGTACTTAACAAACAGCGCATTTTCAAAGTGTTGGAGACTGCTGTAAAAGTTTATCAAAACAAACAGCGTAGAATTTCAACTTCCGAACTCAATGACACATTGTTGCCCATTATCAAAAACCAGCCTCCCCCGATGGTGAAGGATAAAATGGTGAAAATTAAGTTTATCACACAACTTCCTACTAAATTTCCGGCGTTTGCATTTTTCTGCAACCTTCCTCAATATGTGAGAGAAGATTACAAGAGGTTTTTAGAAAACAGAATCCGAGAAAATTGGGATTTTACCGGCGTTCCTATTGAAATATATTTTCGAAAGAAGTGAGAATATAAGAGAGCCTTGCATTAATTTTTTTGATATAATGAAATCCTATAATTTTCCACTTTTAATAAATAAGTAGTTCCGAATTTTAATGCTATATTACGTTCATCATGTCCGGCGGGAAAATTAAAAGCAATTGGGAAACCGTACTCCTCACAATGCTCATAAATAATTTGTTCGTAAGTTTTGCCAAAAGGGATTTCGTTATCTTTCATTTTTGTAAAACTTCCAACTAACAAACCTGCCAAATTTTCAAGTTTTCCGGCACGCTTCAATTGCAACATCATTCTGTCTAAATGATATAAATATTCATCTACATCTTCAATAAAAAGAATTTTATGAGCAGTATCTATGTCTGATATTGAGCTGGAAAGGGCGTATAACAACGATAAATTTCCTCCTACAAGTTGTCCTGAACATTCACCTGTTCTGTTAAGAAAGTGAGCATTCCATTCATAAACAGGATGCTCGCCAATTAATACTTTATAAAGTGTTTCCAAATTTTCCAGGTTATTTTCATTCATAGAAACAGGCATTGTGGAGTGAATTGAGGCTACGCCGCAAATTTTATTTAAGTGTGAATGTAGTACTGTGATGTCGCTAAAACCGCAGATCCATTTAGGTTCTAAATTAAAACTTAAAAACTCCAATCTATCTATAATTCTCAACGTACCGTATCCGCCACGGGCGCAAAAAATGGCTTTAATCTCACTGTTATCTAACATATTTTGAAAATCTTCCAAACGTTTTTCATCACTTCCTGCATATTGATGATCTTCTGTAAAAAGATTTTTTCCTAATACAATGCGAAATCCTTTTTCTTTCCACCAACGGATAGCAAATTCGATATCATTTCGAATAATTTTTCTTGCAGGCGCTACTATACCAATTGCGTCTCCGGATTTTAGAAAGGGTGGAAAAATCATAACAAAATATTTTTTTCGTGCAACATTTCTTGAGTCAGTTTGATTAATAGTTCTTTATCTTCACTTTGTAAAAATCCTTTTAAAATGGGAATCTGTTTTTCATTTTTGAAATATCCTCCTGAAATGTTGTTGGTATTATCGTTTAATGCTAAATAAATAGCGGTTTTCGCGCCTTTTTTGGGTGATTTCATGAACGGACGCGCAAAAACATCGCAAATTCTATCAAAAAACTTATTATTCATGGCAATAATTTTTGTACCCACAATTCCCGGATCGCTACAGTTTACCATAATTTTTTTTTCTTTTAATTGTTCTGCCAATTCTAACGAAAAATAGAGCAATGCCAATTTTGAATTTGAATAATTTCTAACTTGTTGAGTCCAAGAATTTCTACCACAATTAAAAAAATTAGATTCAATTTTTCCATAGCGGTAAGTAAGTGAAATAACAAATACAATTCTTGCCTCCTCTTGAAAATAAGGTAATAGTTTGGTTGTGAGCAAATAATGTCCAAAATAGTTGACCATGGTAGTATAATCATATTTCTCATCTAACGTTTTATTTTTGGGATACAAAACTCCTGCGTTGTTTATTAAAAGGTCAATAGAGGAATAATCTTTTCTTACTGAATTAACAAAATTTAAGATAGAATCTATTGAAGCTAAATCCAAAGAAAGTAAAACAATATCCCCATTTGTTTCTTTTTGAATTTTTGAACAGATCTGTTCTGCGTAAGAAGTTGGTAAGCAAGCCATAATAGTTGTATAGCCTGCTTTGGCAACCGCTTTTGTAATTTCACTTCCCATGCCGCCGTCCGCTCCGGTAATAATGGCGATTTTTTTCATATAGTTTTCAGTTATCAGTTTTCAGTTTTCATTAATCATTAATCATTAATCATTAATCATTAATCATTAATCATTAATCATTAATCATTTAATCACTATTCCAAATTAAACCGTCCTTTTTTTCTGCCTCTCATGCCGTAATAAAAGTTTTGAATTATTTTTAAATCTGCTTCATAATTACCGGTTGGATAAATCAGCGGACCTACCCCACCTTTTCTATCTCTGTAGTCCAAGTAGGCTAATGCTATAGGTACATTTGCTTTTTGAGCGATGTAATAAAATCCACGTTTCCATGTTTCTACTCTTTTGCGCGTACCTTCCGGAGTGATAAGAAATGCAATTTCCTCTTTTTCTTTAATATAATTTGCAATAATGTCTGTTAATTTTTGGGCACGTTTTCTGTCCACCGGATAACCGCCAAGATATTTTAGATAGATTCCCATTGGGAAAAAAAAGAACTCTTTTTTAATCAAAAAAGTTGTTTTAATTCCCATAGCTGTTAACGCAATCTTTCCTATGGCAAAATCTGTCCAACTGGTATGGGGTGCAAATGCTAAAACATACTTTTTTTCTACGGGAATATTTTTTAAATCCAATTTATAATTAAGAAGTTTTAAGATAAATAAACAGATATTTTTCATTTTATTTTTATTCATGCAAATAAACATTTTTTTTATTTGTATTATTAATAATTTGGAAAAACATTATTAAGTATTACTCATTTTCTACAATAAAAAACACTTTCTTACGTATTGTATATCTATTTAAAACAATACCTTTTTGAAATTGCGACACCCCCTTTTCATCTTTTTATTCCTTTTTACAATTCCAATATTGTTCTCACAAAATAGAGTTACGGTGTATGGAACGATCCGTGATACAAAATTCAACCCCATTGAAAATGTAATGATATTATCTCCGCAAACCGAAAATAATGCCATTTCAAGTGATCATGGAAAATATCAAATTGATGTTCCCGCTAATGTGGATGTGGAACTGCATTTCAGACATATTGCCTATCGTGATACAGTGATGATTGTAAAAGGAATACCGAATGAACGTCTGCAATTAGATGTAGAACTTGAAATAACAGGCTCACAACTACAAGGCGTAGATGTTTTTACTACATACACAGATGGTTATATGCGCGTAGATCCACGATTAACTTTTACAATGCCCTCGCCCACCGGCGGCGCAGAAAGTCTCATTAAAACACTCCCCGGCGTTTCCTCTGTTAATGAACTTAGTTCGCAATACAATGTGCGCGGCGGTAATTATGATGAAAACCTGATTTTTGTGAACGACATTCAGGTCTATCGCCCCTTTTTAGTGCGAAACGGAAATCAGGAAGGATTGAGTTTTGTAAATTTAGACCTTACTCAAAACGTGAAATTTTCTGCTGGCGGGTTTCCTGCCCAATACGGCGACAAAATGTCATCTGCGTTAGATGTGGAATATAAAAAACCAAAACAACTCGGTGGCTCATTCATGATTGGTTTGCTGGGAACATCAGCCCATATTGAAGGAAGCGCGAAAAACAAACAAAAAACCCGCGATGTTTTTACATACCTCGTCGGCGTAAGATACAAAATGAATTCTTATCTCCTTAAATCTATGGAAACAAAGGGCGAATATAAACCCAACTTTTTCGATACGCAAATGCTATTCGGATGGAATATTTCCGATAAATTTGAAATAGGATTACTCGGCAATTTTTCCATTAATAACTATCTCTTTATACCCAAAGAACGAAAAACAGGATTTGGATCAGTAAATGAAATGACACAAATTACGGTTTGGTTTGAAGGACAGGAAGTAGATAAATATGAAAATTATTTAGGCGGATTAACCTTTACCTATCGTCCTAATTTGAAAAATCAACTCAGATTAATATTATCCTCATATTATGCTAAAGAAAGTGAAACTTACGATATTAAAAGTGAGTACTGGCTCCATGAAATTGAACCCGATTTTGATAAAAATGCAGATGATATGGCTAAGGAAATATCTTTACTTGCCGTAGGCACGAACATTGATCATGCAAGAAATTACATCAATTTTTTAGTTTCTGCAGCTGATATTCGCGGCGACCATCAATTGGGTAAACGAAACAGTTTATCGTGGAGTGTTAAAGTGCAAAATGAAATAATAAATGACAAACTTTACCAATGGCATATTGACGATTCTGCCGGATATACCTTGCCTCATCTTCCCACAACCCCCAGCGATTCTATTGGAATACCCTGGGATGACCCATCCCGTATTTTAGAATTTGGAAATTTTAATTTTTACCACGCTTCACATTCGTTGAATACCATCCGTATGACAGGGTTTGTGCAGGATACATGGAAAATAGACAGCGATATAAATCCGCGTTTTACGCTAAACGGCGGAGTTAGATTTCATTATTGGTCGTATAATAATGAATTTCGTGTTTCCCCGCGTATTTCACTGCTTTACAAACCACGCTGGAAAAAAGAATGGTTATTTTGGCTAAAAACAGGCGTATATTATCAAACTCCTTTTTACAGAGAATTTAGAAATAGAGAGGGTGAGTTAAATCCTGATATTAAATCGCAATTCTCTTATCAAGTAATTTTATCAAGCGAGTATAACTTAAAGATTTGGAGCCGTCCCTTTAAACTCACTATGGAAACCTATTACAAGTATTTAGATAATTTGATCTCTTATTTTTTGGATAATATTCAAATTGTTTACAGTGGTGAGAACGATGCGAAAGGGTTTGCCACAGGGTTTGATGCGCGTTTTAGCGGGGAATTGATTGAGGGTTTGGAATCGTGGTTTGCTATCTCTTTCATGCAAACGATGGATAAGTATAAAAAACCTTACTTTAACAATGCCGGCGAGTGGGAAGAACCTACGTATAAAAGACGCCCCACCGACCAGCGTTTTGCGTTTAATCTTTTCTTTCAAGACCATATTCCGGGATTTCGTCCTTTGCGTGTAAATTTGAATTTTGTTTATTCTACCGGCATCCCTTACTGGAATCCGGACTGGGTAAGAACCAAAGAAAACACCGGTAAAATGCGTGATTATTTTCGTGTAGATGTTGGATTTTCTTATATCTTTTTTGAACAAAGCAGAGATAGATTTAAAAACAAGAGTAAGTTTTCGCGTGCTATTAAAAACGCCGGCGTTTATTTTGAAGTATTTAATTTACTGGGAACCGACAATGTATCTTCCTACATGTGGATTAAAGATATTCAAAACAGGCATTGGGCTATTCCCAATTATTTAACGCCCAGATTGATTAATTTAAAGTTTGCAATAGAGTTTTAAAAAACAAGCTTCGCTGTTAAGAATAATATTTGAAAATATGTTTTTAGCGATTGATTTTCAATATATTTTAAATTAATTATCAATTTTTTGGGCATAATTTCTTCAATATAATACTTTTCAGGGTTCTCGGATTGTGCCAATAGTTGATTTTCATTTCTAAATTCAATAGAAGCGAAATCGGTAATTCCAGGGCGCACTTGTAATACTTTTTTCTGTTCGTCATTATACATATCAACGTATTTGCGCACTTCGGGACGAGGACCTGTCAAGCTCATTTGTCCAATAAGTACATTTAAAAGTTGAGGCAGTTCATCAAGTTTATATTTTCGTAAAAAATATCCAATGTTGGTAATACGCGCATCTTTTTCACCCACAGTAAGCAATCCTTTTTTGTAGGCATCTTTTTTCATTGTGCGAAATTTGTAAAGTGTAAAATCTTTTTGGTTTTTTCCTACCCGTTGTTGCAAGTAAAAAACAGAACCTTTAGTAGTACATATAATTAATAATGAAATAATAAAGAAAAAAGGGGTTAGTACAATTAATCCTAAAAAAGAAAGCAAAATATCGAAAAAACGTATCATAAATAATAATATTTACCTTTTACCTCTTACTTCTACTTCCGGTTCAATCTTTCTTATTAATCCCTGTAAAACTTCTCCGGGACCAAATTCAATAAAACTATTGGCACCGTTTTTAACCATATTGTGAATGGTTTTTGTCCACAAAACAGGCGCTGTAAGTTGTTTAATAAGGTTTTGTTTTATGTTTTCGGGGTTCGTCTCGGGTTGTGCAGTATAGTTTTGATATATGGGGCAGAACGGTTTTTGAAACTCTGTTTTTTCGATAGCTTGTGCTAGCTCATTCTGTGCGGGCAACATCAAGGGCGAGTGAAAAGCGCCTCCCACATTGAGCATCAGTACCCGTTTGGCTCCGGCTGCTTTTAAAACCTCACTTGCCAATTCCAATCCTTTAAAAGTTCCTGAAATGACTAATTGACCAGGACAGTTGTAGTTAGCGGGTGCCACTACTTCATCAATTGTTTCGCAGATCTCCTTCACTTTTTCGTCATTTAATCCCATTACTACTGCCATCCCTGAAGGGTTTTGTACACACGCTTTTTGCATGGCGTTGGCGCGTTGAGATACTAAGTGCAAACCGTTTTCAAAAGAGAGTGTGCCGGCAATAACCAAAGCGCTAAATTCTCCCAAAGAGTGTCCCGCAACCATTTCAGGAACAATCCTTTCGTTCAACATTTGACAAGAGATAACAGAATGTAAAAAGATGGCGGGTTGTGTGATGTTTGTTTCTTTCAAATCGGCATCTGTACCAAAAAACATCTTTTCGGTGATAGAAAAACCCAAAATTTCGTTGGCTTTTTCAAACATAACTTTGGCTTCGGAATAATTGTCATACAACTCTTTACCCATTCCAACAAATTGGGCGCCCTGCCCAGGAAATACAAATACGGTCATAGTAAAATTTTTGGCAAATATCGTATTCTTTTTCTTAATAAGTTTATTATTAATATTAATTTCTATTTTAAAAAATTGATTATTATAGTAGAGATTATGCAGTAAAATATTTTTCATCAAAATAAAAACCTAAAAAAAATGTTATTATAAATTGCAAACAAAAAACTTATGAAAATATTCATGCCTCGCTTCTTTTTATTATTTATCGTAGTTTTATTATGTTTTTGCTTTGATGCGAACGCACAAGAACTTGTGTTAGAAAAAGTTTCTGTTGATACAGTAGAACTGCAACAAATTAAACTTACTTGGCAATTCATAGAGGGGGTTGACAGTGTTGTCATTTACAAACGGAATGAGGAAAATAAATATATTATGGTTGCAAAAGTAAAACTCAACGATTTAGAATGGATAGATGAAGAGGAAAGTCCAACATCTCAAAATTATTATTGTATTAATTGGGAACTAAGTGCATTAACTCCACCACAAAACAATATGGTCTTAAAAACAACTCTTTCCTCAGATGGATGCCCAAATTCTCTTTCCATTGCTTGGAATCCTTATATTAATATGACAGATACTTTAGATTATTACAATATTTTTTATCGAAAGATTGAGAATACCCCCTCCTCTTTTGAACTGTTAACTGCTACAAAAAAAACAGAATATATAGCCAAATATTTAGATAATAATACTATCTATGAATTTGTAGTGCAAGCAATTAGTAAAACAGATACGATATTTGCGTTTTCAAATATGGTAAGAGATACTACTAAATTTGTACCGGTTAATCCTGATACCCTATATATTTCTCGCGTTAATGTGGTGGAAGACAAACTTATTGAAATAGAAATTATGACAAATGATCTTATAAATCCACAAAATGTTAAGAATTTATATTTATACCGAGGAGTTTGGAATCTTGATTCCATTTCTTTCAATTGTATTGACTCGCTTCCCCATAGTGCAAATAATCAATATCATTTTACAGATTTGAAAGTAGAACCAAAATCTAAACTATACTATTATCAGGCAATTGTAGAACATAAATGTAAACCAAGCGACTATTCCAATACTTTAACTAACATTTTGCTTAATGGTTTTCGTGTTGAAGATGAAAAATATCAGGATAGTCTTTACTTCTATCATGTAGGAGCTGAACCATTTGAAACCTACAATTTGTTAGTAAATGGGGAGGAATGGGCAACCACATTTCCATTAACGGTTGAAAATAATAAGTGTCTCATAGATGTTGAACAATTTTTGTATGGAGGTTTTGAGATGAAATATCAAATTCGATCTGAAAATAGTTGTTTTTCAAATACTTTAATTATTCCACACGAACCCCTCATCTCTTTTCCTAACGCTTTTTATCCTCAAGGTTTAGAACCTGATAAAACTTTTTATCCCATTATTTTATTCCCTTCAGAAGATCATTACTTGTTTATTATTTATAACAGGTGGGGGCAGGAACTCTATCGTTCCACACAGCCGCCCGTTTACCGAGAGTACGGTAATATGCAAGGACGATGGGATGGTACTTTTAAAGGGAAAGAATGTCCAGCAGGTATTTATGCTTATAAAATATCTTACAACTACAACGAAGGTAAAGGAAGATACTCCGATTCCGGAACATTTATGTTAGTGAGATAATGCTACTTACACTTTTTTGCTACAAATGCACCATTATTTTCTGTGTATAATTCAAACAATTCTTTTTTATCTAACCCTTTAATGGATTTTTTCTTTAGATATAGCTATTTCAAAGATTCTGCTCCTGATTTGGCGTAAAATCCATCTAATAATTGTATTCTGTTTAATAATTCTTCTGGCTTTTCAATGAGATAATCTGCATTTTCTTGTAGTAATTCCTGTTTTGTGCGAAACCCCCAAAGGGCTCCCACTTTCTTTATGCCGGCGTTTTGTGCAGTTTGCATATCCACGGCGGTGTCACCAACATATAACATTTCTTCTTTGGTTATTGAGGCAAGACACGTCTTGTCCATACTAATTGCATTTATTATATCAAATACAATTTGTGGGTGCGGTTTAATGGGTACCTCTTTTCTATTACCAAAAACGGCTGCCCATTTTATGGTTGGAAAATAATATTGCATTAATTCAGGAAATAATTCGTGTGGTTTGTTGGTAGCTACTGCTAACATAATTCCTTTTTTCTGTAATTCTTCCAGTGTTTCTATTATTCCTTCGTAGGGGGCAGTTTTATCAGCTTTATGAAGTTCGTAATGTCTCAAAAATTGAATAAAGATGTCAGAAAAATTCTTTTCCTGTATATCATTTGGCAGCGCACGCCGCAGCAACATTTCAACGCCATTTCCTACAAAATATTTATAGGCTTCAGTTTCGTGAGCAGGATAGCCATTTTTTTGTAAAATATAATTGGTACAATCCGCCAAATCATCTAACGTGTTTAATAAAGTGCCGTCTAAATCAAAAATTACCAGTTTTATCATAATTAAAATGGCGAGATAAAATCTTTAAAACGAATGGCTTTTAAATCTTTTTGGGAGACGATGGGGTTTTGAATATTCCAATTGATATTCAAATCTTTATCATTAAATAAAAGAGTTTTTTCTGAATCTTTGTGATAGAAGTTTGAGCATTTATAGGCAAAAACAGTTCTATTTTCCAATACTGCAAATCCGTGTGCAAATCCCACAGGAATATAAAATTGCAACTGATTAACTTCATTTAATTCAACCGAAAAATGTTTTCCATAAGTTGGACTTTCTTTTCTTAAGTCTACAGCTATATCTATCACTGCTCCTTTCATTACGCGCACTAACTTTGCTTGTGCAAATGGAGGAACTTGAAAATGCAATCCTCTGATTACATTTACATTAGAGCAAGATTGGTTATCTTGCACAAAAACATCTGTAATGCCTATTTTTTTAAAAGTTTCATAATTATAACTTTCAAAAAAATACCCACGTTCATCTTTAATAATATTAGGATGAAGAAGCTTAAGTCCTGAAATTTGAGGTTGTTCGATTATTTTCATTTATTTTTTTTACGAAAAAAACTGTCTTACTCTATTAAAAAAAGATTTTTCGTTTTTTCCTGGTTTTGGGGTGAAATTATCTGATGATAAGAATTTTTCGATAGTTTCTTTTTCATCTTTTGAAAGATTCTTTGGCGTCCAAACATTTACATTTACAATTAAATCACCTTTTCGGTTGGTGTTTATTTCGGGTAATCCTTTTCCTTGTAAGCGAAGCACTTGTCCTCCTTGTGTTCCGGCTGCTAATTTAATACGCGCTTTTCCATCTAAGGTTGGAATATCCACGCTACCTCCCAGTGCCGCTTGTGGAAACGAAATGTAATAGTTTAGATATAAATTATTACCTTCGCGTTCAAAAGTTTCGTGGGGGATTTCTTCTATTGCCACAATCAAATCGCCGTTAATGCCTCCTCGCGGTGCGGCGTTCCCCTTTTCGCGCATGGATAACTGCATTCCGTCTTGTACTCCTGCAGGAATTTGAATAGTAACTACTTCTTCGCCGTTCACAATTCCTGTGCCATGACAGTTTGTGCAAGGATTTTTAATGATGGTTCCTTCTCCGCGACACTGGTCGCACACAACCGCTTGCTGCATAATACCAAACATGCTGCGTTGTTGATGAATAACATGACCGGATCCATTGCATTTAGGACATGTAACTATATCTGTTTTATCTTTAGCGCCTTGTCCGTGGCATTGCGGACATGCTACCTGTTTTTTTATTTTCAGTTTTTTTTCGGTGTTTGTTACGATCTCTTCCAAAGATAATTTAACGGTAATGCGCAAATTAGATCCTTTTCTCACTTGTTGGCGTTGTCTTCTACCACCTCCGAATCCGCTTGAAAAACCACTGAATCCACCTCCAAAATGTCCGCCGAAAAGATCGCCAAAACGTTCAAAAATAGTTTCCAGGTCGAAATCAATACCATAACCACCACCACCGCTTGCTGCACCACTTACGCCGGCATGTCCAAACTGATCGTATCTTGCACGTTTATCAGAAGAACTAAGTACATCGTATGCTTCTGCCGCCTCTTTAAATTTTTCTTCTGCCTCTTTATTTCCCGGATTTCTATCCGGATGATACTCCATTGCTTTTTTCCTGTAGGCTTTTTTAAGTTCTTCCGCAGAAGCATTTTTTTCTACCCCAAGGATTTCATAATAGTCTCTTTTCATTTCATTTATATCAGTTATCAGTTATCAGTTATCAGTTATTAGTTATTAGTTATCAGTTATCATTAATCATTAATCATTAATCACTAATCACTAATTCGCTACTACCACTTTTGAATAGCGAATCACTTTATCTTTCAATTTATAACCTTTTTGGGTTACGTCCATAATTTTTCCTTTATCTTCTTCGCATTGGGCAGGCAGATGGGTAATTGCTTCGTGCAAATCGGTATCAAAAATTTCTCCCAAAGAAACAATCTCTTCTACTTCAAAACGTTTCAGTAGCGCTAGCAATTTATTGTAGATGAGTTCAAATCCCTCTTTCAGAACGTTTACATCTTCAATATTTTGATTATGTGTAATGGCTCTTTCATAATCGTCAACAATAGGAAGCAATCCCAAAATTACTTTTTCGGAAGCGGAAGCAATAAGATCAATTTTTTCCTTGTTGGTTCTTTTTTTGTAATTTTCAAATTCCGAATAAAGTCTCAGAAAACGGTCGTTTAATTCTGTTTTTTCTTCTATTAAAATTTCAATTTGTGCATCTTTTGTAATTTTTTTCTTATTCATGCCAATTTCATGTTTTTCATTTTTGTTTTCTGTTTCCATTTTTTCAAATTTTGATTAATCGTATATGCAAAAATGTTGCCAAAAAAACTGTTTTATTGGTAATATTCCTCACATTATTTACCATTTTTTAGATTACATAGAATAAAAATTGGCAACTAAAAACACCAGATTTCATTAAAATTATAAAAAATCAATTGTTTATATTGTTTTGGGAACAATTGACTAATGAATTTTCTGATGAAAAGCAATCTCTATAATAATTTATAAATATCGCTTAAGTTTCTTCCTAATCCATCGTAATCTAAACCTCTCCCTACCACAAAATTGTTAGTAATATTAATGCCCACATAATGCACAGGCAAATCTAGTTTATATGCGTCGGGTTTCATTGTTAAAGTTGCAATTCGTATTTCTTTAGTTCTTTTTGCATTTAATAAATCTACAATAGTTTGGTATGTTTTTCCTGTATCAACGATATCTTCAATAATCAACACGCGTTTTCCTTCAACTTCTTCAGTCAGTCCAATTAATATGTTCATATTATCTGAAGATTTAGTACCTTGATAAGAATTTATTTTGATACATGATAATACAGGAGAAAAGTTAATTTTTTTCAGCAGGTCTACTGCAAAAACGATAGCTCCGTTCAGAGTAACCAAAATAATGGGTGGGTCTTCTTTGTATTCTTTGTTAAGTTGTTCTGCTACAATCTCTATCGCTTCATCAATTTGTTGAGATGAAATATATTTAATAAATTTTTTGTCGTGTAGTTGAATAATTTCATTCATATTTAATAAATTTTTGACAAAAATAGTAGATTTTAAATATTATTTTAAATCCATACTAACTTTAAAATTAATTTTTTGTCTTTAATTTTATAACAGATATATATTTACCAAAAAATATAGCTCCATAAATATTTTCATAATGAAACACTAATTATTTATAACCAAAAATTTTCCAATAGATGTATTAACAAATTGAAGTGATTGAGAATAACTGACCAAAATTTCAACAATCTCTTTTCTTGGGGTTTGATTTAGGTTTAATTTAGAAGATTTATTACAGAGAGTTAATTCACCATTCATAGGCTTTATTTTCGTTTTTTTATATCAAAAACGTCTAATAAAGTGAAATATTGCAAAAAAACTATTTATTATTATGAAATGATCACACGTTTTTCTTTGATCAATTTTCTAAGATTAATCAGTGCGTATCTCATTCTTCCTAGCGCAGTATTAATGCTTACGCCGGTAATTTTTGCAATATCTTTAAAGCTCACATCATTGTAAATGCGCATTTCCAACACTTCGCGTTGCTCGTCAGGGAGATATTGCACTAAGTTTTTCACATCGCTGTAAATTTGTTCAGTAATAATTTTTTGTTCAACGGATGGGTCAGTACCATTCAATACGTCAAAGATATTAAAATCGGTATTCGATTCAAAAATTGGCATTCTTTGCACTTTGCGATAGTAATCAATTTTAAGATTATTAGCAATTCGCATTACCCATTGTAAAAATTTACCTTCTTCCTTATAATTTTCAGATTTAAGGGTATTTATTACCTTAATAAAAGTGTCTTGGAAGATATCTTCGGCTAATTCACGATTTTTTACCGACATTAGAATGTAGGAAAAAACTTTTTTTTGATGTCTTGTGATAAGATGTTTTAGGGCAACTTCATCTCCCCCTACATAACGAGTAATCAACTCATTATCAGTTAACGCACTCAATTTCATAAGCATTTTTTTTTGTTACTTGAATTAAAAAGTAAATGTTTAATCGATAGCGTATCTTTTGTTTTATTATTAGTGATTAAAAACGCCGCAAATATATAAACTTTTTAATATAATAGCTAATAATTACAAAAAAATATGAAAATTTAGTTAGTTCGTTGTTTTTCAATCCAATATAATTCAATTAATTAATTTTTATTATTTATGCAACAAAAATAGATATTTGAAAACTATTTTCCTGTAAATTGATTTTTATTAAAGTATGTAGTAGATATAAGAAGTGGAAAATATATTGACATCCGCTCGTGTAATGATCGGAATATCCAGAAATGTCTGAATAGTAATATTTGAATATTTTATAATAAGAAACATGTTGTTGCGTTTTAATTTTAATTACTTTATAATGCTTACAATTGAAAAAGATAAGACACAATTTCACATCTCACATCCCATATCTCACCTCTACTTTTTTATTTCTAATAATTTTCAATTTCCAATTTTCAATTTCCAATTGTTTGGCACAATCACCAAAATATATCTTTTATTTTATTGGAGACGGTTTTGGAATAGGAGCATTAACTTTTGCTGAAAACAAAGCCACAGAAAGTGGAGATTCGCTTTGTTTTTCGCAATTTCCTGTAACAGGATTGATTACAACGCATTCTGCTAATAATTTAGTAACATGTTCATCGGCAGCAGTAACCGCGTTGGCATGTGGAGAAAAAACAAACAATAATATGCTCGGAGTAGCTTCCGATTCTGTACGCGTACTAACACCCGTGTCAACTATTCTTCAACAACAAGGATATCTGGTGGGTATTGCTACATCGGTAAGTATAGACCATGCTACGCCGGCTGGGTTTTATGCACATTCAGCAAGTCGGAGAAGTTACTACGATATAGCCAAACAGATTTCTAATTCAGGGTTTGAGTTTTTTGCTGGATCAGGATTTTTAAAACCTGAATTAAAAGATTCTATTTCTATTTTTTCACTACTTGAAGAAAATAATTATTTCATTTCCAATTCAATTTCCCAATGTTCAGATTCTAAATCATTCAAAAATATTTTGATTCAGACTACTGAAAAAGATGTTAAGCAACTCCCTTTTTCTATTTATAAAGAAGAAGATGATTTCACACTTGCTCAAATTACCCAATTAGGAATTGAAAAACTTTGTTCGCAAAACAAACCATTTTTCTTTATGGTTGAGGGAGGATTGATTGATTGGGCTGCCCACGACAATTTAGTAGAAGAATTGTATGGTGAAATAAAGGAGTTTTCTGATGCTATTGAAGTAGCACTAAAATTTTATAAACAGCATCCAAAAGAGACTTTAATAATAGCTACCGCTGATCATGAAACAGGTGGTATTTTTATTGATCTCAACGATATAGATTTTACTACAAATGAACATACAGGAAATATTGTCCCTGTTTTTGCCATTGGTGTAGGAGCAGAAAATTTTTCTGGTTTATTTGACAACACAAAAATTATAAAGAAACTGCTAAAATTCTTTTATTAATTATTGAAATAAATAAGATCATTTATGGATTGTAGATGAACTAATTTATTAATTAAATTCTAGCATCTTTCAATAAAAAAAATACATTTGCCGCAAAAATAATATGCTCAATAATCATCCCCAAACAGCCCTCGTTTTTAAAGGCGTAAAATATTCATATACACAATTATTACAATACTCGGAAAAATATTGTCAAACATTCTTGATCAATGGAAAAGCACCCGAAAAGGTGATGATTTTTGCAGATAATGGTCCCGAATATTATTTCACTACTTATGGTGCGTTTAAATGCAACGCATGCGTTGTGCCCGTTGATGTGCAGTTATCCGCAAAAGAGATTTTACCCATCATGGAAGAGTGCCGCCCTGAAATTATCTTTGTTTCTGAGTATTATAAAGAAAAAATGACAAGGATTGCTAATGAAATTAATGATTATAAATATACCATACTTTCATCCGAAGATATTGATATTTCAGATATTGACGAAATGCCGGTGGTAGAAATACCCGTTAAAAATGATGACCAAATAGCGGCAATTATTTATACGTCAGGAACAACCGGTGTACCCAAAGGCGTAATGCTCTCTTTTAAAAATTTTTGGTATAATATTGATGCGGTTTGTAATCAAATTCCTCTCTTTAATTCTACAAGTAATGTAATGGTTTTGTTACCGTTACATCATTCTTATCCTTTTGCAGGTACTATTTTGGCACCCATTTATGCAGGCTCAACCTGTTGGATCACCGATGGGATGAAACCAGACTCCATTTTACAAACTCTAAAAGATGGAAAAATCACTTTAATTGTAGGCGTTCCTCGATTGTTTGAAACGCTATCCAAAGGGATTATGTCACAAATAAATGCGAGTTTTTTACCCAAAACACTTTATAAAATAGCATCGTTGTTACAATGGCGCGCTTTTTCTAAAACAATCTTTAAAACAGTGCATCAAAAATTTGGAGGCAATATTGAGTATTTGCTTACCGGCGGCGCCATGTTTCCGGAAGAGATTGGAAGAATATTTATTACTTTGGGATTCAAAATTTTAGAAGGGTATGGGATGACCGAATGCGCCCCGTTGATTGCTTTTACAAGACCCGGCGAATGGCAGTATAATTATATTGGTAGAGCGTTGCCCGGTTGTGAAATAAAAATTGACGAAAATGAAGAAATTATCGTAAGAGGAAGTAATGTAATGTCAGGTTATTATAAAAAACCTGAAGAAACCGCTGCCATTATTCAAGATGGATGGTTGCACACAGGAGATACAGGAATTATTGTTAATGAAAAACTTAAAGTAACCGGCAGAATCAAAGAGATGATTGTTACCTCAAATGGGAAAAATATAAATCCCATAGAAATTGAGAATGAATTGATGAAAAATAGCCGTTTTATGAAAGAGATAGCCGTTTTTCTTCATCAAGATCAACTTCATCTGCTTGTTTATCCTGAAATGAGCGCCGTACGTTTGCATTCTGATGGCGATTTGGAAGAACTGTTGAAAGATGAGATTGCCGAGTACAATAAAAATGCAATGAATTACAAGCGTATTTTGCAGTTTCATGTGGTTTCGGAAGAATTGCCCAAAAACAGAATGGAAAAAGTGCAACGTTTTAAATTGGAAGATTTTATTCAAAAAAAGAAAACAAAACCCGATGAAAATATTGAACATTTTTCATCCACTTATAAAATTCTAAAACAATTTATTGATAAAGAGTTGAATGTAAATTCATATTCTGATGATCATTTTGAAATAGATTTAGCGATGGATTCGTTGAGTAAACTTTCGTTACTCTCTTTTATAGAGAACGCTTTTTCTATTCAGATGAAAGCACAGCAATTAGATGATTTATGTTGTTTGGCAAAGTTAGGCGATTACATTGAAAGAGAGGCAACGGCATATAATGAAAATGAGTTTTCGTGGAAAGAGGTTTTGCAAAATGAAAAAACTACGCTTAAACTGCCACATTCAGGGTTTGTTCATTGGTTTACTTCTAATTTGCTTAAAATTGTTTTTCATCTGTATTTTCATTTAAGAGGAAAAGGGAAAGAGAATATTCCGAATCAGCCAGTAATGTTTGTTGCAAACCATCGAAGCGGTATGGACGGCGCATTTATTACTACCCGATTACCATGGAAGAGAGTGAGAAACAGTTTCTTTTTTGCAAAAGACAAACATTTTCACTCTATTTTTGCGCGTTTTATGGCGCCAAGAAATAATATCATTGTGATGAATATCAACACCAATCTTCGTGAATCTGTTTTACAAATGAGTGAAGTGTTGAAGCAGGGAAAAAACCTCATTATTTTTCCCGAAGGAACTCGTGCTAAAGACAAGATAATGAAAGAGTTTAAAGATATGTTTGCCATTTTAAGTATGGAATTGAAGATTCCTGTTGTTCCCGTTGCAATATCCGGTTCAGAGCGCGCTGCCTTTCGTTTCAAACGCATTCCTCGACCGTTTACCCGATTGTTTGTAGAGTTTTTACCCGCAGTATATCCGGATGCTGAGGAAAGTGTTCAGGAATTGAGAAAAAAAGTGCAACTGATGATTGAAAATGAGTTGAAAAAAGATTTAAAAAAATAATAACTTTTATTATAACATTATATTTTATGTCAGAAATCAAACCCTTAGAAGTCGTAGCAATTTTACGTGAAGAATTAAGTAACTATAATTCCAAAACCGAACTGGAAGAAACCGGTACCATACTGCATGTTGGTGATGGTATAGCCCGTGTTTATGGGCTAAAAAATGTACTGTTAGGCGAATTGGTTGTTTTTGAAATGCCCGGAAACAGCATAACCGGAATTGTACTCAATTTAGAAGAAGATAATGTAGGTATTGTACTGTTAGGAGATTCTAAAACATTGAATGAAGGAGATATTTGTAAACGCACCGGAAGAATTGCCTCAATCAAAGTTGGGGAAGGATTGCTGGGGCGCGTTATAAATACTATTGGCGAACCTATTGATGGTAAAGGAAAAATAGAAGGCGAACTGTATGAAATGCCTATTGAAAGAAAAGCGCCGGGTGTTATTTTTCGCCAACCGGTAAAAGAACCGCTGCAAACCGGCATCAAAGCTATTGACGCCATGATCCCCATTGGACGCGGACAAAGAGAATTGATAATCGGCGACCGACAAACCGGAAAAACTGCCATTGCTATTGACACCATCTTGAATCAAAAAGAGTTTTACGATAAAGGAGACCCCGTGTATTGTATTTATGTGGCTGTGGGTCAAAAAGGTTCTTCGGTTGCGAGTACCGTAAAATTATTAACAGAAAAAGGGGCAATGCCTTATACAGTGGTAATTACGGCAACTGCCTCCGACCCCGCAGCCATGCAGTTTTATGCCCCTTTTGCAGGCGCTTCAATAGGAGAGTATTTTCGCGATACAGGACGCCCTGCATTAATTATATTCGATGACTTGTCGAAACAGGCAGTAGCCTACAGGGAAGTATCTTTGCTGTTGCGTCGTCCGCCGGGAAGAGAAGCATATCCGGGAGATGTGTTTTATCTCCACTCTCGCTTATTAGAACGTGCCGCAAAAATTATCGAATCTGACGAAATTGCCGCTACTATGAACGACCTCCCTGAAACTATTAAGCATTTGGTAAAAGGAGGCGGATCGCTTACAGCCTTGCCAATCATTGAAACTCAAGCAGGAGACGTTTCTGCATATATTCCTACCAATGTAATTTCTATCACAGATGGACAGATTTTTTTGGAAACCTCCTTGTTTAACTCCGGTGTGCGACCCGCTATCAATGTGGGGATTTCTGTGTCGCGAGTGGGAGGAAATGCACAAATTAAAGCCATGAAAAAAGTTGCAGGGACTCTCAAACTAGACCAAGCGCAGTACCGTGAATTGGAAGCTTTTGCAAAATTTGGTTCTGACCTCGATCAAGCTACTAAAAATGTATTGGAAAAAGGAAAAAGAAATGTTGAAATCTTAAAACAGCCTCAATATTCGCCTCTTGCGGTGGAAGAACAAATTGCCATTCTATACTGTGGAGTAAACGCTTTGTTATTGAAAGTTCAGGTAGAGAAAATTAAAGATTTCGAAACCCAATTTCTACATACTTTACACCATGAGCATCAAGAAATATTAGATACATTGAAAGAAGGAATGATTGATCAGGAAACTATGCAAAAAATAGAAACTATTGCAAAAAGTTTGATATAACTCCTGACTTCGACACTTTCATTTTAACGATTTTATAATAACTTATATATTAGCAGTATATAAATTTTGGGACACCTATTTGGGTGTCCCATCGAAAAAAT
>JGI24702J35022_10000696_pt1 | contig 20545 bp, 15 predicted proteins | sample TergutTh196P4_FD_35022 | JGI IMG/M metagenome (IMG submission 35022)
GAGTAGCATTAGTAGTTGATCTGTTGGGTTGAGGGTGAAGGGGTGTCCTGCTCCTATGTTTCTTTTGCGGTTTGGTCTTTGTAGTCTTTTTTGTTGGTGTGTGGTGTATTTTTCGTTTAGTGTTTGGTTTATTGTGTTGAATTCTTGTAGGGTGAGGCTTGAGAAGTTTTTGAAGTGTTCTGGTTTTTTGGATAATGTGGCGTAATTGAGCATGTGAGCACCTTTAATTGGTGAGTGTTGTGTTTGTGTGTTAATAAAAGCTTTGTTTTAGCGTCAAAAAACTAATAACGACTAAGGTCTAATAATGAATAGTTTTGTGTGCTAAACGTTTTATTTTTGTGTGAAATGTCAGATGTTTATGTTTGATGTGTTGTGTGTTTCGTTTACCTGTGTATAAAATATTTTTTGGTGTGATTTCGCGGTAGACACAATCATCATTTGAAAATATTGCGGTTGTATCTAGTTTTAAATCTTTTAACAAGGTTTAGTGTTTTTGTAAAATTTCGTTTTTCGTGTTCTAAAAATATGAGTTACAACATTGTATTATCATGATTTATTGTATGTCATAACTAGCAAGGGTGTTTTTTGCAGTGAACTCTGCTCCACATTTCATCTAATTTCAAGGGGTATTTTGATGGTTTTGGTGAGGTTTGTGTATTTTGGGTTTGTGTTTGTTTGTGTTTTTTTGTTTTTTTAAAGTGGTTGTGGTGGTGTTTTGGTTGATGTTTAAAGCTCGTGAAATATCGCGTATGCCGTTACTCTTTATGGATATTTTTATTATTGGTTGTTTGGCTTGTGGTGGTGTGTTTTTGTTTGGATGGTTTTTTTGTGGTTGTTGTGTTTGCGGTGTGGGGGTGTTGTTTGGTTGGTTGTTTGTTTTTATTGTTTTTTTGTTATTGTTGTGTATGTGTTTTATGGTTGTTTTTATTGTTCTTGTTAGGTTGTGTGGTGTTTTTGTTTATAAACTATTTTGATGCATGGCTCTGGTTCTTAAGCTGTTCCGCTATAGTATGGGTTGATAAACACTGTTAAACAATTTAATTATTATATACCAGTTTTTACTTTACAATTCATAACTGCATTTAAAATGGGGTTATATTTATGGGTCATACATTGGCTACTTGGAAAACTCTTGAAGATCTCTTAATTAATCTTCGGAAAAAAAATGTGCAAATTCCGGTAAACATTTTTGAGGATTTACGGATGGCACGATCTATGATTGATTTGTCATTCAATAAAGATATTCGAGAGGAAGCTGTAGCAAAAGCTGAAGAATATACTGTAAATGTTGAAGCTTATTTGATAAGTAAAGCACAAGAAGTTTTTGAACCGTCTATAGTGAATGAATGGTTCAAACGGCTTAAAGAAGCTGATTTACAAGTAGATAAAGAAGTAATTAATATGGTTGACGATAGATTTGTAGTTGGTGCACCCAGAAACACAAGTTGGGTTCGTATTGAACCTGATGGCAAATGGTCTGCGGAATACATATTTGAATTGGCTGACAAAATGAATCTAATTGTTAATATACAAAACGATGGACGCGTTATGGTGTATGGTCAGTTAAGTAACATTAAAACATTTGTTAAACAAATAGCCTCCAAAAACAACTGAACATTTTTTTTGCTGCTAACCATTTTTTATAAATAAATAGAGTTGTTTGGTTAAAGCTTATTAAATTGTAAAACTATCAAACTGTTAGGCAGAAGACTTTACGAGGAAAAATTTGTGCCTATTTACTTACATAACCACTTTCAGGAGAAATGTGTTAATTGATTTTGTTAATGACTACTGCGCCTCCTTCTAACGCACCATGGTTTCACGGGAAAAGACTCCCCCCACTTGGACTTATGTATGTTGCTGCGTCTCTGGAACGAGCCGGGCATGAAGTACATATGCTTGACAATTATTTAGAACAACAAAGCACAGAAAAAATCCAACAACATGTTTTGAAACTTCAACCCAGTATTGTTGGTATAACCTGTGGTAGTGCTACCTACAAAAAATGTGTTGAAACAGCAAAAGCCATTAAACAAATGATTCCAAACTGTAAAATTATAGTTGGCGGATGGCATGCATCTTATATGCCTGATAGTCTGCTTGAAACTCACGAAATTGATTATGTAGTTATGGGTGAAGGAGAAAATGCAATAACTGAACTTGCTGCTTTTATTATGAAAGAAGATTATGTTGGAGCTTCAACCGTGTCTGGTGTAGCATGTAGGAGTTCTTTAGGTGTTATAAAAAATGAACCTAAATTTGTTGATATGGACAAGTTGCCTTTTCCAGCACGGCATCTTTTACCTTTGGAAAAATATGATCGAAATATTGAATTTTTAAAAGCTAAACCTGCTGATGTGATGAGTATAAGTCGCGGCTGTGTTTTTAGTTGTGGTTTTTGTGAAACTAAAAAACTCTGGGGTAACATTAACCGTCAATTCAGTCCTCAACGTGTTATGGCTGAAGTAACAGATTTAGTAACTCGATATGGCACTAAAGGTATCTACTTTATTAACGATAATTTTACTATGCACAAAAATCAAACCTCAGAATTTTGTGACTTGCTGATTAAAAGTAAAATAGATCTTGAATGGGTTTGTGATACCAGAGTTGACCTTGTTAATCAAGAAATTCTCAACAAAATGGCTTCAGCAGGTTGTAAAACCATATGGTTTGGTATAGAATCTGGTTCACAAAAAGTTCTTAACCACATCAACCGTCACATAACCATCACACAAATCGAAGAAGCAACCCAGTTATGTCGTAAAGCTGGTATTCAGGTTGCTTGTTCATTTATGTTAGGCATGCCAAGCGAAACTAAAGAAGACTTAATGGCATCTTATCGTTTTGCTGATAAACTCAATGCTGACTGGTGTCAGTTTAACGTATTTATTGCTTACCCTGATAGTCCATTATGGCGTGAAATGCTTGAAACAGGTAAATACACGCAACTTGACGATTTCCTATACAGTTACAAGACTGACGAATTTGACTACAATGAATTGATGCGTATACAAAAACAGTTCTTTAAAGACTATCACCGTGCTCCAAAACGTATCATAAAACGTGCAAAAAGAGAAGGTATACTAAACTTTGCCAAACGACAACTTCGATTAACGAAAACTAACAATGCTGGAATGGCATAAAATAGGGAATAAAAGTGCAAAAGCGACGGCTTGGTAGAACAGGTCTTCAAGCATCAATAATTGGTTTTGGTGGAACATGGATATCTGAGATAGACAAATCTACAGCTGTACATGTTGTTAGAAAAGCCTTTGACTTTGGCATTAACTATTTTGACACTGCTCGTTGGGATGGCGACAGTGAAGAAAAAATTGGTTGCGCATTAAACGATGTGCGTGACCAATGTATCATTGCAACAAAAACAGGTCATAGAACTAGGAAAGAATCACTTAAAGACTTAAAGAAGAGTCTTCAACTTCTCCAAACCAATTATGTTGACATAATTCAACTGCACGGTATTGATGATGAAAAAACTTTGGCTAAAGCCATGAGTTCAAACGGTGCTCTTCAAACCTGCAAAAACGCACAAAAGAAAAAAATAGCAAATTTTATCGGTATAACTAGTCACAAACCTCAGATTTTAATTAAAGCCGTTAAAACTGGCGAGTTTGACATGGTTTTGGTACCTCTAAACGTTATTACTCGACAAGCTGAAGAAGAGCTTTTGCCAATTGCTAAAGATCTTGATGTTGGTGTAGTGGCAATGAAATCGCTTTCTGCTAAAACATCCAATCTTGTAACTTGTGTGTATCAGCCTTCACTTTCATTGGTTTCCGATGAACTTGAACTTAGAACTCTCTTAGGACAAAACAACACTGAAATGGTTTATAGCCTTCTTAGGTATAATTTGTCAAAAGATATTACTTCAACAATTGTAGGATTACGTTCACTTATTGAAGTTGAAATTGCCGCTAAAGTAGGTGCAAACTATCACGGTTTAACTGCTATAGAACAGAAACGTTTTAACTTTAACCTTGAGATTTATTGCCGTGATTGCGCTTTATGCATGCCCTGCCCTGAAAAAATAAACATTCCTGCGATACTACGTTTTTGTTCTTTCTATACAGACTTTGGACTGAAAAATTGGGCTTGTAAACTATATGGTGGTTTAGAGATAAAATCTGACAAATGCACAAAATGTGGGTTATGTAACCAAAAATGTCCCTATAACTTACCTATAACAGATATGCTTAAAGAAGCCCATCATAATTTAGCTAGTTTTTCTGAAATAGACAGATAAACGTTGCTGTTGGAGCACCCCATTCAGGTGAATATGTTTTTGATTGGAGTAACGTGAATTTATTGCCAAGCATATGTTGGAATCTTTCTGTGGTGAACCAGTTTTTGTGGGCGTCATATCGTAAACCTTCAATACCTTCTGGAGCCTCTAAAATTAGCAGGCCTTTAGATTTTAACACTCGACAAGCATCATCAAGAAAACGTTGTGGGTTCCAAAGATGTTCAACAACCTCAGATGCTAAGACAACATCGAACACTTCTGATTTGAAAGCCAAATTCTCAGCATCTCCTGAAAAAACGTTTGAAATGCGACGTTTGTGAGCTATAGGTGTGATTGTTGGTAAATCAAAACCTGTTACTATGTTGCCTTGTTTTGCGATAGGTTCACTTAATACACCATCACCGCAACCTACATCAAGAACGTTTAGGTTTTTTCCACATTTGTTTATCATTTCAAGGAAAGTTTGGATTCTTGCTTGATTCAAAGGTCTTGCGTAGGAAACAGCGGTACTATGTTGAAATGCAGCTGTGTAGGTATCATATTTTTGCCACTCTATCCAGTCCTGACGTTTTGTGTTCCTGTGACGGTATATTGTCTCTCGTATGATGATGTGTTGTATCTGTTTTGGATTTCTAATAAGCCACATTATACCGTGAATGCGTCTTTTGATGCTGTTTGACATTACTTCTAATTGAGTGTTTTCTACAATTTAAGCATTACATAGTCTGAATAAAACATAAAAAATTGTTACAACCAGCAGAAAACATAAGGTGCCACTTTTTTATACTGCAGATTTAGGTCTAAGTGTTGGTTAAATCGTTATGCGTGTCAAACTTCGAACACATGATCGAAGCTGCTAAAATTGTTGTATGTGAGGGGGTGCTTCAATTCTCGTCGCTTCGTGGATAATTGTGTTTTCCGCCCCGCAGAGAGGGTTTCTCTTTGCAGATGTCGCTACTCTCGAATCTACATGATGTCATGAAAAAATTTCGGAGGTTTTAAGAAGTGATCCTGTTTAAGTTCGTTTTAATTTTTGCCCAAAACCCATTGTCACCCCGAAAATTTGGGTCATGTTTTAAAATGGTTTATGAACATGACAAATAACATATAATCAACACGAAGACAGTTAAACATGTAAATAAAACAATCACCTGTATCCGTTGTGAAAGCAAAAAATCGTGAAAATCGGCAAAAAACAATAAACACCAAGATCTGTTATTGAATAAAAATTCATACAACATAAAAAAGGAGCAACTATATATTTTATATATACTATATGCACGAGGCATATTAACATTACAACTAATTCTTATTAGATTTAACATGAAACATACAATAGACTTTGGATGTTATTATTTGTCGGTTCTAAAATCGAGTACACAATGCCTAAATGATTCAAAAAACGTGCCATTAAAACACAAATACCACAATAACTCGCCAACAAAATACACACTTTACCACTAACCACTAATAACACCTAATATCTAATATTAAACATTAAAAATTTTATTGATAATATACCGTTACAAAAAATGAGAGGTTTAATTTAATGAAAAAAAAACTCAACAATATTTACAATAATATTCATACTTTGTGTTATTGCAGCTGGTATAGTTACAACACATTTTATACTTCAAAAACAAAATGACACGACTACACTCCCAACAAATAAGTCAATATCAACACCTAACACAACACAACCTCAAAACTCGGCCACTCCAACACCTACACCATCCCAAAAAACTACTCCAAAATCATCACCCTCAAACTCTGGCGGAACTTCCCCATCACCGTCTCCAACACCATCATCAACAACATATACAGTACGTTACTGCCTTGAAGGCTCATCAATTAGAGTAGATAATGAAAAAATTGTATATGGCCAAACAACAGGTACAACAGTGACTGAGAACGCTATTGACATCTCAGGCTACACCAAAGTTAATCCTACAAGCTTAACAAGCACCCTTAATGCAACAAATAACATATTTATATTCTATTACATTGCAAACTCGGATATTTCATACACGATACGCTATTATTTGGAGGGTACAGCCATTAAAATTGCTGAAGATGACATTGTAACGGGTAGAACGATGAATGTTAGCACATCAGTGACTGCTAAACCATTTGCTGGTTATACTATTATAAGTAATAGCCCTCTAACTGCCCGACTTAATGCTACAGCTAATGTCTTTGTGTTTTATTATCGAGCAAATACGGATATTTCGTATATTGTTCATTATTATTTAACTGGTACAACAGTTAAAATTGCAAATGACAAGACTGTTGCTGATCAAGTAATGGGTGCGTCGATAACTGAGTCTGCAATATCTATTACAGGTTACACTGCTGTAGTGCCTACTTCTATAACTGCTGATCTTAATGCCGTTAATAATGAATTTGTGTTTTACTACAAAGCAAACACAAACGAATATGACCTTACCATTGTAATAATAGGAAAAGGCACTTCTACTCCTGCAGGGGGAACCCATAGCTATACATCAGACACAGTTGTCAATTTAATTGCTACACCAGATAATGGATGGAAATTTAGCGCATGGGATAACACGAACTCTGATTTCACTATTTCCAGCTCTGTTATAATGACCTCTGACAAAACCGTTACACTATACTTTACACCACCATACCAAGCATATGGCTTTAGCTATAGCCCATACACACAATCTGGCCAAAACCCTAACTATGGAACCGTCATATCTGAAACTCAAATACGCAACCATTTATCCATGATACAACCTTACACTCAATGGATACGTACCTATGGCACAACAAATGGTTTAGAACATGTGGGCAAAATAGCACATGAGATGAATTTACAGGTGGCTGCACAGGCATGGTTAAGTAAAGATGAAGTTAGCAATCAGCAACAGATAACTAATCTTATTAATATTGGGAAAAACAATGAGGCCGATTTGCTTATCGTAGGTTCGGAGGTGTTGCTACGCGGGGACTTGACTGAGACTCAGCTAATTAATTACATAAATACTGTTAAAACGGCTGTGCCTGGAATTCAGGTTACAACCGCAGATACTTATGGCGAATTGCTAGCACACCCTAACGTGATGGCGGTTTGTGATGTCATTATGGTTCATTATTATCCTTTCTGGGAAGGTGTAGGTTTAGATGATGCTGTCTATAAGATAAACCTGTGGCATCAACAAGTCTTATCTGCAGCTGGCAGTAAATCGGTAATTGTTGGTGAAACAGGTTGGCCAAGTGCTGGAAACACTATCGGTAGTGCTGTGCCAAGTGTTGAGAATGCGCAGGCTTATTTCATAAATTTTGTGTCTTGGGCAAGAGTGACAAATACGCCGTATATGTATTTTGAAGTGTTTGATGAGCCTTGGAAAACAAGTGAGGGTGCGGTTGGTCCTCATTGGGGAGTTTGGCAAAGTGATGGTACTCTTAAAGCGGGTATGGAACGTGTGTTTAATGGTGAAACGGTGGTAAATAACTGGGATGGCGATATTATAGGGGGTCCTGGAATAGCTGAAATATTCTTTACGAGCGTACCATCTATTGGTAGTAGCAGTGTTTTAGAGGGGACAGTTTTGCATGTTAAACCCTCAGAGTATGCGGTTGTTGTCTACATTAAAGTAGGTAATGGGTGGTGGATAAAACCCTATGATATACAGCCGTTTACTGCTATAAACAAAGATGGAACATGGGCCTGCAATATTGTCACTGGAGGAAACGATGGTCAAGCAACTGAGATTGCAGCATATCTCATACCGAAAACGTATAATCCGCCAATTATCACAGGGCTTCCGTTGCCAATGGAACTAGATACAAATGCAGTTGCAAAAATAACCGAAACACGCTAAATACCTTCTCTTTTCCAGACACAGTACTGCTCTAATCTCGCTATAATGAATCATGAGAGACTTTATCATCTACAGTTGGTGCTGGAAGAGACACAAAAACAGTCAAATGTTTTCATGGAAGAGTACACTTCCGGCGGCGCGCCGACGCTGGAAGAATCACGAAAGTATATAATTTAGCCATCGTATTATAACGGTTAGGTTTAGCAGAAAAAGATAGTGTATCTTTTGGTGTCTTTGAACAAGTATTATGGAAAACTATCTGTGTCTTTTTGTAGATTGAAATAATGGAGCTTTGAGCCCGAATGAGAAAATTAGCCTAAAAGAAAACACCAAAAAACAATAAATGCTAAAGCCTAATATTTTTTGGCAAAATTTTTTATAGTTTTGCTCTTACATTTTTTTTGATAGAAAACATTGGATTCAAAAACGTATATTAGTCAAGTATCCAATTTATCAAACGAATAAGAGTAGGGAAAAAATTTGAAGACTCACGTTACACTCGTTAACCCTCCGTATCCTCAAGGAGCACATCAGCATCCACCCTTTATTCCATTAGGAATTGGATATTTAGCCGCTGTCTTAGAGAAAGCTGATTATCAAGTAGATGTTATTGACTGCCAAGCAATGAAACTAAGTTATGAACAGTTCCGTGAAGAACTTGCTAAACGCAAACCTGATGTTGTAGGCATGACTGCAACAACTTTGATTTATAAATCAGGTGCTGAATGTGCGAAAATTGCTAAAGAAGTAAACCCAAAAATAATCACAATTCTTGGTGGTTCTCATGTCTCTTTTTGGGATGAAAATGCCTTAAAAGAATATCCTGCGCTTGATATTATTGTACGTAAAGAAGGTGAAAAAACACTTATCGAGTTAATGGAACGTATAGAAGCAGGAAACTCATATTATGACGTAGCAGGTACCACCTGTAGAAATGGCGACGAAATTATCAAAAATCCTGATCGACCATACATTCAAGATCTTGATTCATTACCCTTTCCAGCTCACCATCTTTTTCCTCTTGATTATCTTAACAAATTCGGTGTAGTTATATTTCCTGTGTACACAAGTCGTGGCTGTACTTTTTGGTGTAACTTTTGTTCAGCGGTACGTATGTTTGGTCGAGGCTATCGTATGAGAAGTCCTGAAAATATTGTCAATGAACTTGAACATCTTGTAAAAACTTTTGGTGCCCAACAATTTACTTTCTATGATGATGCATTTTCTGTTGACCAAAATCGTGTTCGTGAAATATGTAGACTTATAAAAGAACGAGGCTTAAAAATTAAATGGGATTGCGAAACTCGTGTAGACATGGTTGATCGTGAACTATTACAAACTATGAAAGATGCCGGATGTATTGCTGTTTGGTTTGGTGTTGAAGCAGGATCACAAATGGTTATTGATGCCATGGGGAAAGGTTATAAACTTGAAACAATTAAAAACTCTTTCAAAACTGCTCAAGAGGTTGGGTTAATGACTGTTGCAAGTGTTGTTCTAGGGTTCCCTGAAGAAACTCCTGAAACTTTGCGAGAAACAACAAAATTTATTGAAGCACTTAATCCTGATGATGTTGGTTATTATATTGCTACTCCCTATCCAGGTACTCCAATGCATGAACTTGTAACCGAAAAAGGCTGGCTGAAAATTACAGACTTTAACCGTTATGATACTGCAACTCCAATTTTTGAAACTCCCTATATCAGTTCAAAACAGCTTGTAGAAATGCGTGAGCAAGCTTTCCACAGTTTCTACATACGTATCGGTTATATCTGGAAAATGTGGCGAAAAGGTGGAGTTTACGGAAAATCAGCTACAAGAACAGCTTTGGCGCATATACGGAGAAAAATTAAAGCAGCCTTTTAACAGGGCTTTCTTTTTTTCATGTTTAATGGTGAATGATGATGTGTGCGAATGCAAAAGTTACATTGATTAATCCTCCAGCGTTGCAAGATGTATTTCATCATCATCCTTATTTGCCTACGGGTTTAGCTTATTTGGCTGCTGTTCTTGAAGAAAAGGGTAATCAAGTAACTGTTTTGGATTGTATTGCTGAAGGTATAGATCAGCATCAACTTAAACAAAAACTTGGTCAGTTTAATCCTGATGTTATTGGTATAAGTTCTATGACTCCTATGGTGGATTCGACTCTGCAAGCTGCAAGAGGTGCTAAAGAAGTTTGTCCTGATGCTACTGTTGTTTTAGGCGGTCCGCATGTTACTTTTATGGATAAAGAGATTCTTTCTGCTGAACCAGTAGTTGATGTGATTGTTCGTGGTGAAGGTGAGGTAACTCTTGCAGAATTAACCAAACGGATTATTAATAATGTTGGTTTTAACACTGCTGACGGTATTACTTATCGACATCAAAACCAGATTGTACAAAATCCAACTAGAGGATATATTCAAAATTTAGATGATTTGCCTTTTCCCGCTTACAACTATTTTAAGCTTGAAAAATATCGTCTTTTCGGTAAATTGTTTTTTCCTGTTATTACTAGTCGTGGATGTCCTTTTCAATGTAATTTTTGTACTACTAGTCGCATTTTAGGTAAACAATATCGTGTGCGAAGTCCACAAAACATTGGTCATGAACTTGAATTGTTAAAACGAGAATACGATGCAGACTCGTTCACTTTCTATGATGATACATTAACTCTTGATAAAAAACGACTTTATGATATTTGTGATGAAATAAAAAGCAGAAAACTTAACACTCCATGGGACTGTCAGACTCGTGTAGATCAAATTAGTGCAGAAATGTTTGATAAAATGAAAAAAACTAATTGCCAGCAAGTCTTTTTCGGGGTCGAATCTGGATGTCAAAATGTATTAAACTTTGTAGGTAAACGTACTACTGTTGAGCAGAATGAAACAGCCATCAAACTTGCAAAAAAATCAGGTCTATTTGTTTCCATATCAATTATTATTGGTTATCCACATGAAACAGCTCAGATGCGTAAAGAAACTCTTGATTTCATTAGGCGCGCTGAACCTGATGATGTGTACCTCTGCATAGCAACCCCCTACCCTGGTACAGAGTTACGTAAAGAAGTTGAACGATTAGGTTACAAGATGTCCTCTAACTGGAGCCACTACGATACTACAACACCAGTATTTGAAAATCCTTTACTTCCAGATAAAGAGGCACTTCAAATACGTAAAGACTTTTATAACAGTTTTTACTCACCAAAATATGTTCTGCGCCACATGTTTAAACGCAACTTTTACAGCCATGTTATGTCCCGTGTTGCTATTAACCACATAATTTGGCGCATAAAAGGCAGATAATTATATTCTGCTTTTTTCTTAAAACATTTTATCTTTTTTATTTTTAGTAAAGTTTTTCAGATGCAAAAAACCATATCTATTAGAGAGGCTCTTAAATGCACGTTTGTCTCATAAACCCGCCTAGAATTCAACCAAAAGCTTGGGGAAAACCAAGTGTTTACCAACCAATGGATATTTCATATGTAGCTGCAGTGTTGGAAAAAAATCATCAAGTACTAGTTATTGATGTGCCTAACGAGGGTTGGGAACTCATTGAAGAAATTGAAGGGGGAAAATATCGACAGGGTTTATCGAACACAGAGATTGCTGCTCGGATACAAAAATTTAAACCCAAACTTGTTGTTATTTCTGTACCTTATTCAGGCTGGTCATCTGCAGCTTTTACTGTAGCTGAAACCATAAAAAACGTTGATAAAAACCTTAAAATTGCACTTATTGGGTTACATCCCTCTTCACGTCCAAATGAATGTTTAACACAAGCTAATGTTGATTTTGTAATAATTGGCGAACCAGAAATAACAACTCTTGAACTGTCAAACGTATTTGAAAGTAATAATCTTCAAGAATTAAAAAACGTTAAAGGAATAGGCTTCATAGAAAACAATACTGTTGTAATTACTCCGCCAAGACCTTTTATTGAAGATCTTGACACGTTACCCTTCCCAGCACGTCATCTGTTACCTATGAAAGAGTTTTTTGAAGCTGCTAAAAAAATTCCAATTAGCGGTAACTTGAAAAAACCTTCAATTCGTATGTTAACTACCCGTGGTTGTCCATATGGTTGCGTTTTTTGTTCAAACCACATAACTATGGGTTATAAATGGCGTGCACGCAGTGCTGAGAATGTTGTTGCTGAAATTGAGCAAATAATCAAAGCATATGGTAAACATCAAATTGATTTTTTGGATGACAATATTGCTTTTAATCGTGAACGTATAGTGAAAATTTGTAATTTGTTAATTGAAAAACGTCTAAATATTGAATGGTGTACTCCTAATGGTGTTCGCGCAGATGCTTTAGATTCAGAACTTTTAGTTTTAATGCGCAAAGCAGGGTGTAAAAAAATATTGATTGCCCCTGAATCAGGTGTCCAACATATCGTAGATGATGTTCTTAAAAAACGTCAAAGTCTTCAACATGTAGAAGAAGTAGTAAGTGCAGCTCATAAAGTTGGAATTAAAGTTGGATGCTTTTTTATTTTAGGCATGATTGGTGAAACTAAAAACGATATGAAACAAACAATCCAGTTTGCTCATAAATTACGCCATTTGGGTGCTGAATATTTCTATTTTAGCTATGCAACACCTCTTTATGGTACTGAATTGTATCGTCAAGCTAAAGAAGGAAACTATTTAACAAGTGACTTTAGTGATGACGCGTTATCTGCGGTACAACCGTTAATTGAAACTCCCGAGTTTACTGCTGATGATTTACGTTGTTTAGCTGCGGAAGCAAATCTGGTAAATCCAACAGTTACCCATGAACGAATATTGCGTGCATTGCGTAATCCAAAAAAAGCTATAGAAATTTTACTTGCAAGAAACAAGATAAAACATAAAATTTCTTAACCCAAACTTACCAAGTCATCTGTAACATTTAACCATTCTATAATTTTTTGTTAACCAAATTTAAGTTGCAGACTGGCTTTTTTGATTATGTAATATCCTTTAGTACCTCTCCATTCCGTTTTATCTTTCTCTATTTTAATTTGTTTTTTATAGATTGGACAATCAATTACTAAAGTGTGATATTCTCCCCATTCACCAATAGGATTGATTTTTTTCTCAGCAACTCTTTGTTTAATTTCGTTAATAATATTTTGATCCATAACTTTGCCTAACCATTCTTTGTTTGCACCAAGCGAAGTATCCACTTCAATGATTAAGCATCTGAACCCTTTTTGGTACATTTCTTCCAATCCATTTATTGGATCTTTACCGAAAAGAGGCGCATATTGTTTGACACCTATTGGATCAAGAATATCTCTATAATAATCAAGATGCTCAGGTGTAGTTGTTACTCCTGAAACCAACATAGTTGCTCCTAATTTTTTAAGTGCCTTGCTTATATCCTGCGAATTTTTACCCACAATTATTGCTGGAATACCTGTTGCTTCAGAAATCAATCCGATAAGATGTTTATTTTCCAGATGAGCTTTACCGCCTGTTTGGATAAACATCAAATGTTTAACATCTAACCCTTCTTTAAGTGCTGAGAACAACGCGTAAACTGAGTCTTTTCCCCCTGAAAGTGAAACAACAACATGGTCAGTCATCAAATTACACCATAGTTATGTTATATTACTTTTTGAAAAATAAAAACCTACACCTAAACAAAAAAAATGTTAGACTTGGTAGATTGAAGCTAAATCTTTCTGGTAGGGTAAACCTGCTCGTGCTCCACGTGATGTGACGCTTCTTGAAGCTACAAAATTGCCTATTCTACCGCATTCATAAAGATTATTTTTATTATCCAACAACCCATAAAGAAAACCCGCATCAAAAGCATCTCCAGCACCTGTAGTGTCAACGGTTTCTACTAAAAACGGTTCTACTGTAACTTGTTCTTGCCCATCAGTTACATAACAACCCTTTACACCAAGTTTAACAGCCACTATTTTTACACCCATTTCTAAAATAACCTTTGCCCCATTACGATAATCCTTTTCACCTGTTAACTGTTCAAGCTCTAAAGAATTAGGCATAAATACATACGAACTTCTAATAAGCGGTTCTATAGCTGAAAACCCTCTTTGAGCATAAAGTGCACCTGGGTCAAAACTAAGCTTGATTGATTTAGGTAACATTCCTGCCAACTTTTTTTGGGCACGAAATGGCTTCTCACCAACAAACGAAGAAATATGCAAAAAACTTGTTTGAGCAATATATTCCAAATTAATTTCTCTTGATTCAAGTGTATCGTTTTCACCTGGATTAATATAAAGTGCTCTTGCACCTTTCTTATCTACAAACCCCAAAACTGTGCCACTTTTACCTTTTTTTGAACGAATAATTCCATCAACATTTACATTTTCGCTGATAAAATTGTCTACTTGTAATTTTCCTTCATGATCATCAGCTACTTTTCCAACAAACCCTACTTTACGTCCAAGACGTGCTAAACCTACAATAGTGTTTGCTGCTGAACCACCACAGGATTCCGTATAACCTTCAATAAAACTTTCTTCTTCTGGTCCTGCAATACGCCCAACTTTTAACAATGTATCAACGTTTAAGGCACCAAAGCCAATAACGTCAATTTTATGCATTTATGTCCAGCTCACTGAAGAATATTTTATATTTTCCCAATTTACCTCCATAATTACCAGCTGAAATACGCGTAACACCTTCAATACCAAGAACTGACTCTATACCTTTTTTAAGAGCTATTTTCATTACTTCAACACTCACACCATCAAGAACCAACTCTGCAATATAATTCACTCCATCAGGCACCAAAGACTCTTTACCTAACTTGGCTTTAAGCGATGGACAGTACACGTGATTTGTTGTGGGACCAATTTCTGGAAAACGCGTTTCCGGTTTAGACCCTGCAGAACAAACATCAAACGAAGTAATAACACCTGACACAGTGTGAATAGCCTCAAGTGACTTTTTACCCGCCTCTTTTAACGCCTGTTTTGTTTCACACATAACCCAAAAATTTCCACCCATAATACCACACGCATAACCAATGTAACGCTCAATAACAAAATCTGGAACCATCAAAGGTACAACAATAACCTCTCTATCACAACGTTGCTCAACCCATTCATACCCATCGCCACAATGACCAACACGTCCCATCATATCCATCTTGCCTTCCGCACTATGCAAAGCATCAAAAACTGCTGTGAAAGGCTTAACTAAAATATCCTGCCTAATTTTAAACGAAAGCTCTTTTTCAAACTTTTCAAGACACTTATCAAACCCTTTCTTCTCATCAAGTTCACCCCAAAACTGCAAAATAGCTCCCACTCTACCATCTGGAGTCTCTTTTTCTGTGAGATAACGCTCAACACCTCCCTCTGTTCTGCCAATTACAACAGACGGCGTTGCTGTCGCATCATTTGCCGCAGCCATTAATGTCTCCATATCATCCGCTGTGACAATTACCCGACTAAAAATTCCAGTGAACGCTTCAACAAACGTATCATCAATAACTACTTTTTGTGCCAACTTATCCAAGTCTCCCAATAGCTACACCACGAACTTTTTTACGAAATTCGCTACTTTCCGTAACTAACGTGTTCATATTCTCACTTGTAACTATTTGAACTTTCGGTTCACCATTAGACCTAAACATTTGTTTAACCAACTCCAAATCTATCTCATCAATATCCAAAAACGATCCATCCCAAGCCTCAAACATCTCAAGAGTTTTTGCTCTACCAAACCGATAAAAAACGTCTGCAATAACAGCCGTCACAATATTGCTCTCTGATATAACTGCAATATCCGCATTCTTTACCGCATAATTGTTACCATTAAATGAAACCGCTAAACCATTACGTTCTCTAACTAGCCTTAACGCTTCCACATCAGTAATACTATCTCCAACATACATAACATTTTCAAACGACGTTTTTAAATGTTTAACAACATCACAAATAGACCAAGCCTTATGTGCCCCACCAACAACAACAACATTGCTAAAAATTTCACCCACAGGCATCTGTGTAAGTTCACACCAAAAAATCTCGCCAAGCCGACCAATTAATGTCTGATCATTCGAATTAAAATCTGACAAACTCTTAGCATCAGCAGGTATAGTAATTGGAGACATTTGACTAATTTCTCGTGCTCTTTCACATAAAATATCTCTCTCCTGAACTGTCATAGATATACTGTCAAGACTAACTTTTGTGCAATACGTGTTTTCATACGGAAAATTTATTGCTCTGCAAAACGCTTTAATGTAATGTTCATAACTGGTACTAACAATATACCGTTCTGCAATAGATTTGATATGTTTAAGTGAACTTTGGGTATCTGAAATTAACAAAATATTGTCAGCTGAAAAATCTTCCATCTGTTTATCAGTTACATCATAAGCCTTCAAAAAAGGCAAAATTAATTTTAATGTATTACCTGCTGTGTAACCTGTCTTTTTGAAGACATCAGCCAAAACATCATCGTACTTGCTTATGTTACTAAAGAAACGTTCACCATTAGGTATAAACTTGGCAACCAATTCGTAGGCATTATCGTTTTTCGAAATTGGACCTTCACAGTCAGAAATAAAAACACCTTTCATGTTTTATTTCTCAACTCTTCCATATGTCTTATACTTTTAGTGATGTGGTGATGTGCTGCAATGTCTGTTCGGTTCCATAATCCACCTCCACTTATGGCTTTTGCGCCTTCTTGACTGATTTTACGTGCTTCTTCAATACTCTCACCAATTGCCAACACTCCAACTGCACGTGATTTTAACGCATAATTTCTACCATTTCTTAACTCCATTGAACCTGGGTAAATACGTATAGCATCACCATATTTTTCGGTTAATTTATATGCTTCAGTAAAATCAACTGCTGTATCAATATCTGACTTAACTACCTTGTCTATATAAAAATCCATGTAACCCCCATAATAAGGAGGAACTTTGTAGGTTAAAACAGTTGCTGCTTTATTTAACTCAACATTTAACAAGTTTCCTTCAATCATTTTATAGCAAACATCTACAAAATCATCTTTAATTATTGGAAAAACATTAATGCTTTCAGGATCACCTGGGCGACTGTTTATCTCTAAAATCTTTATTCCTTTGCCTGTATGCATAAAAGCCAAATACAATGGCACCCCACGAAGTGCCATTTTATCCCCAATTTGTTCACTCCAACCATTAAACACTTTATTTGCCAACGTAACCTCATTTTCACGTTCAATAGTAGTCAAAAAAGGAAGTTTATCATCTACATCTTTGTAAGAACCCATACCACCTGTATTTGGTCCTTTATCATCATCAAAAGCACGTTTATAATCTCGTGTATCAGGCAAAGGAATGAAATGTTTTCCATCACAGAACGCCATACAACTAGACTCCTCTCCTTCTACTTTCTCTTCAATAATAACAGCACTGTATTGAAAATTTGACATAAAATGCTCAAATAACTCTTCACGGTTAACAAAATGATCACCCCAAACACCTACACCTTTACCAGCTGATGGTTTGTCAGGTTTAACTACTGCTTGATTATCAAGTTCATCCAACCATTTGTAAACATCAGTTTTAACCTGATTTTTATCATCATAATTTTCAGGGTCAAAAATTTTAAAACGAGGATTAGCTTCAGGAGCTATTTCTTGAAAAAGTAAACGTTGTTTAACTTTGCTCTCTTCAATAGCATAAGCTTTTTTAGGGCAAACAACTGGAATACCAGTTTCAGTTTCAATAAGGTCACGTAATCCATCAATAATTGGTTTTTCTGATCCTACAATAACAAAATCCAACTTATTTTTGTAGGTTTGTGCAAACTTGTTGATGACTTGAATGTCTAAATTTGGAATAACTACATGTTTTGTAGCGTACTGGACATTGAAAGGGTTGTATTGTTTGTCTGCAATATATAATTCTACTTTATATTTTCTGCTTCTTACAAGAACATCAACCATAGCAGTTTCCCGTGCACCATATGAAACAATTAATACACCTACTGTTTCCATCCAATAACACCGTTTGATAGAAAAGACAGAGAGCTTAATTTGTTTTTTTACCGCTACTCAATGTTTTCTTCAGTTTCACAATTGTGACTATTTTCTTCACAACATTTGAGAAATTTCTGTTTCTTCATATCAGCCATTTTTTGAGCTAACGGCGTAGGATATTTGCCAGTAGCACAAGCAAGACAAAGTTCATCACATGGTTTTCCTATAGCTTTAACTAGCTTATCGATGGATTGAAAACACACTCCGTTTGCACCAATATTTTTTGCAATTTCCTCTGAACTTTTTTTAGCACCAATAAGTTCTTCGTAAGTAGACATGTCAATTCCATAGAAACATGGACCGATAACTCTTGGAAAAGTTGAAAAAACAAAAACTTTTTTTGCACCTGATTTACGCAGTTTATCAATGATTATTTTTGTTGTATCTCCACGGACAATACTATCTTCACAAATTATAATGTTTTTACCTGAAACTTTAGAGCCTATAATGTTAATTTTTTTATCAATAGTTGAAAAACGTTCATTATCTCGTGAAATAAATGCTCTTTCTGTAATGTAACGATGCCTTCTTGATGAACGTTCCCAACGAAGTCCTGAAGCTTCATGAACACCCATAGCCGGATCATCACCAGTTTCCGGTACAGACATAATTATATCACATTCTTTTACTACGTCTGGATTTTCATACACAATATTTCTTCCAAAAGCTTCACGAACCTCATAAACATATTCACCGTTAAACTGTGAATCTGGCCTTGCAAAATACGCATACTCAAAAGCACAAAACGCATGTTTTGGTTTTTCAATAATCTGCTGTCTGATGAAACCGTCTTTTGTAGCAATTACAAATTCACCAGGCTCTAACTCAAAATCATGTTCAAAACTATTCATATCTAAACTAACTGATTCTGATGAAAAAGCCCAAGTTTGTCGGTCTGGGCTATGCCCAGCACATAACGGTTTGATACCATGTGGATCTTTAAAAGCAAAAAAAGTCCCATCTCCCAATATACCTATCACTGAAAACGCACCATCTAAATCTTCCATGACACACCTAACAGCTTCCACCAATTTTTTTCCCTGTTTTAACTCTAAAAGCAGTTTATAGCAGACTATATCTGACTCATAATTTAGAACGATATTACCAAAATTATTAGTTATCTCATCTTTGAGTTTTTTACTGATGATGATATTACCATTAAATGATACTGCAAGTTTTATTTTATCTATATCACCTGCAATTGGTTGTGTTCCTTGAATTAGCGATGAATCATCACATTTTCCTGAAGTTGTGTACCTAACATTTCCAATCCCGATTGATCCGGGAAGTCTTTCCAACCACTCATTTATTGCATCTGTTTTAATTTTTGGTACAAGATCCACGTTCTTGTAACTGAAAAAATTGTTTTGACTATACGTTAAAAAACCATGTGACTGATGTCCTCGATGATTTTGAGAACGTAGTCCCCAGTAAATATATGGAAAAACTGGTTGATTACGGAAATTTTTTACACCAAATATACCGCAGCCTATGTCTGTTCCCTCTAATGTAATGTAGTTAACGAAAAGTGAAAAGGGGTTTATCAGCTTTTAGTATACATTTGATTTAACATGATGTGTATTGTGCTTTATTTTAAGGAGTTATTGTTTGTAAAATTTTGTCAATATTTTTTTGTAATTGACGAACTTATATGCAAGTTTTCATCAATAGGGCGATAAATAAGTTTATGAAAATTTTGTAAACAAGGTTAAAAATATTGATAACGCAATATCATCAGGTTATCGTTAGTTAAGAAAACTACATTACACAATTACACAACAAAGACCCAGCAAACAAAAAACACAAACAAAAAACCTTTATCCATAAGTAACATACAAATTCTGAAAAATACTTCCACAAATACACGAACCATAACAAGACTAAAAAAAGCAGTGTAACAAAGTCAGTTCAACAACATCTCTACAAACTATTAACCATATCAAAACACCCAGTTCACAAACTTGTATACTAATTATGAATATATAGAAAAAACACAAAAACAAACACCACACAAACACACTCACCACTAACAAAACAACACACGGCACACCACCAAAACAACAAACAAAAAAGTATGTGTTTAGCTTGTGTGAACACGCATACATAAACATGTATATGACGTCATATTTGCTGAACTAATAGTGTGAAAATTTAAATTTTGATTTAAACAAACAAGAAAAAACCCTTTTTACACTAAAAACTAAACACACCCAAAAAAAGAGTACGACGGTATGGTTGGTCATCACTGTAATTGGTTTGAACACGCAGTTATTTTATTATTAATAAAATATGCTAGTTATCGGACAGTTATGAGTGTTGTTGGTAAAATTGTGTTTTTATATTTAGCTAGTGCTATTCCGATACACATTTTAAATATGTCAACAAAAAAGTTATTGGTGAATACACAATTACAAACGTTAAAACTTTATTAAA
>JGI24702J35022_10000697_pt1 | contig 20535 bp, 14 predicted proteins | sample TergutTh196P4_FD_35022 | JGI IMG/M metagenome (IMG submission 35022)
GCTTCCGCCCCAATTATCCGATGGACCCGGCAAAGCAAATGGAAAATCCGTTCCGGGCTTGTTTACCCCGATTTCATATACAACCGGCCTGTTTCCAAACGCTTGAATATACTGTGTGTTGCTATACGGCCCCAATGCAAATTCTGCGGCGCTTCCATCTTTTTGACCTATTTGCCAGAAAACCGGCATTGATTGGGAGAAAATACTTATCGTAACACAAAAGGTTACAAATAATAATAATACTTTTTTCATGATAGGAATAAATTTTGAATAATAAATAAAAAAAGAGGCTGACTAACAAATTTATACGTTTATTTTCTTAGACAGCCTCCTTTATAACTGGTNAAAAAAACTAAAACTTACAATAAATCTTATTTACTCATTGGTGTATCCGGGATTTTGGGTAAGATTCGGATTACGCTGACATTGGCTCAATGGAAAAGGCCACAACAGATTATTTACAGAGAAGTTCTTGCCTTGTGAAAAATCAGTACCCACTGTTGTAATGTCCACAAATTGAGCAGTTCCGATAGGAATAGATGCATCCATTACATTCGTCTTGGGATACATCCTGGTACGTTGAATCATATTCCATTCTTTGAACTCAAAAACAAACTCGCGATACCTTTCCAACCACACCTCTTCAATAAACTTTTCTTTCGACAGCCCTGACAATTCAGCAATAATATCAGCTTTGGGTTTACCACTTTCGCGTTCTTCTTCAGTGTAGCCCCACTCATACGCGCGCGCTCGAATGGAAGCTAAAGCATCAATTGCNTGAGCAGTCACTCCTTCACTTTGTGCAATAGCTTCGGCCGCGAAAAGATACATTTCAGCCAGNCNGTATAAAGCCCAATGACGACCTGAAGTATTTACTACCTTAACTCCGCCCCAGTCATAAAAGAAATACGGAGAAGGGGTATTCGATGCCAGATTATATAACAAGGAACCATCCTTCTTATCAAAGTAGTTTGCAAAAAATTGCCTTTCCTTCATGCGCAGGTCTCTAACATGAATGGTATCGTACATCGCTAAATAACGGGGCATCGGTCTGTACGCATTATTAGTTAATGAAACTGCACATTCGCTACTACCTAATGAGGCCACTTCCGGCGGCCAGGCATTGGAGTTAAAACCTGCATTGGTAATACCGCCAAAAAATTCGATGGTATAAACAAATTCCGGGCATGAGGTAGTCTTTCTGCCTCCCGGAGAAGCGGTATGTACATTGACACTCCGCAATTGGTTATAAACACTCAACTCTTCAAAATCCTCATTTTCCAACAAGGAATGAAGAGAAGCATAAGCGCCTCCCGGAAGGAATTTTTTTGCTTCTGCTGCCGCTAATGCCCACTTGGAAACATCCTGCATTGGATAACCTGCCATTTGTATGTAGGTATCAATCAAAAACGCCGACGCAACCGGAGCCGTAATGCGCATAGCATTATTATACTGCGCTCTCACCGGTAATACATTGATAGCCTCCTGCAAATCGGGAATGATCACTTCATCATAAATCGTTTTAATCGGCGTTTTTGGAAGATTCAAATCATCCGCCGCAGATTGCGGTATAAGCGTCATTGGAACGTCGCCAAAATGTCTTACTAAATAGAGATAATTTTGTGCACGAAAAAATTTTGATTCGGCCATTAATTGATTATAAAGACTTTCGCTAATTCCAGCATCGACCAAATCAACAGTAGGCAAAATAGTAATCACCTGATTAGCTCTATAAATAGCTTGATATGGTGTATTAAATAAATCGCCCAGTCTGGAATCTGAATTATTGGGTGTCATCGTAAACGCCTGTGCATGCAGACAATAAATCTCCTGCCCTTTATAAATCGCATTGTCAAACATCCCCGAGCTATATCCGCCCATCATTAAATTGTTACCACTGTATACGCCAGGGCTTACCCAGTTTGGGGGACCCAACCTGTACAAATTGTTAACAGCGCCTTCAGCTAATTTATTCGACCCAAAAAAGGTTTCAGCCGGAAGACTGCTTTTGGGTTCTTCATCCAAAAACCCGGAACATGCGGATAGTATTAGTGTTAAAACAAAGAGAACACTTAAATTTATCTTATTCATAATGATTGTTTTTAAAAGTGACTAAAATGTAAGATTGAGACCAACTGTAAATGTTCTAGGTCTGGGATATTGGAAAAAGAATGCATTCTGTTCAAATCTGCCACGGGTAGAAGCTTCAGGGTCGTATCCCTGGAAATCCTTGGAACAAATTAAAAACAGATTTTCAACACTCAGATAAGCTCTTAGAGCGCTTATATGCATATCGCTCACTAACTTAGGCGATAAAGTATAACCCAACTGAAACAGATTACCACGCAGATAACTTGCGTCGGCAAGCCAACGTGTGTCCATCATGGTGCTGGCAAAGTCAAGGGGGGCATTAGATATGGCTTGTACCTTATTGGGCTGGTCGAATGGATCGCCTTCTCTCCATGATTGCGTCAAAATAGTTTTCAATCCGCTTGTATAACCAAAACGGTCTTCGGTCGTATGATAAAAATCCTGACGGATTTTCCCTCCAATGGAAAACTGTATATCGGCGCTGAAATCAAAATTTTTGTATCGCAATCTGTTGATAAATGAACCCATCCAGTCAGGAGTTCCTTTCCCAAGAATTGTTTTGTTCTCTGTGCGTAAGGCTTCGCCCCTTCGCCCGTCAGTGCCATCATGAATACCTAAGCGTTCAAAACCCCACCAACAACCTAATGGTTCTCCTACCCTCATGATCACCTGCGCGTTTACCCAGTTGTCGCCAACAAACATATCAGCATTACCTTCGTTGAGCTTTTCAACCTTGTTGGCATTGAAGTTGGCATTTAACATCGCATTCCACTCAAATTCTCTTTTCTTAACGATGGTTCCGTTGACCAAAATATCCCATCCGCGCGAAGAAATAGCCCCTACATTTTTAAATATCGAATTAAAGCCCGAAGTATAAGGAATAGGAGCTTCCAACAAGAGATCATCCGTATATTTGTAATACCAGGAAATATCAAAATTCAACCGGTTTCCAAACATATTCAGATTAAATCCTGCATCGTACATTTTTTGTCTTTCCCAGCGAAGATCGGGGTTGGCCAAGCGGCTCGGCGAGGCAGATGAAGCCCTGACACTATTTATCAAAATTGTGCCTGTGGTGTAAACGGCTAATGAACGGTAAGGATCTATTTCATTGTTACCTGTTACGCCATAACTGGTATGGAGTTTCAATTGATCTAACCATTCGAAATCTTTCATAAAATTTTCGTTGGAAACCATCCATCCCAAACCCAACGATGGGAAAAAACCAAATTTATTGTTTGCGCCAAATCGGGACGAACCATCTTCACGCGCTGTGAGTGTTACCATATATTTATCGAAATAGGTATATGCAAAACGGCCTATATACGACATCAACGCCCAACGGCTGTAGGATGAACTCTGTGAGTTTTGTTCAGCTCCGGAGCCTATGTTATTATACCCTGTGACATTGGTAGGAAAATCGCCGACATTGTTTGAAGCAGAGTAAGAGACACGTTCCGACCATTCTATACCTACCATGGCATTGATACGGTGCTTATCAAGCACCTTGTTATAATTCAGGTAATTAGTCTGTTGCCAATAAAGTGATTGGTAATGATTTAATAGAGCCTGGCCTTTTCCGCTATTATCCTGATTAGTAACTCCGTAAGGATAGTATTGTTTTTGATTACGTAAATGTCCGTCAGCTCCGATTTGAGTTCTGAAATCCAAACCGTCAGCAAGATGAAGAGTTAACCCGACATTCCCGTTTATTTGGGTACGTAACCATAATTGTTCGCGTACGGTAAGAAAATGTACCGGATTAGCCAATGGTTCAAATGAAAATCCACTGATACCAAGGTTTGTGTTCGACCAATTTCCATCAGGCCATTTAATAGGGAAAATAGGAGGCATTTCAATCATTGTGCGTATGGCATCAAGTCCGCCGCTTCCGATAGGAGTTTCGTTTTGCCACGTATGATTCACCATCAAGTTTACAGATGTAGATAACCATTTTAATGGTTTGGAATCATGTGACAGTCTTGCATTTATACGTTTCATGTAGGTATTCATGAGCAAACCCTCTTGATCCGTATAGTTCAAGAATACGCCCGTTGATGAATTTTTACCTCCCTGTTGAATATTCAACTGATGGTTATGGCTTATAGCGCCTTGACCCATTACTTCATCTTGCCAGTTGGTGTCATAAAGAGGTTCAAGCGAGTTGTCGTTCAAATCTTTCCACCCTTCAGGATTGAAGGTGCCATTAATTTTGAACAAATCGTAATATTGCGGATATCCTGCACTGTTCCGACTGATTTCCGTCCACAACCTGGTAGCTTCGGATTCAGTTATTTTGGTGCCGTAGTTCACACCATTTTGCAGCGCTATTTTCCATGCCTGCATAAACTCGCTTGAATTCATCACCTCCATTTTTTTGGGTAAAGAAGCAAAAGCGAGATATCCGCTGTAAGAAACCTTCGCCCCTTCACTTTTCAAACCTCTTTTAGTGGTGACCAATATTACACCCGCCGAACCGCGAGCTCCGTAAATAGCAGTCGCCGAAGCATCTTTCAACACTTCCATGCGCTCAATATCATTGGGATTAAGAAACTCGAAGTTCTCCATTACCACGCCGTCGACAACGAACAAGGGATCGGCAACAGCATTGATTGACGAAATTCCACGAATAACTACGCGTTGTTGTCCTCCGGGCATCCCTGAGTTAATAAATACATTCACACCCGAAGCAATGCCCTTTAATCCGCTGATTGCCGAAAACGAAGGAGTTCGTAGCAAGTCATCAGAGGTAACAATTGAAATAGAACCGGTTACATCCGATTTACGTTGTGTTCCATAACCCACCACAACCACTTCTTCAATCATTTGTAAATTCTCAATTAAAGTAACATCAACGACTTTTCTGCTTCCCACTGTTACTTCCGAGGTGATAAACCCTACAAACGAAAATTGTAAAACAGCATTTTCATTCGGAACGTTAATGGCGTATCTACCATTCACATCGCTGGATGTACCATTTGAAGTTCCAATGAGGATGATATTCACTCCCGGCAATGGACTTCCATTTTCATCTATGACTGTACCAGTGATAGAAATACCCTGAGCAATCGTATTTTGAGGGTTATTAGCAAATACCGAAAGTTGTACGGTATATAATAAAATAAGTGATAAAGTAATACTAAAATTTTTTAAATTAATCATTTTTTTATAAAGTTTAAGGTTTATTAATAATATCCGAATCGCTTCGAAAAAGTGAAACGGTTTTTTCAAATTCTCTCATGCATGCGATGCACCTTGCACACCCTTCATGCCAAATTACTTCTCAACCGGATTGTTTCATAGGCGCTATTTTAAAAATTATTACATTGTGTCTCATACTGTTACTCCTTTCCCTTGTCTATATGTATATATGTTCGGACATATAATCGGGTGCAAAGAACGGGATAATATTTTAATAATGCAAATAATTGAAGTTTTTTTTTGTTTCAATAAAAATTTTCTGAATATGATTTTTTCATGTATTTTTGCAGGAAATTAAGCGCGCATTATGAAAATATCTCTTGATTATCATAGTCCTATCCCTTTGTACCTGCAAATTGAGGAGCAGCTTCGGGAAGTTATTAAACTTCCCGAATATAAAAAAGGGAAAAAATTTCCGAATGAGATCGATCTGGCAAGGCAAATAGGCGTTTCCCGTTGCACGGTGCGACAAGCCATCAATAAGATGGTTTTTGAAGGTTTATTGATACGGAAAAAAGGCGTCGGTACGGTAGTAACCGATACTTCATTTACTTCCAAAGCCCGCAATTGGATGAGTTTTTCTCAGGAAATGAAAACGATGGGTATAGAAGTGAAAAATTTTGAACTTTTTATCGGATGGGCTAAACCGTCAGAAGAACTCTGTCTGTTTTTCAATGTGAACGAAGATACNCAGATTTTAAAATTGGAACGATTGAGAGGTGGTTTGGAAGGCCCGTTTGTCTATTTCATCTCNTATTTCAATCCACGAATCGGCCTGACAGGCAAGGAGGATTTTTCACGGCCTTTGTATGACATATTAGAGAAAGATTACAATACAATTGCCAAACTGTCGAAAGAAGAGATAAGCGCCAAAGCCGCTGACAAAATGTTAGCTGAAAAATTAGATATTAAAACAGGATTCCCTATTCTGAAAAGGAAACGTTTCGTTTACGATCCAGGGGGACATCCCATAGAGTGGAACATAGGATATTACCGTTCTGATAGCTTCATTTATACGATTGAATCCGAAAGAGAAATNTAAAAATATCATTCANCCTTGGATAAAAGCGTCATTAGAAACTACTTCAACTCTATCGCATCCCAACGGAAACGGTGGAAGAAGAAACGAAAGTATTACAACAGGTCGTTGGAAAAATACTTCTCTTTTATCATTCCTGCCGGTAGNCGNGTGCTNGAAATCGGATGCGGGACAGGCGAANTGTTACATGCGGTCAAACCGGCATACGGCGTTGGCATAGACTTCTCCGAAGAGATGATAAAAATTGCCGGTGAATCATTTCCTGATCTTACCTTTCTAACGGACGACATCGAAGAACTTCAAATAAACAAAAAATTCGATTATATTATCATGTCCGACCTTGCCATGTCGTTATGGGACGTACAGAAAGCTTTCCAATGTCTGAACAGGGTTTGCCATGACAAATCAAAGATCGTTATNTCCAACTATAATTTCCTGTGGGAGCCGACNCTCAAATTAGCGGAACGGTTAAGGTTGAAATTAAAGCAACCGAATCAGAACTGGCTGTCTACACAGGACATAAAAAACCTGCTTCATCTGACGGGATTCGAGCTGATAAAAGCGGAAAGAAAAATCCTGGCTCCCTTTTATATCCCCTTGCTGACGCCTTTTTTCAATCGCTATATAGCCAATCTTCCGTTGATAAACCGGCTTAACTTAGTTACATTTATGGTAGCGCGACCGGTGACAAGAAGCGTCGAACGGGATTATTCCGTTTCGATCATCGTTCCCGCAAGGAACGAAAAAGGGAACATCGAAAATGCGGTCAGGCGACTGCCGGCATTTGGCGCTTCACAGGAAATTATCTTCGTCGAGGGCCATTCATCCGACCACACACTTAAAGAAATACTTCGCGTCCGGGCGGCTTATCCGGAGAAAAACATCAAAGTAATGACTCAATCGGGCAAGGGTAAAGGGAACGCCGTCCGGGATGGTTTTGAGGCGGCAACCGGCGATATCCTTTTTATCTTAGATGCAGACCTGACGACGCCGCCCGAAGATATGCCCAAATTTTACGACGCGCTGAAAAACAATAAAGGCGAATTTATCAACGGTTGCCGCTTAGTATACCCCATGGAAAAGCAAGCCATGCGCTTACTGAATCTGATCGCCAACAAAAGTTTCGGCATACTGTTTTCATACCTGCTCAGTCAACCGCTCAAAGATACCCTTTGCGGCACGAAAGTGCTGTTCAGGAAAGACTATGAAACCATCCGGAAAAATCGCAGCTATTTCGGCGANTTCGACCCTTTCGGCGATTTCGACCTGTTGTTCGGCGCCGCCAAGCTGAACATGAAAATAACCGAAATCATCGTCCGTTATAAGGACAGGGAATATGGATCGACGCAAATCAGCCGTTTCCGGCACGGTTGGCTACTGATCAAAATGTGCATATTTGCAGCAAGAAAGATTAAATTTATTTAGACAGATGGATTTCAGAATAGAGCATGAAATAAAACACGGTAANTTCCTGGCAGAAAACTGCGCCGGTGAGATTTGGAACTGGGAATCTCCNGCAGGAAAAATACGTTGGGCAAGNAGAGTACAAATGCTTACAGATTTTATTAAACCCGATAGTACGCTTTTAGAATTAGGATGTGGCACCGGATATTTTACAAAAGAAATAGCTAAAACAAAAGCGAAAATTGTGGCGATAGACATTTCTCCNGAATTATTAAGTATTGCAAAAGAGAATGTCGTCAGTCAAAATGTTTCTTTTTGTATAGAGAACGCTTATGACNTGTCATTTGAAGACAATCAGTTTGATTATGTTATAGGAAGCTCCGTTTTACATCATTTGGATATGGATAAAGCCATATCCGAGGTGTACAGGGTTTTAAAAAAGGACGGAATGATAGCTCTTACGGAGCCAAATATGATGAATCCTCAAATAGCTCTACAAAAAAACATCCCTTTTATTAAACGAAAAGCAGGCGATTCGCCGGATGAGACAGCTTTTTTCAGGTGGAAACTGTCCCGGTCGCTTAAAAAGCAAGGATTTAAAATAATCGAGACCATACCATTTGACTTTCTCCATCCGGCAGTACCCCCTAAATTAATCAAAACGATCTCAGCATTAGGACAATTTTTCGAAAAAATGCCGATATTCAAGGAAATAGCAGGTTCAATATTTATAAAAGCATATAAATAAACAAATTATGAATACGAAAAAAAGTGAAATAAGAAAACAAGGAAAACAACGTGATTCAGACAAGGCGCTTGATCTACGAAATCATGAGAAGGTTTCTGACCAAAGAAAAAAAAGTTTCATGGAAAACATATCCCTTTTTTTTGAGCGCCATGAAAAGAAGATGTTTTATATCAGCATGGCCGCCGGAGTTCTGATGAGTATATTATTGTTCGATGTGAAGGTTAGCCTCAGCGGCGATGACTGCGACTATATTGTAGCCGCAGGCGATTTCTGGAAGAACTTTACCTATCCCAGCCATCACGGGCCGCTCTACCCTATCATTTTATCCCCTTTTGTGGGTATCTTCGGCGTACGACTAATCATGCTAAAGTTGCTATCAACNATCTTTCTCGTTGCCTCGCTTTGGCTTTTCTATAANGGATTTCAACGCATCATCCCGTCCATAATCCTGATACCCGCCCTGTTTCTTGTCAGTATCAATCCCTACGTTTTCTTTTTCGCAAGCTATACCTATGGTGAACCCTTGTATATGTTCCTGCAAGCCCTGTTCTTTTATTTATTCTCTACTTATTTCTGGCGTAAGGAGACGGTTTCTACGTTCACGAAAGGCTGGGGCAGGTACGTAGCTATCGCGTTTGCCATTATTGGAATGGGGTTGACGCGAACCGTAGGTTTTAGCACCATTGGCATCGTCAGCCTTTATTTCATCATGGAACGTCGCTGGAAAGACCTTTTCTATACGGTATGTATTTTCGCAGTCCTGTTTGGCGTCTTTTATGTTTCAAAACCCATCATCTGGCCTGATGCCGGATCGGTACAAAGCTTTGAAATGCTGTTTGCTAAAAACGCATACAATCCCGAACAGGGCGCTGAAGATTTTTCAGGACTTATAAGTCGTGTGATACAAAATTCACATATCTATTTATCCGGCTTTTTATACAAATATTTCGGCTTTCGCTCCTCTTCCGACCTGCCATTGACAGATATACCCGTATTAAGTTTACTGACTTATATTCTGTTTTTCGTTAGCCTTTTTGCCGTATTCAAAAAAAACAAATTCCTCACATTTACAGGACTTTATGCAGGAGCTATGATTCTGGTTAATTTTGTACTCCTGCACAAGCTATGGGCGCAAGACCGTTTCATTATGGTTTATTATCCGTTTGTTTTACTGTTTTTATTCGGTGGTTTTTACTATCTGTTTACAAATGACCGGTTAAAGAAATTTTCATTCATTTATCCGGTCATGCTGGTAGCAATACTGATAGGGACAGGTATACATGCCAAAAATAGAATTGGCAGGAATATCCCCGTATTGCAACAAAACCTGTTGGGGAATGACCTGTACGGACTGACACCGGATTGGGAAAACTTTATCAAAATGAACCGCTGGGTAAATGAAAACCTTGATAAAGATGCGATTATCGCGAGTCGTAAACCTTCTATTTCCTATGTTTATACCGGCAGGAGCTTCCTTGGTATCTACAATGTCCCTTATGTAAATATCAACGAAATAGTGGAATCAAGCCTGAAAGATAAAAATGACTATATATTTCTTACGGTCGAAAGGGGGTCAAAACTGTTACCCGGAATAGCTCCCTACGTTCAGTTTTTCTTTGTAACAAAACAAAATGGCAAATTCCTTATCAATGATAAGGCTATTCAGGGTGCTATCGTATATAAGATAAACAAAAATTTGTTCGGCCACGAAGTAACCGATTTTTTAGACGCCAATAGTTTCAACTATACGTTGGAGTATGATTCATTCCTGAAACAATATGTCGATGATAAAAACGTCAGTTATCAGATTATAAATCCGGATATTCTTCTTGACCATATTAAAAGTAACAACATCAGGTACTTGATTTTAGCAAAAATAAGACTTTATACCGCACAGAATACAGGACTGTTTGTCAATACAATCCACCAGTATATCTCTTACATTCAACTGAAATATCCCGATCAGTTCACCTTGATTCATACCATCGGAAAAGAAGAGACGTGTGAATTGGCCGAATTTGTAGGGCAGTAATCAGATTGTTCAAAAGATGCTCATAACTATTTTCACCGGAAGCGCAGGTGTTCGGGGAGAATAGTGTACTTTTGGCGGTTAAAAAAATAGAATATGACCATAGAAACAGGAAAAAAAGTCAAACCGAAAAGCGTTGAAACCGTTGTAATACCGGAAACAGGTAAAATCCAACCGCAGGCTTTAGATATAGAAAAAGCTACGGTAGGCGCACTGATGCTCGAACGCGACGCCTTCTCAACTGTCAGCGAAATATTACGTCCGGAATGTTTTTATGATAAAAAACACGAGTTGATCTTTGAGGCTATCGTTGATCTGAATTTAAACGGGAAGCCGGTCGACCTGCTTACCGTGATCGAACAGTTAAAGAAAAACGGGAATCTGAAAGCTGCCGGAGGTGCATCCTACNTGTCCGAACTGACAGGAAATGTGTCAGGAGCGAGACATATTGAATTCCATGCCAAGATCATCGCTCAAAAGTTCCTTTCACGCGAATTGATCAAATTTGCAGGAATAATACAAAGTAACGCGTATGATGAAACGATTGATGTGGATGACTTAATGCAGGATGCCGAAGGCAAACTGTTCGAGATATCGCAACGTAATATCAAAAAAGAAGCCAAACAGATTAATCCCGTTATAAACGAAGCGATTAACTCAATACAATTAGCCGCGCGAAAAAAAGAAGGATTAAGCGGGTTAGGCAGTGGATTTACCGACTTGGATAAAATCACATCCGGCTGGCAAAAATCCGACCTTATTATCATTGCCGCACGCCCGTCGATGGGGAAAACCGCTTTCGTCCTGTCCATGGCGAAAAATATGGCCGTCAATTTCAAAACGCCTATCGCGCTGTTTTCGCTCGAAATGAGCAACCTGCAGTTAGTCACCCGGCTGCTGTCCAATGTGTGCGAATTGCCCGGAGAGAAACTCAAAAGCGGACGGCTCGAAGCTTATGAATGGGAACAATTGGATATTAAAGCAAATGAACTGTACAATGTACCTATCTATGTCGATGATACGCCAAGCCTGTCGATTTTTGAACTGCGAACTAAAGCGCGCCGATTAGTAAGAGAACATAATATCCAATGCATCATCATCGATTATCTCCAGTTGATGAACGGCGGAATGTCATACGGAAGCCGCGAACAGGAAGTGAGCATGATCTCACGCTCGTTGAAAGGATTAGCAAAAGAACTTGACATTCCGATCATCGCACTCTCGCAACTGAACCGCGCCGTAGAGGGACGGGCCGGCGCCGAAGGTAAACGCCCCCAATTATCGGATTTACGCGAATCGGGCGCTATCGAACAGGACGCCGATATGGTATGCTTCATCCATCGCCCTGAATATTACGGCCTTAAAGAAGATTCAAACGGCAGAAACCTGATCGGATTAGCCGAAATAATCGTAGCAAAACATCGTAACGGTCCTATCGGCGATTTATGGCTATCTTTCCGGAATACTTTTATCCGATTTGAAAACCTCAATGAATCAGGCGCTAACAGGGAATATACCTCAAAAATGAACGCTACCCCCGATACATCGAAGCCCACAATGCAACCGATAGGCAACAATGAAGACTTCCTCAATCAACCGGCCGAAGAATTAGCGCCCTACTGATCATTGCCCGTCATTCGTAGCCTGCGAAGCAATCCAGCGTTTCAGACGATCGTTTGTTCCTCGAAACCAGTAAAAATAAAGATGCAAAAAAGTTGTGTTATTTATTAATAGTTCTTATCTTTGGGGCGTGAATTAAGTAATAAAAGGAAAGTATGAAGAAGGTTGTTACATTTGGAGAAATCATGCTGCGTTTGGCAACACCTGATTATCTGCGTTTTTCACAAACAAAAGAGTTGATTGCGACATTCGGTGGCGGCGAAGCGAATGTGGCCGTATCGCTTTCAAATTACGGGATAGAAACGGATTTTGTAACGCGCCTGCCGAAAAACGATATCGCCGATGCTTGCCTGATGAATCTGCGCTCGCATCGCGTTGGNGTAGATAAAATAATACGGGGAGGCGAACGGATAGGTATTTATTTTTTGGAAACAGGCGCCNTAGCGCGCGCTTCGAAAGTGATCTATGACCGCGCCAATTCATCTATCTCGACCATCGAAAAAGGGATGATAGNCTGGAAAACGATTTTTAAAGAGGCCNCCTGGTTTCACTGGACAGGCATCACCCCCGCNATTTCNCAAGGCGCTGCCGATGTTTGTCTCGAAGCGATAAAAATCGCCAATGAAATGGGCATAACCGTTTCGTGCGACCTCAACTATCGCAAAAACCTCTGGAAATACGGCAAGACAGCATCCGAAGTGATGCCGACCNTGGTGGAAGGCTGCGATGTCATCTTAGGTAATGAAGAAGANTGCGAAAAAGTGTTCGGAATCAAGCCGGAAGGCTTTGATGTGACGGCGACCGGCGGCGAAGTGGATGCGGCTGCTTTTGAATCCGTTTGTACCCAAATGACAGGGTTGTTTCCACGTTGCCGGAAAATGATTGTTACGCTACGCGGCGCTATCAATGCGAACCATAACACCTGGAGCGGCGTGCTTTATTCGGACGGCTCGCTGAAACTATCTCAACAGTACGACATCACACACATCGTCGACCGTGTCGGAGGTGGCGATTCGTTCATGGGCGGACTTATCTACGGGCTGCTGACCTATCCGGGCGACGACCAAAAGGCATTAGACTTTGCCGTCGCCGCTTCATGCCTGAAACATACCATCTATGGCGATTTCAACTTGGTAACCGTTGCCGAAGTGGAAAATCTCATGAAAGGCGATGGCTCGGGAAGAGTGATAAGGTAGAAAGGGGTAAAGGGGTAAAAGGGTAAAAGGGTGAAAGGGTGAAAGGGTAGAAAGGGAGAAAGGGTAAAAGGTAAAAGGGTAAAAGGGTAAAAGGTAAAAGGGTAAAAGGGTAAAAGGTAAAAGGGTAAAAGGGTAAAAGGGAGAAAGGGGAAAAGGGGAAAAGGGGAAAAGGGTAAAAAGGTAAAAGGGAGAAAGGGGGGAATCTGAAAACTGAAAACTGAAAACTGAAAACTATATGAACAATTTATCACAAACATCAGGGAAAATGTCAAATTACAGATGGACTATCTGTGCATTGTTATTTGTAGCCACTACTATTAATTATCTCGATCGTCAGGTTTTATCCCTTACTTGGGATGAGTTTATAAAACCCGTTTTCCACTGGAACGATTTTCATTACGGAAAAATTACAGGTTATTTTTCCTTGGTTTATGCCATCGCTATGTTGTTTGCCGGACGGTTTATAGATTGGATGGGAACAAAAAAAGGGTTTCNATGGGCCATCGGNCTATGGTCTGTTGGCGCTTGNTTGCATGCAATGTGCGGTATTTTTACCGAGTGGTGGGTAGGGTTGCCTTCTGCTGTTGAATTAGCAAAAGCAACGGGTAGTGTTGCCGTTGTGATAGCAACTGTGAGTATGTGGTGTTTCTTAGTCGCCCGCTTTGTGCTGGCCATAGGCGAAGCCGGTAACTTTCCAGCAGCTATCAAGGTGACTGCCGAATANTTNCCCAAAAAAGACCGCGCTTTTGCTACCTCCATATTTAATGCCGGTGCATCTATTGGCGCAATGGCGGCNCCGTTGACTATCCCGCTCCTTGCCAAATCGTTCGGATGGGAATGGGCATTTATCGTCATTGGAGCGACAGGATTCGCCTGGATAGGGTTTTGGATGTTTTTGTATGACGCGCCCGCTGTTTTTCAAAAGAAAGGTAAGTTTGTAAACAAAGCCGAATTAGATTACATTGAGCANGATAAACTAAAGGAAACCACAACAGAAGTTGTCGATGAGAAGAAAATGCCCTTCATGAAATGCTTTACTTTCAAGCAGACGTGGGCATTCGCTTTCGGCAAATTCATGACCGACGGCGTATGGTGGTTCTTTCTGTTCTGGACGCCCTCCTACTTGTATTCCCAGTTTCAGATTAAAACTTCCGAAGGATTAGGTATGGCCCTGATATTCACGCTGTATGCTATCGTAACGGTTTTGTCCATCTATGGAGGAAAACTCCCTACGATTTTTATCAACCGGACAAAAGCCAATCCTTATGCGGCCCGAATGAAGGCCATGCTGATATTTGCCTTTTTCCCGCTACTTGTTTTGCTGGCGCAACCCCTTGGGTTTCATTTTGCCGGCTCAATGGGCAGAAGCGCTGCATGGATACCTATTCTTCTGATATCGATGGGTTGCGCCGCACATCAGGCATGGTCGGCCAACCTCTTTACGACAGTAAGCGATATGTTTCCCAAAATCGCCACAGCATCTATTGTCGGTATCGGAGGCATGGCCGGCGGTTTAGGTTCGTTGCTTCTGCAAATGTCAGCGGGAAAACTGTTTACCTACTCAGAGGCAACTAACATGCAATTCATGGGCTTCGAAGGCAAACCCGCCGGCTATTTTATCATTTTCTGCATCTGCGCCGTCGCCTACCTGATTGGTTGGTCCGTAATTAAGACGTTAGTACCCAAGTACAAACCAATCACTGATTATTAATTAGTTCCTAATTAATAATCAATTAAGAATTAAGAATTAAGAATTAAGAATTAAAAATTACGAATTACGAATTACGAATTACGAATTACGAAACTTATCCGACTCCCTGATTTCCTCTTTTACCCCTTTCGCCTCTTTTCCCTCTTTCCCTCTTTCACCCTTTCGCCTCTTTCACCCTTTCGCCTCTTTCACCCTTTCACCCTTTCGCCCTTTCACCCTTTCACCTTTTCACCCTTTCACCCTTTCACCCTTTCACCTTTTCACCCTTTTTAACCTTTTTAACCCTATTTTCTTATGAAACGAATTTTTATCATTTTGACCGTATCGCTCATGGCAACCATGAGCTTATTTTCGCAGGATTTGCGGGATATTAAATTGAATGAGCCGAATAAATCGCGTGGCTCGGCATTTATGAAAGCGTTGTCCGACAGGAAATCGATCCGCGAATATGACACAAGAGACCTCTCCTTTCAGGACTTATCGGATTTATTATGGGCGGCTAACGGCGTTAACCGTACAGAAACAGGAATGCGTACCGCCCCTTCCGCCATGAATCGCCAGGAAATTGATGTGTATGTCATCAATAAAGACGGCGCTTATCTTTACGACGCCACTAACCATATCTTAAAAGGTGTGACTGCGGGCGATTTCAGGAAAGCGGTAGCAGTATCGCAGGATTTTGCGGCGACAGCGCCGGTATGCATTGTCCTTGTCGCCAACCTTGAAAAACTTGGCGACCCGGCTTCGGAAAATACCCGTTTAACGGCAGCTATGGACGGAGGTATTGTCAACCAAAACATCAATATCTTCTGTGCAGCAGTCGGATTAGCGACCGTGCCACGCGGCACCATGGATAAAGCGGAATTGAAAATTGCGCTCAAATTATCGGATACACAGCTTTTAATACTTAATAATCCGGTAGGTTATCCTAAATAATAATCCGGCAGGTTATCCAATACAATAATAATCCGCGGTATGCCTTTATTCTTTTTATTCCTTTTAGCCGGATATATTCTGGGTAACATCTATGTCTTTGTCCGGGGGTTGCAAGCCCTCGGACATCTTTCTTTTATCTTTCGCTTTTGTTATAGCGTTGTGTACCTGATCTGTTCGCTATTGTTTCTTTCTTTTTTTGCTTTTCGCAATTCCAAACAGATCCCTTTTACCCTGGGTCATGTTTTATATCAAACAGGTACCGGGTGGCTCATCTTTATTCTTTATATGGTCATTTCCCTTGCCTGTACCGATTTGATAAGAGTTTTCAACCGCTCGTTCGATTACGGGTTTTACATTTCTTTACTGCTCACATTCAGCTTATTGCTTTATGGATATATCAATTATCAACACCCGAAGAAACAAGTTATCAACCTGTCTGTCAACAAGCCCCTTGTTAATACGGACAAGTTGAAAATTGTAGCTATCAGCGACTGGCATTTGGGTTATGGTACAGGTAAAAAACAGCTCAAAAGGGACATTGACCTTATCAACGCCGAGCATCCGGATATCATCCTTATCGGGGGCGACTTGGTTGATAACAGTGTCGTACCTGCTATCACACAGGAGATGGATAAGGAACTGAACCGCCTTCAGACGCGTTTAGGCATCTTTATGGCGCCGGGCAACCATGAATATATCAGCGGAATCAATGCCTGCAGGGACTTTTTACGCAAAACGAACATACAGTTTCTGAAAGATTCATTAGTGACACTGCCCTGCGGGCTTCAAATCGTCGGACGCGACGATCACAGTAACCGGAACCGGTTGTCGGCCATCGATTGGGCTAAACTAATCGACGGCNCCAAACCGGTCATCATCATCGACCATCAACCGTATAACCTCCACGAAGCGATACAGATGAAAGCCGACCTGCAATTAAGCGGTCATACGCATAACGGACAAGTCATCCCGCTCAAATATCTCACNGACTACCTCTTTGAAATGAGCTACGGATATAAAAAAACAGACCAAACNCATTATTATGTCACCTCCGGCCTGGCGCTTTGGGGGCCGCCGTTCCGCATAGGCTCCAATAGTGAAATTGTCGTTTTTGAGCTTTCTACTGAGTGAAAGCAAAACGATATTTATTTCACGTACTTGGAGAAATGAAAAATTTCATCTACTTTTGCAGCCATGAACGTATTTCTTCAATCGATTTTCGGTCAGTTAGTGTTTAGCGCTTATATCCTGTGGCGCGGACATCAGGCTCTTCCCCAAAAGAAAAGCTGGCAAATACCGTTTGTNCTCATCTTNGTGCTTGAGATTGCCTCCTTTTTTACAGGTTATCTGTTTTATGACTATCTGTCGGATGAAGTATTTCTGCCTCTGATGCTGATATGCAACACGTGGTATATCGCATCCATGTATTTGACTATCATATTGCTTATCCTCGAATTTTTTCGCCTGATAAATAAACGATGGGCCTGGTATCCCATGTATGTAAATCTCTATTGGGAAAAAACCAAAATCTTCCTGTTTTTTTTCCTGACATTCGGGATTGCCGGTCTGATGATTTTCGGATACCGTAATGTGCGCTACCCTACCGTTCAACATGCCTACATCACCATCCCTAAGAATGTGGCAGGGCGCGACAGTCTTACGATTGTCATTGCGGGCGACTGGCACATTGGCGAGATGATTCGCAAAAAGACGGTTCAATATGCTGTCGATCTGTGCAATCAACAAAACGCAGATATGATTGTTATTCCCGGCGACATCATCGATTATGAATCCCGTTTTGCGGAGAAACAACACATCGAAGACGACCTGCGACAACTAAAAGCGCCTTTAGGGGTATTCATGACGTTAGGCAACCACGAATACCGNGCGAACCGTTTTGCCAAGCTGCGNTGGATCGAAAAAGCAGGCATCACCCTGTTAGTCGATTCCGTCTATACACCGCCCGATTCCTCTTTTTACCTGATNGGGCGGGACGATTTCACCAATCGCCGAAACAGGGCNTCTATCCATACCCTCATGCAACAGGTTGATACNTTGAAGCCGGTCATCCTGCTCGACCACCAACCCAACCGGTTGAACGAGATTGCGATGAATCAAATAGACCTCGCCCTGCATGGACATACGCACAATGGACAGGTTTGGCCCTACTCATTGTTTTTNCACTTAGTGTATGAATGTCCGTACGGCTANTACCGGAAAGGGAACACACAGTTTTTTATCACATCCGGAGTAGGNTGCGCCGGCCCACCCTATCGTATCGGCACCCATTCCGAAATTGTTGTTTTACATATAAGGGTAAAGGGGGGAAACCTATGAAATTCAATAAATTAATCATTATTCTGCTTGTCGCCGTCTGTTGCTTACATGTAGAAGCGCAGTATACCGATTTGTATGCTTTTGAGCAGGGGAATCATTTGGCAGGGGTCAGTTTAGGTGTGAAGTTTGCAAATGATAACAAAACNTCTGTTTCCGCTTTTTATGAATACGGNCTGACACGACTATTCGTAGACGAGTGCACACTGGGGGGNGGCTTTTTCGGAGGCTTTTATAAGGATAANTTAGGTAAGGAAGTCGAAAAAATCTACATACTCGGGATCAGGCTGAATGTACATTATCAATTTGTCGACCGTCTTGATACGTATGCCGGCATTGACCCGAACTTCAACATCAGAACATATAAAATTGAAAAAGACAGGGCTAAATTCGATTGTTATATTCATGTAGGAGGTCGTTTTTACCTGACTAACTGGCTTGGCGTCTTTGCCGAAGCAAGTACGGGATATAACAATTTCAGTTTTGGCGTCAATGTGAAATTTTAACAGTTTAACCCTATGAATATGAGCAATAAATAAAATATATTATTAATTTTAATACTTAATGAAATGAACAACAAGTTATCCAGACGTAGTTTTTTGAGCGGATCGGCTGCTGCATTAGCAACCGTATCTTTGGCTCCGGTAGTAACCTCCTGTCAAACAGGCCCCTCTTTTCCGGGTATAAATGAATTTGGTTCCAAATTCGGCGGCGTACAGATCGGCGCTATTACTTATAGCTGGCGTAATATGCCCGCCGGCTTGGAAAACATGGTAAAATATTGTAAGGAAACAGGGATCAACTCCATCGAGCTGATGAGTGGCGACCTCGAGACTTTCCTGGGAATTCCCGCACGGNCTGCAATGCCAAATGTGCGTCGTCGTCCGGCGCCCGGACAGGAATTGCCTCCCTTAACGCCTGAAGAACAGGCTGCGGCAGAAGCTGCTCAGGCAGCGTTAGCTAAATACAATGATGACGTGAAAGCGTTCCGTGTGGGGATGACCCCTGAAAAAGTGGCTACTGCCCGGAAATTNTTCGATGACGCAGGNATAGAAGTGCATATCGTGAAGTTCTCGCCCGCCCGATGGTCGGATGAAGAAATGGACTATGCTTTCATCACAGCCAAAGCGATGGGGGCGAAAGCCGTTTGCGAAGAGATCGGAGAAGAGGCGGTTAAGCGAATGGCCCCTTTTGCCGAAAAGCATGGTATGTATGCTATCTTCCACAACCACGCACAATTTGGGACGGAAGGCTTCAGCGCTGACCCGTTCTTAGCTGTTTCGCCGGCTGTGAAGCTGAATTTCGACGCCGGCCACTATTACGGATCAACCGGTTTGAATCCGTGTGATTTCATCCGTAAATACCACGACCGTATTTTTAGTATCCATTTAAAAGACAAAACAGGCCCCAAAACCGAACCTACACCAGACGAAAACCAGGTATGGGGACAAGGAGAAGTGCCTTTGGCAGAATTATTTTTACTGATTAAAAAAGAAGGCTGGCCTATCTATTTGGACATAGAGTTGGAATACGCTATCAAACCCTGGTCCAATCAGGTGAAAGAGGTGAAAACCTGCGTTCAGTATGCAAGGAATATTCTCGTTTAAAAAAGGGACTCTTTTTTAAACGAATCTGATTCAAGCTGCCGGCTCAATGATGGCGGGATCCTTGGGATTCCTTTTCAGGAAATCGCTTGCAATGGGGTAAGCATCCATCCTGTCCGCTTCAAAAGGGATGAAAAATTCTTTTATTTCATCTTTTGTAAGCGAAGGGTCGAGCCAGCGTTCCTCTTGTTCTCTGTCGATAATTACAGGCATTCGATACGGATTTTTACCGCCGTTATGAATGACAGCGCATAAGGGGTTTGCGGTAGTGGTCAGAACGGTAAATGTTTGCACAGTTTCTCCGGAAGAGGGATTGCGCCATAACTCGGCGATACCGCCCAATGAAAAAATGGGTTCATCCCGCAAAAACAGATAATAGGGCGCGACATTTTTTCCTTCGTGCTGAAATTCAAAGTAACCGGTACTTGGAATCAGGCATCGCCTGCTTTGTATCGGAACTCGGAAAGAAGGCAGGTCGAAAACCGTTTCAACGCGGGCATTCAATGTTATTTTCCTTATTTTCGACGCTTCCCCGACGCTTTTCACCCAACGGGGTATTAATCCCCATTTAGCTATTTGGATGTCCGGACTGTTAGTGATAACCGGACAGTCCGGATGCGTA
>JGI24702J35022_10000698_pt1 | contig 20535 bp, 17 predicted proteins | sample TergutTh196P4_FD_35022 | JGI IMG/M metagenome (IMG submission 35022)
AGAATGCCGCCGCTACGAGAAACGTACAGGTGCTTAACGAAGATGTGGCGGCAGAATGCCGCCGCTACGAGAAACGTACAGGTGCTTCGCGTCGGCCTTCCAAGGAGGAAACCTCGCGACAAGTGTTGATTATTGGAGTTGATGTATTTTGGTGCTGGTTTTCGGCGGGGCGTATCAGGGTATGCTGGAATATGCGCTGGAGAGGTTCGGGTTTGACGAGAGCGATGTTTATGATATAGGCCAGACACGAAAAACCGGAGTGAACGACACTTTTCAGGGAGTGAACGACACATCAATTGGAGTGAACGACAGTTTTCAGGGAGTGAACGACACAACCGGAGTGAACGACACTTTTCAGGGAGTGAACGACATAACCGGAGTGAACGACACTTTTCAGGGAGTGAACGACATAACCGGAGTGAACGACACTTTTCAGGGAGTGAACGACATAACCGGAGTGAACGACAGTTTTCAAGGAGTGAACGACACAACCGGAGTGAACGACACTTTTCAGGGAGTGAACGACATTTCCACGGCGAAAGTCATTTGCGGTGTGGAACGGTGGCTGCTGGACATGGTGCGAGATGATATCGACACAGAAGAAGCAATCCACAGATTTGCATCCGACAACGCCAACTCAGTCGTGATCTGCGAAGACATCACATGCGGAGTCGTCCCAATCGACCCGGTGATGAGGAAATGGCGGGAAGCGGTCGGCAGGGCGCTTGCGGTATTGGCGCGAGCATCGGACGAGGTGGTGCGCGTTTTTTGCGGACTGCCTATGAGGGTGAAATGATGATTTTGCACATTTTGAGGCATGGCAAGACCATCGCAAACGAAAAAAGGCTGTATTGCGGAAGCACCGATCTGCCACTCTCCGACGGCGGCAGGGAGGCAATCACGCAGTTGGCGGAGCAGGGCATATACCCTGCGGCTCCCGCTGTTCTATATACCAGCGGGCTTAAGAGGGCGCAGCAGACGGCGGAACTCATATATGGCGGCATGGATTTTAAGCCGATTCCGGATCTCAATGAATATGATTTCGGCGATTTCGAAATGATCAGCTATGACGACTTAAAGGAGCGCGAGAATTTTGTTGCATGGCTGAACGATGAAACTGGCGATCTCCCGTGCCCGGACGGGGAGTGCATGAAGGAGTTCAAGGAACGGGTGGCACGGGGATTCGATATGTTGCTGGGGGAGATGAGAGCCAATGGGGAGCTGCCGGCGCTCCTTGTGACCCATGGAGGAGCAATCGTCAGCATTATGGACAGGCTCTTTCCGGACACATATGGGTATTATGAGTGGCAACCTGAGACGGGACGCGGATATACGCTTACATTCGATTCTGATGGCTGCACCGGTTATACGAAGATATGATGTGGTGTTGTGCGTCAGTCAGGCACTATGCTCGCAAGCTCCATCAGAACGACATTTATTAAAGAACCCATGATATTGTAATTATAATAAACAAAAAAACGAACAGGATGAAAAGGAGAAGAAAATGAAAATTTGGAAAAGACTCGTAATTGTACTTATGGTAGCGGCATTGCTGGCCGTCGTCGCATCGTGTGGCGGGGACAAGAAGGAGGATTCATCAGCGGAGAATTCCAACGCTACGGAGCAGGGCACGACCTCCGGGCAGAACGCGCAGACAGAGCAGCAGAATCAGGACGAGCAGCAGAACACCGTCGACCTTCCGCCGCCGCCCGACTCTGGGGAGCAGTCGGCTTCCGCCGACAACCAAGCAAGCGCGGATGATGGTTCGGCATCGAATGGGGCTGAAGCAGCCAACCAGCCGCCGGCCGCGGCCATCAATGTGGACAGGGGCGGCAACCCGATATCGCTGCCCGCCAATATTGACAGGATCATTTCGATGGGGCCGTCGAACACCGAGGTTATCGTCGCGCTGGGGTTTGCGGACAAAATCATCGCGACGGATACGTATTCCGAAAACGTCCCGGGCATCAAGGAAGGCATTTCGATGTTTTCGATGATGGCGCCCGATGCGGAGCAGATCATCAGCATGGCTCCGGATGTCATCTTTGTCACGGGGATGAGCCTGTCAGGCGGCGACGACCCGTTCCAGATCATCGCCGATACGGGCATCTGCATAGTATACATACCGTCCAGCACGAGCATTGAGGCTATCAAAGACGATATCCGGTTTTTCGCATCTGTTCTGGGCGCTGTTGAGAGCGGCGAGAAAATCATTGGCGACATGCAGAAAGAGATCGACGAAATCGTCACTGCGACGAAGGCGGTCGGTGTCTCGAAGAAGGTGTATTTCGAGATAAGCGCCGCGCCGTACATGTATAGTTTCGGCCACAGCACGTTCCTGAACGAAATGATAGAGCTGCTCGGAGCGGAGAATATATTTGCTTCGCAGGAGAGCTGGATATCGGTCGCGGACGAGGCGATCCTGGCGGCGGACCCCGATGTCATCCTCACTAGCGTCAACTATATCGACGACCCGATCGGAGAGATTTTGTCGCGCGATGGCTGGAGCAGCATTACTGCAATCAAAGACAATGCTGTCTACTATATCAGCACCGATGCAAGCAATCGCCCAAGCCAAAACATCGTGATTGCGCTGCGGCAGATGGCCGAGGCCATCTATCCGGGAATCTTTTGATTGACGAATTAACGTGGGCTCCGCTTACAGCTTAACGTGGGCTCCGCTTACAGCTTAACGTGGGCTCCGCCTACAGCCCGAACGCCTCGCATACGCGTTGCGATAGTGCCTTATCGACTTACAATGTCGCGCGGCGTCCGGGGGCGGAAGCCCCACGTTAGAATGAATGTGGGTTACCCACATGGACGAGACAATATGAAAACAAAAACGATCGTTACAATTTGCGTTGCGCTAGTGGTTTTGGTATTGGGCGTCGCCTTCGGAAGCGTCTGGGTGCCACCGGGCGAGATCATCAACGTAGTGCGCAATAAGATATTTGGATACGACATTGCCGGGATCGTAGACAGCTCATCCGTCGCTATCGTATGGACGCTGCGGCTGCCGCGCGCTTTGCTGGCGTTCCTCGTTGGCGCTGCGCTGTCCTGCAGCGGAGCCGTCATGCAGTCGATCCTGCGCAACCCGCTCGCGTCCTCATATACGTTGGGGGTTTCTTCGGGAGCCTCGCTCGGCGCGTGCATCGTCATACTATATAACATCACCATACCATTCCTCTCCGTAATGACTCTGCCCATTGTCGGCTTTGTATTCGGATTTGGGACAATCCTGCTCTCCATCGCCTTCGCGTCGCGCATTGACGGGCAGATGCAGAACAATACCATTATCCTGACAGGCATGGTGTTCTCTCTTTTCGTAAATGCCATCACCACGCTTTTGTCGGCAATGTCGAGGGAGCATCTCCAGCGGCTGCTGTTCTGGCAGATGGGCAGCTTTTCCGCAAGGGGATGGGCGCCCGTATACATACTCGCGCCAATCGTGGTCATAGGCACATTTCTGGTTTTACACTACAACAGGGAGCTGGATATGATGACTTTTGGCGAGGATCAGGCGAAGACGATGGGGGTCGACATCAAAAGGGTGAAGTGGATACTATTGATTGTCGGCGCCGCGCTCACGGGATGCGCCATTGCGTTCGTCGGCGTCATCGGTTTTGTGGATCTGGTCGCGCCGCACGTTGTGCGAAGGCTGTTCGGATCGTCGCACAAGCGGGTGATTCCCATGTCCATGCTGTTCGGAGGCGCGTTCATGGTGATTTGCGACCTCGCGGCGAGGACCGTCGTCTCGCCGAGCGAGCTTCCGGTTGGCGCGGTGACCGCCATTATCGGCGCGCCGTTTTTCGCCTATATATATTTTCGCAAGAAGGAGGTTGTATAATGCTGACGCTTTATGATGTTTCTGCAGGGTATAACGGAGTGGATGTCGTCAGGCATATTTCGCTATGCGTGCGAAACAACGAGAATCTTTCAATTATCGGGCCGAACGGCTGCGGCAAGACGACGCTGTTGAAGGCTGTCGCGAGTTTGTTGCCTTTCTCGGGCGATATCGAAATCGACGGCAGGCCCGTCGTCAAAATGAAGCATAAGGAAGTGTCGCGCAGGATCGCCATGCTGTGCCAGATGTCCGGGGTCTACTTCTCATATTCTGTCTTCGACACTGTGATGATGGGGCGATACTTGCATATCAAGGACAAGCTGCTGGGGCTGCCGTCGGAAAGGGACAAGGCGCTCGTGATGGAGTGCCTCGAAGCTGTTGACCTTGTTGCCGAGGCGGACAGGCCGATTACGACGCTGTCCGGAGGGCAGATGCAGCGCGTGTTTTTGGCGAGGACATTGGCGCAGGAGCCGGAGATCATCCTGCTCGACGAGCCTACGAACCATCTCGACCTCAAGTATCAGATCGAGCTGATTGAATATTTGAAGGCGTGGGCCGTGCATGGCGAGCGCGCGGTCATCGGGGTATTGCACGATATAAATCTGGCGATGAAGCTCAGCGACAATATTATGGTGATGAAAGATGGCGAGATTTGCGTCCAGGGGAAGGTGAGCGATGTCATCACCGGCTCTTTGTTAGAAAACGTTTATGATATCGATGTGGCGCAGTATATGCGCGAGTCTTTGCACAAATGGGATTGTTTGAAGCAATGATTTTGCCGATTGCGGCCGTCGCGGGGTTTGTCGCGGATTTCGTTTTTGGGGATCCGGTTTACTGGTTCCATCCCGTGAGGCTGATGGGGCGGGTCATTGCCGCCGGTGAAAGGCTTTTTCTCGGGGCGCCGGTTGCCGAAGGCGATGCTGCGGAGGCCGGGGCTCCGGTGGACTCAAGCGCTGCTGCGGAGGGCGTGGCGAATAAGACTGCAGACGATGCTGCGGAGGCCGGGGCGGCCAGGGGCGCAGTCGATGGCGATGCGTCCGCGAAATCGAGCGGCACCGCTTTGCAATTCTTGTCGGGCATGGCAACTACAGTGCTTCTGGTATCTGCGAGCTTCGCTATACCTTATGTGCTGCTCTTTTTTATTTACAAAGCAAGCATCGTCGCAGGATTGGCGGTAGAGGCGGCGTTTATCTATCAAATCATGGCGACGAAAGCGCTTAAAAACGAAAGCATGCTCGTGTACAAAAGCCTCGACGAAAACGATATAGAAAAAGCGAGATATTACGTTTCTCGCATTGTCGGGCGCGACACGCAGGAGCTAAATGAAGAGGAAATTGCCAAGGCGGCCGTTGAGTCCATCGCGGAGAGTCTTTCCGATGGGGTCATTGCGCCGCTTTTGTTTATATTTATCGGGGGCGCTCCGCTGGGGTTCGCTTTCAAGGCGGTCAGCACCCTAGATTCGATGGTTGGTTATAGGAACGAGAGATACGAGCATTTCGGGAAGCTCGCCGCGCGGCTCGATGATGCCGCAAACTTTGTGCCGGCGAGGCTTTCGGCATTGCTGATGATTTTCGGCGCGATGATATGCGGGTACGATTACAGGGGGGCGTGGCGGGTCTATATTCGGGACAGGTACAAGCACAAGAGCCCAAATTCCGCGCATACGGAGTCGGCGTGCGCGGGCGCGCTGGGTATTGCTCTTTCGGGCGACAATTATTATGGAGGGCAGCTCGTTTCCAAGCCTGTGATCGGCGACAAGTTGCGTAGCGTGGAAAAAGGTGATATTATTGCCGCGAACAGATTGATGTATGCAACTGCTTGGCTTTGCGTGGCGCTGGGCGTCGCGGCGCGGGTATTGCTCGCGGTGTTGGTGTAATGCAATAGATATTGGTATAACGCAACAGGTGTTGGTGTAACGCAACAGGTGTTGGTGAAACGCAGCGGGTATTGCTCGCGGTGTTGGTGTAATGCAATACAAGGGCGGCGTTTACCGCCACCCTTGCATATTTATTTCGAGCGAGTGATGAAAATTATTCTTCGAACAGTTTCGCTGCCTCTTTGTGGGCCTCGATGATCTTGATATTCTGCGGGCAATGCTTTTCACATTCGCCGCATTCGATGCAGTCGCTCGCCTTGGCGGGAGTCCCGCCCATCATGCCGCCGGTCACCATGCCGTAAAAACGTTTCGACCCCGGCAGATTCTGGTACTTCGTGTATTCGTTAAGCGTGTTGAGAATGCCGGGTGTGTTGATCTTCTTCGGGCAGTCGTTGACGCAATAGCGGCATTGCGTGCATGGGAGCGTGGGGATTTTACTGACCTCGTCGAGAGCGTGGGCGATGACCCTCATCTCGTCTTCCGACAACGGCCCCATAGTGTCTGCGATCGTCGTGTTGTCTTCGACCTGTTCAACGGCCGACATGCCCGACAGCACGGTAAGAATGCCGTCAAGATGCATCGGGAAACGCAGCGCCCACGACGCCACGCTCACGTTCGAGTTCGCTTTTTTGAAGATGCCGGCAACCTCAGGCGTGAAGTTCGCGAGCGAACCGCCCTTGACCGGGCTCATGACGACGATGCCCTGCCCGTGGCTGTGCACCGCTTCGTAACAGCCCTTCGCCTGCGCCTCCCAGTCGAGGTAGTTGATCTGCAGCTGGACGATGTCGATATAATCGCCATGCTCGTCGAGGATGCGGTTGAGCGAATCGCCGTCGCCGTGGTAGCTGAAACCGATGTTTTTTGATTTTCCGGTGTCTTTCACGCTGCGCAGATAGTCCCAAGCTTTCATCTTGTCGATCATTTCGAGGCGGTCGGGGCCGATGCCATGCAGGAAGTATGTGTTGAAAAAGTCGAGCCCCGCGCGTTCCAATGATTTTTGCGTCATGCCCTTCATTTCGTCTTGCGTCAAAGGACCCCAAAGGGGTATTTTTGTCGTAACCTGGAACTTGTCGCGCGGATAACGCTCAGAGACGGCCTTGCGTATGGCGACTTCGGAGTTGCCCCCGTGATATCCGAATGCGGTGTCGAAGTATGTGAAGCCGCGCTCGAGGTATATGTCGACCATCTTTTTGACTGTTTCGTAGTCGATTTCTTCTTCCGGTTTCCCGGGGAAGCCGGGAAGCCTCATGAATCCGAAGCCGAGTTTTTTGATTGGCGCGCCGAAGAAGTCTTTCATTCGATTTTGTCCTCCTGTATTTTTGATTTGGGTCATTGTATCATAAATTGATTATGTATTTCAATATAAAACAACGTGTGAAAACTCAAAAAGGAGAAAATTCCTGTGAAAACCGTACATGGTGGCAATATTTTTGATGAATACGGCGTAGCGGACGATGAATTGATTGACTTCTCCACGAACATAAACCCTCTGGGCATGAGAGATGAGGCAAGGGACGCAATGCGCGACGCGATCGAGCGGACGGGGATATATCCCGACTCGCGCAGCCTGGAGCTGTCTGCCAAGATAGCAGAGCATGAGGGCGTCGAACGAGAGCAGGTCTTATGCGGCGGGGGAGCATCCGACATCATTTTTCGGTTCGCATATGCAGTAATGGGGCTTGCGAAAGGCTCTGGCGACGACGTTGAAATTCAAAAACATACGGCGGCGCACAGACCCGCGACAGTCCTCCTCACCGCGCCGTCGTTTTCCGATTATGAGCGGGCCGCGAGGGCAGCGGGCGCCGATATAGAATACCATTATCTCGAAAAGGAAAAAGGCTTTGCTATCGACGGGAGCATTATTGGGGCGATACGGACGGCTGCCCCGGATGCCGTGTTCGTATGCAATCCGAACAATCCTGTCGGAAGCCTGATGGATGCGAGCCTTGTCAAGAATATAGCGGAGGAGTGCAGGTCCGCCGGCGCGATGCTCTTGGTTGACGAATGCTTTTTGGATTTCGTGGATGGCCATGCAAGATTCTCGGCAATTCCGCTTGTCGACGGCTATCGTAACATTGTGGTATTGAAAGCGTTCACAAAGACATTTTCGATGCCGGGCGCGCGCCTCGGGTATGCTGTTTGCGGCGATATCGGTTTCGTCGAAAAAATGCGCTCTTGCGGCCCCGATTGGCCCGTGTCGAACATCGCCCAGGCAGGAGGCATCGCATCGCTACGCGACGCTTCGGATTATCTCAATGAATCACGCAATTTTATTGTCGAGCAGCGGGAGTTCTTGGTGCGCGAGCTGATGTGCCTTGGGATGGTCGTATACCCTCCGTCCGCGAACTTCATATTTTTCTATTGCCCCTCCGGGAGCGGCCTTGCGGGCGCTTTGCTGGAGAGGGGAATACTGATTAGAGATTGCTCGAATTATGTGGGTCTCGGAGCCGGTTATTATAGGGTCGCGGTGTTGGATGAGGAGAAAAACAAGCGGCTCATCGAAGCTTTGCGGTCAGCGTTGATATAGGAGAAAACCAAGCGGCTCGTCGAGGCTTTGCGGTCGGCGTTGATGTAGGAGAAAAACAAGCGGCTCGTCGAAGCTTTGCGGTCTGCGTTGATGTAGAAGAAAACAAGCAGCTCATCGAGGCTTTGCGGTCTGCGTTGATATAGGAGGCGATTATGGCAAAACCGATTATGATCCAGGGGACCTCGTCCGGAGCGGGAAAGACGACAATTGCGCTCGCCCTGTGCAGAATATTCAAGCAAGACGGATATTGCGTCGCGCCCTTCAAGTCACAGAACATGACGTCGAACACCGTTGTTCTGGACGGCGGTGAAGAAATCGCAATATCACAGGTATTGCAGGCGCGCGCAGCAGGCATACCTCCCGACGCGCGTATGAATCCTGTTGTCATAAAGCCCTTGTCCGGTGGACACGGAACACAGATCGTGCTGAACGGGAAGCCATATGATGTCGTGAGCTCCCGAGGCGTTGCTGCGGTCAAGGAGACATTGATGCAGGAGATTCTGAAAGCATATGAATCCCTTGCGGCGCAATATGAGATCATAGTCATAGAAGGCGCGGGCAGCCCTGTCGAACTGAATTTGAACAAAAACGACATCGTGAACATGGGCGTAGCGCTTAGCATCGGGGCGCCGGTGCTGCTTGTGTCCGACATTGACAGAGGCGGCGTGTTCGCTTCTTTATTTGGGACTATGGCGCTTTTCAACGAGCAGGAGCGATCTTGCGTCAAGGCGACGATCGTGAATCGTTTCAAGGGCGACCTTGAATATTTTGCCGATGGCGTTGGTATCATAGAGTCAATAACGGGGGTGCCGGTCGCGGGGGTCGTGCCATATTTTCGCGTCGATCTGCCGGAAGAGGATGGGTTGCTCGACGGGGATGGCACTGCGGCAGACGTACGTGGCACTGGTGGCACAGGTACGGACGGCGCCGATACAGGAGAATTTTCCTCAAGCAGCAATAGCGCCGAATATGAGGAACAGTTCAATCTCATCGCACACACTGTCCGCGCATCGTTGAACATGGATTTGATATACAGTTTGATAAAGTAAGGGCTTCGCGCGCACAACTTTGTGACTGATAGTATCTTAATTATTGTTTGTGCTGAGAGTCGCTAAGCGACCAACATGAAGATGCCGGATTTTGTAGGTGGAACCTCCATGTGAATGAGGCGAGGTTCACTTCATGTATTCCAAACGATTAACAGCGTGGAGGTTAGCGGAATGATTGATTTATCGGGAAAGAAATTCGTCGCGTCATACAGTGGGGGAAAGGACAGCATCCTTGCGGTCCACCGGGCTATCAAGGCGGGCCTCGTGCCAATTGGCCTTATAACGACATATAATTCGGACGCGGACCGGTCGTGGTTCCACGGAATGTCGGAGGAACTGCTTCAGAGCGTCTCGGACTCTTTGCGAATACCGTTGAAGTTGATTCAGACGACCGGCGACAGCTATGCGGAAAATTTTGAAGCGGCGCTCATGGAAGCAAAGGCTGCGGGAGCGGAAGTATGCATATTCGGCGACATAGATATCGAGGGGCATTTCGATTGGTGCCTCAAACGCTGCGAGAACACGGGACTGGAGGCTTGGTTTCCATTGCGCGACGAACCAAGGAAAGCCGTAGTTTATGAGTTTCTGGATGCCGGGTTTTCGGCTGTCATAAAAATCGTCGATACAGCAAGAGTTTCCGACAGCTTTCTCGGAAAAACGTTGACGAAAGATGTTGTCGATGAGATCGAGCGGGGAGGCGCTGACATATGCGGCGAAAACGGTGAATACCACACGTTTGTATACGACGGCCCGTTGTTTTCGTCGAGCGTCAAGTTCATAGCGAGCCCGCCAATCCAGAGAGACTCGTACCTGATGATTGATCTCGCGCTGGAATGAAGCTATTTGAGTTAACATAATGCAGTAAAACAAGATTCTTCGGTCGCTAGTTCCCTCAGAATGACGCGCTTGCCGGCATTCCGTGGGCTTCAATATTTTTTTTGCACTTTTAATGTTGATGTTTTTGAGATAACCGATAAGTCTTAATCGTTTTGGTTCGGCATATTCCACGTTAGTTGTAGATTATACAAAATCATCGTATGAAAGTGCGCCTATTGCGAAAAATTGTTGTTGATTTTTTCCTCTCGTTACTATATTATTACGTTATTATTGCGGCGNTGCCGCAACGGCACAATGATATGGCGATTTGGGGGAAGGTCAGATGGGCGACGAGTTTGGAAACGACTTTGTCACTATTATGGATGACGACGGCAACGAATTTGAATTAGAGCATCTTGACACCGCTGAAATTGGCGGTGAGATATATATGGCGTTCGTCCCCGCGGACATGGATGAGGATGATGAGGATTTCGGCTTGGTCATTTTGAAGGTCGTGGCGCAGGACGGCGAGGATGTTTTTGCGACCGTCGATGACGAGGTCGAGCTGCAAGCTGCGTACGATTTGTTTACGCAGCGTCTTTCTGATGATGACGATTTCGACGACGAAGATGTAGATGAAGACGACGACGAATAATAATAATAATAATAATAATAATAATAATAATAATAATAATAGTAATAATATTCCGGCGTTGGCGCGCCTAATATAGTCCCTGCCTTGCTCGTGATAGGCCTTTTTAAACCCACATTTATAATATGGGACGCCTATCTCTTCCTGTGAATTGCAGGCCTCCCGGGCCGCGCCGGTCGCGGTTTGGATGTTGGAAGCAGCGAAGCATGAAGGAAGCGNCCCACCTGCCAATATGTGCAGGTTATAAATGGGTCTACACGGCACGGCGGGGCTACTTTGCGGAAATTCACACGGCACGGCGGGGCTATTTTACGGAAATTCACACGGCACGGCGGGGCTGTTTTGCTGAAATTCACACGGCACGGCGGGGCTATTTTACGGAATTTCACATGAGGCGGGTGCTTCATGTTGAGAATGTCAAATATAATTATGCTGCGGCCATGCAGCGGAACGGAGGATTATCACCGGCATATGAGCAGATTTGAAATCATGACTGAGAGCAACGCGTACATCGTGATGGACGGGCTGTACCGGGACATGGAGCGTAGGATGGCGGCAAGCCCGCCCGGCCAATGCCCCGTGGACCTGGTGCTCAGCTTCACGACGCTTTGCCTCGCCCAATCATGCGGGAAGTGCGTACCCTGCCGCGTCGGGCTCGGCACGCTATCCGGCATCCTGGAGGACATCCTCGATGGGAACGCTGACGACGAGACACTGAAGCTTTTGGAAAGCACTGCGTCGGGGATTGCCGACAGCGCCGACTGCGCTATCGGTTATGAATCGGCGCGCATGGTTCTTGACATGATCAAGAATTTCAACGACGACTTTGTAGAGCATGTCGGAAAGCGCCGCTGCCTTGGCGGGCACGACGTGCCCGTGCCATGCGTTTGCGTCTGCCCCGCCAATGTCGATATTCCGGGGTATATCGCGCTCGTCCACCAAGACCGATGCGACGACGCGATCCGTTTGATCAGAAAAGACAACCCATTCCCCGTTGCATGCGGTTATGTCTGCGAGCATCCTTGCGAGAGGCGGTGCCGCCGCAACATGATCGACGACGCTGTCAACATCCGCGCCTTGAAGCGCTACGCCGTCGACAACGCGAACGTTGTCGATCCGCCTGAGTGTTCCGAGCCGACAGGCAAGAGGATTGCTATTATTGGCGGAGGCCCCGGCGGGCTTTCGGCTGCATATTATCTTAAGCTCATGGGGCATGACGTCACAGTGTTCGAGCGCCGCAAGCAGCTCGGTGGGATGCTGCGCTACGGCATTCCGGCTTACCGTTTCCCGAGGGAGATGCTGGAGCGCGACATCGAAGCGATTTTGAAGACCAGCATCGACGTCAAGCTCGGCGTAGACGTTGGCGCGGACGCCGCCTTGGAAGAAATTCTTGAAACTTATGACAGCATTTTCATTGCTATCGGCGCGCAGAACGACAGCAGGCCCCGCCTCGAAGGCGAGGACTTGAAAGGCGTCATCGCCGCGGTCGAGCTGCTGCGTGGCATCGGAGACGGAGATCTGCCCGATCTTTCCGGCAAGACCGTCGCGGTCATCGGCGGCGGGAACGTCGCGATGGATGCGGCGCGCACTTCTCAGCGCTTGGGCGCAAAAAAGGTATATTGCGTTTACAGGCGCCGCCAGGAGGACATGACCGCGCTTCCTGCGGAGGTCGAGGGCGCCATCGCCGAGGGAGTCGAGCTCATCACTCTCAAGCTGCCGTCCAGCATCGAGCGCGACGCAGACGGCAACGCCATCGCGCTGCGGGTCAAGCCGCAGTTGCCCGGCATGATCGGTCCGGACAGGCGTCCGAGGCCTGTCGATGCGGACCTCCCGGAGGAGAGGATCGAAGCTGACATCATCGTCCTGGCAATGGGGCAGAAGGTAGAGACCGATATCTATGCAAGGGCGGGCATACCCATAGATAGCGGTACCATCGAAGCTATGTCGAACGGCCAGATCGTTTCCAACAGCAAGGTCTTTGCGGGGGGCGACTGCGCGACGGGACCTGCGACCGCGATCCGCGCGATTGCTGCGGGGAAGGTCGCTGCGGCGAACATCGACGAGTTCCTTGGTTTTAACCACACGATAAGCGTCGATGTAGACATCCCGCCCGTAATAATGGCCAGCAAGCCGGCACGCGGGCGCGTCAACACCACGGAGCGCGAAGCCGGCGACAGGAAAGACGATTTCGTGGGCATCGAATGCGGCATGACAAGGGAAGGCGCGGAGATCGAATCGGCCCGCTGCCTGCGCTGTGACCATTTCGGTTACGGAGTTTTCAGAGGCGGGAGGAACAACAAATGGTAAAACTGACTATTAACGACAAGATTATCGAGGCTGCCGATGGCGCGACCATTCTCGAGGCTGCATATGCCGCAGGCATAGCCATTCCGCATTTGTGCTATCTCAAAGATATCAACCAGATTGGCGCTTGCCGCGTTTGCGTCGTGGAGGTCGAGGGCGTCGACCGATTGGCCGCCGCGTGCAACACCCCCGTCGAGGAGGGCATGGTGATCTTCACGAACAGCTCACGCGCACGCAAGGCGAGACGCACGAACGTGCAGCTCCTCTTGTCCCAGCACGACAGCCGCTGCCCTACTTGCACGCGAAACGGCAACTGCGGCCTGCAGTCGCTGGCCGCGAACCTCAACGTGCTCTATGCGCCATATGTCCCGAGGCTCCCTGAGGATCGTTGGGATAAGAACTCTCCGCTTATTCGCGCGGAGAGCAAGTGCATCAAGTGCATGCGGTGCGTCCAGGTCTGCGACAAGATCCAGGCCGTGCATGTTTGGGACGTTTCCGGTACGGGGAGCCGCACAGCCGTCAATGTTTCCAAGAACAGGACTCTTGACGAGGCGGACTGCACGTATTGCGGGCAGTGCATAACCCATTGCCCCGTTGGCGCTTTGTTCGCCAGGGACGACACGGAGCGCGTGTTTGCGGCCATCGACGATCCCGACATCGTGACCGTCGTGCAGGTGGCGCCAGCCGTCCGCACTGCATGGGCCGAGTCATTCGGCGTCAATCGCGAGACCGCGACGCCAAAGCGCATGGCTGCTGCGTTGCGCCGGCTTGGGTTTAATTATGTTTTCGACACGAGCTTCGCGGCCGACTTGACAGTCATAGAGGAGGGTACCGAATTCATCAAGCGGCTTACCAATGCCGACAACCATCGGTGGCCGATGTTCACATCCTGCTGCCCCGGCTGGGTGCGCTTCCTTAAAGCCCACTACCCTGACATGACTGCCAACCTTTCGACCGCCAAGAGCCCTCAGCAGATGTTCGGGGCCGTGACGAAGAGCTTTTTTGCCAAGAAGATCGGAGTCGATCCTCACAAAATATTCTGCGTTTCCGTCATGCCGTGCTCGTCGAAAAAGAGCGAGTGCGACCTGCCCACGATGAACGACGCTTGCGGGGACCCGGACGTCGACGTCGTAATCACGACGCGCGAGTTTTCAAAGATGCTGCACACACAGGGGATGATTCCGGAGCTTTTGCCGGAAGAAGAGTTTGATTCACCTTTAGGGAGCAGCACCGGCGCTGCCGTGATCTTCGGAGCCAGCGGCGGCGTAATGGTGGCCGCGTTGCGCAGCGCCTATTTCCTGCTGACCGGCAACAACATCGACCCCGATGCTTTTTCCCTTGTGACGGTCATGGACGGCTGGAGGGAAGCGATGATCAGCATTCCGGGCACGGGCGATGTCCGCATTGCGATAATTTCCGGCCTTGCAAACGCGCAGCGGCTCATCGAAATGGTGCGCAAGGGCGAGGCTTCATATGATTTCGTTGAGATTATGGCGTGCCCCGGCGGCTGCTCCGGCGGCGGAGGGCAGCCGATAGACATGGGGGCCGAGCTTGCGGCGGAGCGCGGGGACGTGCTCTGGCGCCTCGACCGCGAGAGCGAGATCAGGTATTCGCACGACAACATGGATGTCAAGGCTCTTTATGACGATTTCTTGAAGGAGCCGCTCGGCGAGCTGTCGCACCATTTGTTACACACGGATCACAATGCATGGGAGATGCCTTGCAGCGACGAATAGTACCTGACGGATGCACAAGAGCGATACAAGGAAAACAGGCGCAATGCGCCTGTTTTCCTTGTATTGCTATGCAATTATTGGATCACGACATGATTTTTCTCACAAGCCAGAGTATGGGGCTGAACCACCAAGGCTCCATCTTGCGCTTTACGGCGGCCAGCGAATCGATTATTTTGATATGCTGCGGGCATAGCTTTTCGCACGCGCCGCATTTGACGCATTTGCTAGCGATGGACTTTTTGTCCTTGTCGTTAACATTGGCGCTGGTGACATATTGGGTGAAACCGGCCACGAAGCCCAGCGCGTATCTCGCGTTATATGAAGAAAAGCAGCCCGGAATGTTGACGCCGTGCGGGCAGGGCATGCAATAGTTGCAGCCTGTGCAGGGGACCTTATATGATTCGCGGAGCGTCTCGACGACAGGCGCGAAAACGGCAGATTCCTCCGGCGCGAGCATGCCTGGACGCGCTTCGCTTGCCGTGATCAGATTGTCTGAGAGCTGCTCCAAGCTGTTCATACCGGACAGGACGACGGAGACCTCGGGCTGGTCCCAGAGCCAGCGGAGCGCCCATGAGGCAGGGGAGCGGTTTGCATCGGCATCTCTGAGTATTTTCAGCGCCTTAGCGGGCAGTCCCGTGGCCAGCTTGCCGCCGAGCAGCGGCTCCATGATTATCACGGGCAGGCCTTTTTCATGCGCCCTTTTAAGCCCCGCGCGGCCGGCCTGATAGTTCTCGTCCATGTAGTTGTATTGAATCTGGCAAAAGTCCCAGTCATATATATCAAGCAATTCCATGAAAGAGCTTTGGGAGCCGTGGAATGAAAAGCCGATTTGCCGCACTTGCCCGCTGCTTTTTTTCTCGCCGATCCAGCTCTCGATCCCAATCTCGCGGAGCCTGTTCCAAGAGGCGACATCCGTGAGGTTATGGATGAGGTAGTAATCTATGTAGTCGGTCTCGAGCCTTTGCAGCTGTTCGTTGAAGATGCGCTCAAAGTCTTCCTTTGTTTTGCATTTTTGGTGCGGCAGCTTCGTCGCGAGATATATTGCGGAGCGCAAGTTGTGCTTCTTCAGGGCGGCGCCGAGTTTGACTTCGCTGTTGCCGTATATGTACGCAGTGTCGAAATAGTTGATGCCTCCGGCCACGGCTTCGACGACCAGCTTTTCGGTTTGTTCGCGGTCGCGGGGGAAGCGCATGCAGCCGAGGCCGAGGACGGAGAGTTCGTTGCCGGATTTTGGGTCTGTTATGTGTTGCATGTGGATACCTCAATATTATGAAACTATGTATTTTAGCCTGTTGTCTTTTGCGTATTGCTCCGCGTAGGAACCCTCGGAGCATTCGAGCGTGATTCCCCTGCGGGAATAAAACGCCGTGTCGCCGATTTGTTCGACGGAATCCGGAACATCGACGGACTTCAGACAGATGCAGTCATAAAAGACGCTGTCGCCGATGTTGACGACATTGCTGCCTATCGTGACTGACTCCAGATTGTCGCACAGACGGAACGCCCAGCCTTCAATGTCAATGACGCTGTTGCTGATCTCGACCGTCCTCAGCTCCTTGCAACGATAGAAGCAGTCGCTGCCGATCTTGATGGTGCTGTCGGGGATCGTGACGGAAAATAAGTTCGTGCAGTTGCGGAACGCGCCATACCCGAGGGCGACTACGTTTTCCGGGATATGCAGGGCCTCGAGGCTCGTCAGGAATCCGAAGGCGTAGTTGCCGATGTATTTGAGCGAGGAGGGGAGGTCTAGCGTTTTAATGACCCTGCAGCCCCTGAACGCGCAGTGGTAAATTGTAGTCACGGTTTCCGGAATTTTCACGTCTGAAATGCGGATGTCCCATGCCAGCGCGAAGCAATTCATACCGATGTGCGTGACCGGCAGCCCGTCGAGCTCCGCAGGTATATCGACTTCCTTCTTGTATCCGATGTATTTCACAAGCTCCACGTGGTCTGAGTATATGTTGTATAAATATTCAGAACTTTTTCTGGATTCGAGGACTTCCGTCGAGACGCCTTCCTGCGTCATGAGGTAGTATTGGTCGGGAGCTTTCATGCGGATTCTGGAATGTTTTAGATATGGAATGTCCGACAGAGTTATCGTGATGGGACCGAAATCATCGGTAGCGAATATCGAGGCTTTGTCTTTTTCGACAGTTTTGCCAGAGAGTTCCTGCGCGGCCGCTTCCAGCAAGGATGCGAAGTCGTCGACGACGTTCGTAAACTCTTCCATCGCGGTTTTTGTTTCTTCATAGCTTTCTATCAACGATGTTTGAATGTCATTTTCCCACATTTCCTGCAGGTCGAGAATTAAGTATCCGACGCGTTGCGCATAGAAACTGCTTTGCTGTTTGGCCGCTCGCATTGCGAGGGCCTTTTGCCTGAGGTTCCATGGCGTCAACTGTTTGTCGTCCGGCGGGGGCTTGCTGAGATGAAGCTTAATGAGCAGTTTTTTGGCCGCGCTGATTTCTTGGGCGCTGTTATTGGTGATCATGCCGACTTCTCTGGCCATTGCGATCTCTCCTTTTGTTGGGGTTGATTTGAGCGCGGGCGGGGAAAAGATTCTTCGCTAACAGTTTGACAGTGCCGCGATGACATCATAGCGAGGGAGCGCGTTGCCCGAAAGCCCGGAAGAAGCTCCAAAGCGCTCGATGCAGCAACGGTCCAGCTCTGCGGCCGTGAGAGGCGAATCAAGCTGCGCGTTCGAGGGATCATTAACCCCGCAAAGCGCGGCAGCCGCTGCGTATGGGTGTTCATGCCGCGCAATGGGCTTTTTCCCTTTGACGCGGCTAAGGACCGCTTCTTTTCCGGAAAGCATCATATATAATTCACCGCCGGTGCATATGCTCTGCGGATGGAGCGAATTATCTCGATAAGCGGGGCTGATGTCGCTGCCGAGGAGCGCCCGCGCAGAAATGCCGCAGGGATCGTCCTCGCCGACATCGGAAAACGGAGACATTTCGAGCAAATCCGGTACAGTGACGACCTTGTACCCATATTTCGCAAGCAATTCGAGCTGCTGCGGCAATCCATCGGCAACGGGCGTCCTTCGCGCCATGTTGAACCCGTCTTTTTGAAATATGAGCTGCCCGCAGAGGGAATCGGGGTTCGCTTCCAGCGCGTGCTTGATCGGCAGCACCATCGCATCGACTTCATCTTTATATGTGGAAAGCGGCAGCCATCCGGCGCCGTCAAAATCCGCGGCCATATACGTGTAGCCCATTGCGGCATAGGCATCATAGCTGTTGAAGCCATCGGGAATGGAGTCGACATAATGCGCGGGGCGGGCGAATTTCATTTCATATCCATGCTGTTCGAGGATGAGCTCATGGAGGCGCCGCAGGTCGTTAATGACCTCGTCGATGTTTTGAGAATAAGCCCTGCCTTCATACACGAGATTTTTTCGCCCAAAGAGGATATGCGCGAAGCCGTGGTTCGTGATGGCATGTCCGCCATTTATTATTCTGCGTACGATGTCTTGCGTATGAGCCGCGCCGCCGAGCGAATCCTGCCCGATGTCGGGGTAATGGTCGTATTTGATGCCGCCCCAGGCAGCCGTCCCACTGCGGCCGGCTTTGTCGGGATAATTGCACGACGTGTCTCCGACGACGTCGAATGTGCCAAATGCGTTGTATTCTTCCAATGTGCGTAGAAGCTCGAGCGTCAGAGCATCGCCGCCGGGCTTCTCTGATGGCGGCATCAGGCAGGGGCCGTCGTCGAACGTCATGGCGCACACCCGCTGCTTCGTCGCTACATGGCCAATGCGTCTGACGGGGGAGATATATACAGGTTTTGCATTGATTGCCGTTAGCTTATGTTTCGCAGCGCGCGCTGTCTTCATCAATTTGCCGTATATGCTCATTTTGCAAGTTGCTCCTTGTAAGGTTTTCGTTTTGATTATGCTTTCGAGGACACGTTCGGGCGGGGCGGCCTACGTATTATATCGAGGACTATACAATACCCGATATATGCCATACCTTTGAGAATCCGCAATGGGTTGCGGCTGAGGCAGGATTGGCGGAACTGGGAAAAGCCCTTTAGGCGGCGGGGGGTGTTCCGCTCGATGACCGGAACGCAGCTACCGTTGAGAATCGCCTCGCGCAGGGCATTCATAGAGGCATCGGACGCGTCGATGAGAGCATAAGCGTTGCCGACTTCTTTTGCGCAATGCGCATCGCTGCCGCCCGTTTGCGGACGTGCGAGGGAAAAGGCTAGCGCGCCGGCTTGTGCATTGGCATCCGTATTTTTGAAGTATGCCCTGGCGTTTGCGGACTCAATGCACTCGGCCGGCGTGGCCGTATTAGCGCTCTTGACTGAATCGGCCGACGTGGTCGTATTAGCTCTCTTGACTGAATCGGCCGTCGTGGTCGTCTTGACGCTCTCAACGCAATCGACCGGCGTGTCTGTTTTTGCGGACTCGACAGAATCGGCCGACGCGTTGAGCAGGGCGCTCTTATTCGCGAACGGATGCGCCAACACCGTGACGGCTCCGCAGTCTTTCAGCATTGCGACTGCGTCGGCGGCCTTTGGCAGCCCGTTTGAGCGCAGTGCGGCTATGTCGGGCATTTTATCGAGGAACAGCCCGAGTATATGCCCCGCATCGGTAGATATTTCGCAGCCTGGGAACAGCCACACATCGCCGATGCGAACGGGCGCATCGAGCGCGCAAGCGTTGTGGTCAGTGATGACGAGCGCATCAAGCGCCTTTGCCGAGGCAGCGGCCGCAAGCTCCTCCATAGTGGAGCGCCCGTCGTTGGAGAGGCGCGTATGGGTGTGGAGGTCGATGCGCATTCGGATTGTTTCGTCTGTTTGCATGGTATATTTCCTATTTCACCTGAAATCGGTCGAGGCAAGCCTCACCCCTACATGCCAATTTGCGGACGATTATCGAACAATCTTTGGCGATTGATAATCGCCCCTACATGCCAATTTGCGGACGATTATCGAACAGTCTTTGGCGATTGATAATCGCCCCTACATGCCAATTTGCGGACGATTATCGAACAATCTTAGGCGATTGATAATCGCCCCTACATATAAATAAGGAATGGTTTCCGTGACCTGTTGTGGCATTCAGCGTTTTGTCAGGGAGCGCCAATAGCTGAAAGCCGGGCGCATGTCGCGCCATTCAAAGAGGCCGTCCTTGACGCTCGGATTCAAAAAATCCGCGACCGCTCCGAGCGCGAGCTTCTTATTGCCGCTGCGGAGATAACCTTTTGCAGCCGCGAAATCGGAAGGGAAAAAAACCATTCTGCGCTTCATTATCTCAGGCCGTTGCGGGAGCGGGAGGAGCGCATCAGGATTGGCAGCGTTGTATGACAAAACGAACCATGCATAGGAAAAGCCGCTTTTGGAAACGCGGGTGAGGGGGTAGCTGCCCCAAACGCGCGGGTTGCATTCAAGCAAGCGCGGATGGCCGTCGGCATCGTCCTTAAACTCGAACATAGCCGGCCCGTTCAGGCCGATGGCGCGCGCAATCTGCTCAGCCATCGCTTCCAGATGCGGCGCCGATATTACGTCGCAGCATGTCGAAGGGCCGCCCGACACGGGGTATTCGCGTATACGACGATGGCAGATGCTCCTGATGATTTCGCCTCTTTTTGCCAGGACCGAACAGCCATAACCGGAGCCCGGTAGATATTCTTGGACTATTGGAGGCTCGTGGGCAAGTTCTGAGAAATACATAAAGGCGTGAATGAGCTCATCTTTTGTCCGAGCTATGACATAGCGTTTT
>JGI24702J35022_10000699_pt1 | contig 20501 bp, 13 predicted proteins | sample TergutTh196P4_FD_35022 | JGI IMG/M metagenome (IMG submission 35022)
GTGAAAATTCTTGTGGCGGACAATTCGCAGATCACGCGGGAATATTTTAAAGAAGCGGCTTTACAGCTTAATATCAAGTGCGATACGGCGGAAAGCGCCAAGGAAGCCTTAAAAAAAATAGAACAAAACGGAGCATACGACATTTATTTTATCGACTGGGATATGCCGGCAATGAGCGGAGCGGAACTTGCGGGAAAAATTAAAAATTCCGACGGCGGTTCGGAAGTTATTGTTATGAAATCTTCATCGGATTGGGACATGATCGAATCCGAAGCAAAGAATCTGCAGATAGACAAATTTTTGTCAAAACCGCTTTTCCATTCGGACATTGTTGATACCATAAACGAGCATATCCGCACTAAAAACTCAGTTGAAGAAGCGGAAACAAAAAAACCGGAACATCCAATGCTTAAAGATTACAGGATGCTGCTTGTTGACGACATTGCGATCAACAGAGAAATCGTTATGGCAATACTTAAGCCCACGCAAATAGAAATAGACTGCGCTGAAAACGGATTGGAAGCTCTCAATATTTTCAGCTCATCGCCCGAAAAATACGATATAATTTTCATGGACATACAGATGCCGGAAATGGACGGATACAAAGCGACGCAAAGCATAAGAGAAATCGGAAGCGAAAAAGCAAAAAGCATACCTATTATAGCCATAACGGCAAACGCATACGTCAAAGATATCCAAAAAGCGCATGAAAACGGCATGAATGATCATTTGGCAAAACCCATTGATATAAGCGAAGTAATAAAAATATTGAATAAGTATCTCAAAAAGGCGGAAGAATAGGGTGTGTCGACACACCCTAGAGGTTCGGCAAATCAATAAAAATTCGTCGGATTATAAGACAATGGATTTTGACTGAAGAGTTTCGCTGAAAGTATTGTATCCCAGCATGTCAGTTATTTCTTGTTCTATCTGGCTGCAGATTTCTCTTGCGGTTTCATGTATTTCCAAATATATTGAATCTATTTTTTTCATCTCGTCTTCTTTGTCTATTTCTCCGTGTTTCGCCGCCGCATCATTTAAATACATATGATATTCCGCCAGTTTTAACTGTTTTTCAACCAATGCCAATATCTTGTTCTTTACGGCAAGAGAAGAATATATCCTATGCATGTCAGTTTTATTTAAAAATTTACTTATTTTATCATTCCATATATCCGCATTTTTTTTAAACAATTCGGTTGTTTTGTTTTCTTTGGATTTGTCATAGCAATTTTCGACGATTTGCTTGAGGTTTTTTACAAAATCTCTTGAATCTTCGTCAAGATTTATTAATTCTTTGTCAATGAATTCATAAGCTTTGATTTTTTTCTCTATTAAAAAAACAGTCTGGTACTTTTTCATCTCCATTTTTTGCACAAATAACGGCGACACTACAGCCATAAGCAATGCCAGCAAAGTAATTGACCTGTCTATATTTTTCTTTCCGAAATAATATAATACCGCCCATATAAAAACAAATATTATTAAAAAGTATATGGCTTCAAGCAAGTTTGTAGTCATACACGCGAAAATAAAAGCGCCTATGAGGACTGCGAATACCGCGATATTCCTTATTGCGGAAGGTTTATCTTTGATAAATTGAATGATTTCTTTAAATATTTTTTTCATATCATGATCATCTATACTATAAATCCTATTAGCGGTAAATGCAACAGAGTTTTTGCCGGCTGATTTAAATCTCGGCTATCAGCAGAGTTTCTCCTCTTATATTTCCGTCAATTGGCCTTACAATGCGGAATTTATAGCCAAGTTTCCACGATTCAATTAAAGGTTTAATATTAAAAAAATCATCGGCAGTGTGATAAATGAGGAGTTGACATTATGTCAATTCCTCCCCTTGACATGAATTTAATGTTAGTATTATCTTAATAATGAAAAAAAGCCTTGGCCAATTATAAAGATGTTAAAAATTTTAAATCGGGGGAACATATAACGGAATGACTGTTTTTTTCGCCCGTGTAACTTTTAGTTAAACATTCTCTCTTTTGTTCTTTTAAAATTTCAAGCAGCATATACAGCGTTTCTTTTTCTCCCTCTCTTTCCGTATCGTCAATAAGTATACAAAACCTTTCGGGCAAACCGGCTTTTACAAAATCAAGTATTTGCGGACGTGAATATCTTTTTTGCCCGAATGGCCCGTCGACTAAAATAAAATCAAATTTTTGTTTGCAAAGATCTTTTAAACCCGCATAAGTTAATGTTTCCGCGCCGTTAATTTCAGCTTTTGCGCTGTCATGCGCTTCAATGTTTATTTTATATCCAAAAACTTCGTTTTCAAAAAACTCTATCCATTGCCTGTCATGCTCTACCGTTACGGCTTTGGCATTATTATCGCCAAAAACAACGTATTGATGCACAAGTTTTGAACTTTGCCCAAGCCCGAATTCCAAAATATTTTGCGGTTTCATATCGTTGAGTATGCGGAAAACCGTATATAAACCGAGATTATCCATTGCCCAGCCACCGGCCGTAAAATTTTGTTTTTTCAGCCATTTGCTGCCTGAAATCGTAGATTGAAATTTTTGCGCATTAGCCGAGCCGTAAACGTGCTTGTTAATATCTTTAAAAAAGTCAGTTGTATTTTTATCCAGCAGCGATAATCTATCATTCAATGCCGCAATTTGTGTTTGCTGTTGTTCCAGCATTTCAATGTTTTTAAGGGTATTATCGTTATATTTCTTGTCCAAAAGCGATAATTTATCATTCAATGCCGCAATTTGCGTTTGCTGCTGCTCCAACTGCGTAATAAGAATTTTGTGTTTGTTTTTAATTTTTGCGCGGATAAACAAAAACTTGAACACTTTATAATCGCCGTCATTATAAACATTGATCAAATTTTTAAAAAATTTTTTCATTTTATCCCTCTTGTCGTTTCTGATTTTTATTTTCAATCCAAAAATTCTTACAACTTTACACGAGTTTTCCTTTCTAACGCTGAATATATGTTGATACCACGGCAGAGACATGTCTATACGTCTCTTTAATTGTTTGAACTGTTTTCCGGATAATTCCTTTTTTAACATATGCACGAAATCTTTTCTTGCTTCCAAACGCATTGTGTTATAAGCATACAATACGGATTCAAGCACTTTTTTATCATATGAAGCTTTTATCAATTCAAAAATTCCTTTTTGCCGTAATACGGATTTCACGTCTTTGTATATTTCCAAAATAAATTTCATATTTTTGTTTTCTTTTCTCAGCGCAGTTGTTGAATCGGAATGGTTATATATGTAATGAACGAACTTTTTATCTATAAACGTTATTTTTTGCGCAAGCGCAGTTAAAACAACCGCAAAATAAATGTCGTTTGAAAATTTAACTGTTTGAAATTTTATCCCGGAATCTATTACAAAATCTTTTCGGAAAAGTTTGTTCCAAACTACCGGAGAGGAAATATTCAAAATTCTATCCGGAATATGTTTGTATGAGAATACGTCGGAACCGCCTATGCCGGCCTTGATGGTTGTAATATACAGATATCGTGTGTTTTGCAATTGCCCCTTTTCATAGACATATGCGTCGCACAAACAAATATCGGCGCCAAACTTGTCACATCTGGCGAACATTTCCTCAAGCATTAAAGGTTCAAAGTGATCGTCGGAATCCAAAAAAGAAAGATATTCTCCTTTGGCATGGGCAAGGCCGTTGTTTCTTGCGGCTCCGGCGCCTTGATTTTCCTGCTCTACAATCAAAATCCTGCTGTCTCTTTCGGCGTATTCTTTCAATATTTTAAGCGAATTGTCGGTCGAACCGTCGTTTACGCAGATTATTTCAATATCTTTAAGCGTTTGGTTAATAACGCTGTCAAGACACTGTTTCAAATGTTTTTCAGCATTATATACCGGTATTATTACGGATATTTTTATCATTTCAAGCATTTTTTTCTGAAAATCCGTCAAATGATTATGGTCTGATGCGCGAAATACCGGCTCGCGCGAAAACAGCAGATCTTCACGGCGGCAAACCGTTTCCGAATCCGTTATATGTTTTGACGCTTGAGGAGCGTAAATATTCGGTTTTGCCGACGCTGAATTTTTCAATTCAATTTTACATGATTTTTCATTTTGCGCGATCGGCAATTCCGCATTATCCAAAAAAAGACTTGCTCCGTATATGGAAATCAGGCGGGCCGGCGCCCCAAGATTTGTCTTTATGTTTTCAGAGATTATCTTTTTTGTGTCATTGATCAAACCTGAAAGATATTTTTCATCATACGCTTTCCAAATCTCGTCATGCAGCTGAAATCCTCTGTCAAACAAAAATTTCATCTGCTTTATAACGTTTGTCATCGACGGCAGCGGCCGTTTATTAAGATTGGCGCAAGGTTTGATTTGCCGCAACCGCGCTTCATTTTGATTTCCGGCATAGGCATACGGATGCCATGTTTTTTCCGCAAACGGAAAATACAATAATTCCGGCTCGGATTTTTCAATAAGTTTGAAAGCCGTCTGTCCGCCGACTCGCAGTTCCGGCGCTTGTATCATTGACAATCTGTGCAGCCACGGATTAAATCCTATGCTAAAACCGCTGCGGTTATTGAGACCCGCGTGAAATTGCGGCATACGCGTCCGCGCAAAGTCAAGATCATATGAATAGAAATCTTCATAAGTTTCAAAATTCCGTTTTAATTTATAATACAACGCAGAATAAATATTTTCCGACAGCACTCCTTTCTTGATTTTATCGCTTATTAAAAATTCTCTGTCGCCGGAGTCCATTATTTTATTCGGTTTATTTTTTTCTAATAATTTGTGCAATGATAAATATCCGCGAAAAACTTCGTTTGCCGCGCCGCCTGCGGTCATTTGGTACGCATCGCTTTTCGGTTTTGATTGAGCCGGACTTAACAATATTTGAGTTGCTGCCCAATTTTCACGGAATTCGCGCATACCGCTTTGTCTGTATGCAGCGCGCAGAGCATTGTCAAATGATTGCTCAATGACAGCATCCTGATTTTCATTATCGGCAACAACAACTTCATTATGTTCCAATTTCAACCCGTAATAATCTGCGATCTGCTTTGCAATAACAACGTCAGGATGGTCGCCATAGCCTCTCACGCTAAACTGAATATTTTTATGGATCCCCGCCTCTATCGCTAAGGCAAGCGTCACGCGCGAATCATATCCTCCTGTGACAGTTCCTCTTTGTATATTTCCTTTAGACAAAAGGTTCACGCAGGTTTGGCGGGTTTTTTCAAATTGCAAATCCCATTCCTCCTGCGGCATCGGATAATACATTTTATCGATCAGAGAATAAAAAGAAACTGCGTTTTCTTTATCGATCAAAATACCGGCATTTTGCGGAACCAAAAATATATTATGGAATGATGTGCTAAGGTCCTGAGTTGCCCCTATAAGCACTATTTGCGCCAAAGCTGCGGCGTTTTTATGCGATTTATAATTTTCACCGTACACAGCCTGCGCGCAAAGAGCGGGATTATTGCCGATCGCCGTCAAATCCGCGCCAAAACCGATAAACAAAGGCTCACAGCCCAGCACGTCGCGGTGAACGTGAGATAAATCCGTTTCCTGCAGCTCGCCGTAAACATAGCGGCCAAAAACGTCGGAATGGTCGGCATTGTTTCCAAGTATCGGAGACAACTTGCGAATGTCATTTATACACTCGTCTTGAAAAATCATTCCGTCAAAAAACCGGATCGCTTCGCCTGCGGCAATATGCTTTTGCAAATCATTATCCGTACAAAACAGGGCGAACCTGTCGCGCCGTTCGGACAAAGTCCATTGGGCGGTTTTATATTCAAACGTAACCCCTTCAATTTTGCAATTTATAAATCGCGATAAACTGCCGTCGGATAACGGCCTCTTATGCTTTGAAACGATAATCAAAAAATCAAACATTTTTTATACCCCCGCTTATTAGGGTGTGTTGGCACATATTACGCGCATGCGCGTAATATGTGCCAACACACCCTAATCCTAATATAATTTTAGTAACTCGGCATTGACTTTAATAACCGCTTTAATTTGGCTTTGGCGAATCCCCCGTTTTAATATCCTGATCCATTCGTTAAAATTTAAAGAATTGGAAACGGTTGATTTATTGTTTTCAGATTTTGGCATTTGAAACTCCGTATTGTTTTTTTAAATCCTCCATTTGATTTTTCAGATTCTCCATATCTTTATTTAAAGAAGATAATTTGCCGTTCAAAATCGCAATATGGTTTTGCTGCTGCGTGATCGCGTTAAGCAAAATCTTATGTTTATTTTTAACTTTTACGCAGATAAACAAAAACGCAAACACTTTATAATCGCCGTCATTATAAACATTGATCAAATTTTTAAAAAACTTTTTCATTTTATCCCTCTTGTCGTTTCTGATTTTTATTTTTAAACCTAAAACCCTAAATACTTTATGGTTTGGCTCCTTGTATTCGCCGTACAGCCATTTCAGCGTTAAGAGAGACTTGATTTTTTGGATTTTATATTCCGATTCTATCTTTTTTAAAAGTTCCGGATATTTTTCAAACAGTTTTTTTAATTGTTCATCGTTTCTTCCCTGTAAAATGTTTTCGCGCCAAAGCGCAGTATCATCCGTACCTTTTATGGTATTTTGTTTAAAATCGTTATTTTTAATTATATTTATTTTGACATTATTAAACGCGCACATAGCCCAAAACCAAATATCGTCGCCGTACGGACACAAATTCATAAATAATTCTTTATTGGCAATGTCTTTATAAAAAACGTTAGGAGGATACAAGACTCCGCCTACTCCCGTAAAAAAATTGAGAAATGACGGTCTCACATTGGAAACGCATTGTCTCCATTTTTGATAAGGTGAAATCCGGCCTTTTTCAAAAGTTATCAAATGCGCTCTGCGGCAATGAACCATTTGAGGATTTTTCAAATATGCCAGATATAACTTTTCGAGCCAGCTTTTTGAGTATATATTATCGTCATCGGCAGTAACTATAATGCTGTCCGGATATTCTTTAAGCGACGGAATTAATTTTTTATACGATTTTATATCCTCGCACCAGGAAATGGTCAAACCTTTTTGCGTTAAATCAGTCAGTTCTTCGGGCAAATCCGCTTCTTTATTCGGGAATTGTTCTTGGGCAAGCCACAAAATCACTTTATCGGCTTTTTTCGTTTGGCTTAACAATGATTTAACAGCCATATGGACAGTGGCAATCCTTGCAGGATATGAAGTTAAAGAAACAATTAATTCCCTGTATTGTAATTCGGCAAATTTCCTGAATTGCAAGTCCGGAAAATACTTCTCTATTTTGGCTAAAAATTCTTTTCTTAGTTCATTGTTAAAATCACGGTAATTATATCCAAAATCCAAATGCATTCTTTCATATGTTATTTTATTCCATTGGCAAGGCAAACCCAGTTCCGACAATTGCGACAATATGTTTTTGTAAATATCCGTAATGTATAAATCTTTTACATCCCTTGAAATTACGGAAGAATCAATCCTTTTCCTGTAAAAATACGTGCACTGCATCGTGCAAACGATAATCTTTGCAGCTGCTACGGCAATAATATTGAAAATAGTATCCTCGCCAATGCACTTAGACGGCGAAAAAGCGATTTTGTTTTTTTCTATAAGCTCTTTCTTATAAATTTTATTCCAAACTACGCCGCTTTTGATCGCCAAATTTTTCTTTTCGTTTATGGTTTTTAAAACTGCGGGTTTATCAAATCCCATATCTTTATTGTTACCTGCATAGGCATTTCCAAATAATACTGCATTTCCCGTGGCCGCGATATCAGCGTTTTTTGTTTTTGCCGCGTCGTATAAAACTTGGCAAAAATCGACTGATATCCGATCATCGGAATCGACAAAACCTATATATTCTCCTTTAGCTATTGCCAATCCGTTATTTCTTGCCGTTCCCTGCCCGCTGTTTTTTTGGTCCAGCACGATAATTCTTTTGTCTTTTGCTGCATATTCTCTTAAAATTTCAAGAGACGCGTCCGTTGAACCGTCATTAATACAAATTATTTCAATTTCCCCGAGCGTTTGATTGACGACGCTGTCAAGGCATTGTCTTAAATATTTTTCAACGTTATAGACCGGTATGATAACCGATATTTTGGTTGCGTTTTTCAAAAATTCCAAATAAAATTTTTCCGGCAAAACAGTCTTGACATTATCCCGAAAAGCCTGTCTGTTTTCTAAAGAAACGAATTGATATTCCCATGAAAAATAACTTATGCCTCTTCTAAAAAAACTTTCTTTCAAAACATTATTTTCGGAAAATATTTCGGACAAATCGTCCTTAATCTTGCTATAGGCTTTATACGGGCAGTTCCAATTTTTGCCTCTGCTGCCGGAGATAGACGTTTTTTGATTTTGGCGCCAGGTTATCAGCGGAGCGTTTACATAAACGATTTTTTCCGCTTTTATTGCAGAGCACCATGCAAAATACACGTCATTGCAGGTTTCTAAATCCATAAACCGGATATCATTGTCCCGTATAAACGCAAGCCTGAAAAATTTATCCCAAATAGTGGCGGTAACAATATTGAATATATCCGCGCTGGTATTTTTATGGGAAAACACAGCCCCCTCTTGCATTTTATTAAAAGGATTATGTATGGAAATTTTTTGCGCCGCCGTATCAAACTTTTTGCGCGGAAACATTGCGATATCGGCTTTTGCGGAGGATGTTTTTTCATACAAAATTTCCAAAGCGTTCAGTTCTATAAAATCGTCCCCGTCTAAAAAATAAACATATTGCCCTTTTGCGGCATTTAAACCGTTATTTCTTGCGGCTCCGGCGCCTTGATTTTTCTGATCGATAATTTTTATCCGGCTGTCTTCTTTTTCATATTCTTTTAAAATTTCAAGCGAGCCGTCGGCTGAGCCGTCGTTTACGCAGATTATTTCAATGTCCTTAAACGTTTGATTAATAACGCTGTCAAGACATTGCTTCAGATATTTTTCTGCGTTATATACCGGTATTATTACGGATACTTTTATCATTTCAAGCAATTGTTTCTGGAAATCCGTCAAATGATTATGATCGGACGCGCGAAATACCGGCTCGCGCGAAAACAGCAGATCTCCGCGGAGACAAATCGTTTCCGCATCCGTTATATGGGTTGACGCAGGGGGAGTATAAATATTTGACATTATTGGATTTTTTAATTCAAGCCTGCACGAATTTTCATTTTGCGCGACCGGCAATTCCTTATTATCCAAAAAAAGACTTGTTCCGTATATGGAAATCAGACGGGCCGGCGCCCAAAGATTTGTCATTATGTTTTCGGAAATTACTTTTTTTGCGTCATTAATCAAGCCGGAAAGATATTTTTCGTCATACACTTTCCAAATTTCGTCATGCAGCTGAAATCCTCTGTCAAACAGAAATTTCATCTGATTTATAACATTCATCATCGACGGCAGAGGCCGTTTATTAAGATTTGCGCAAGGTTTGATTTGCCGCAGCCGCGCTTCATTTTTATTTCCGGCATAGGCATACGGATGCCATGTTTTTTCCGCAAACGGAAAATACAATAATTCCGGCATGGATTTTTCAATAAGCTTGAAAACAATCTGCCCGCCGGCGCGCAGTTCCGGCGCCTGTATCATTGACAATCTGTGCAGCCACGGGTTAAATCCTATGCTAAAGTCGCTGCGGTTATTGAGACCCGCGTGAAATTGCGGTATACGCGTCCGCATAAGATTAAGATCATATGAATACAGATCTTCATAACTTTCAAAATGACGTTTTAATTTATAATACAGCGCGGCATAGATATCTTCCGACAATATCCCTTTTTTGATTTTATCGTTTATTAAGAATTCTCTGTCACCGGAATTCATTACTTTATTCGGTTTATTTTTTTGTAATAATCTATGCAATGAAAAATATCCGCGAAAGGTTTCGACTGCCGCGCCGTTTGCGGACATTTGATATGCATCGTTCGGTTTTGGCTGAACGCCTTCAACGAAGAAAGCATTTTTATATGTTTTGCTTTTTTGAGTTACCGCCCAATTTTCAAAGAATTCGCGCATGCCGCTGTAGTTGTATGAAGCGCGCAGCGCATTGTTAAATGACTGCTCAATAAAAGCATCCTGATTTTCATTGCCGGCAACAATAGCTTCATGATGTTCCAATTGCAGTCCGTAATAATCTGTGATCTGCTTTGCAATGACGACATCGGGATGGTCGCCGTAACCTCTAACGTTGAACTGAATATTTTTATGGACCCCGGCCTCTATCGCTAAGGCAAGCGTCGCGCGCGAATCATATCCTCCGGTAATACTTCCTTTTTGTATATTTCCTTTAGACAAAAGTTTCACGCAGGTTTGGCGGGTTTTTTCAAATTGCAAGTCCCACTCTTCCTGAGACATCGGATAATACATTTTGTCGACCAGAGAATAAAAAGAAACTTTGTTTTCTTTATCGATCAAAATGCCGGCATTTTGCGGAACAAAAAAAACGTCGTGAAACGACGTGCTAAGGTCTTGAGTTGCCCCCATAAGCCCTATTTGCACCAATGCCGCGGCATTTTTATGCGATTTATAATTTTTGCCGTGCGCAGCCTGCGCGCAAAGAGTCGGATTATTGCTGATCGCCGTCACATCCGCGCCAAAACCGATAACCAAAGACGCGTAGCCCAGCACGTCGCGATGAATGTGCGATAAATCCGTTTCCTGCAGCTCTCCGTAAACATAGCGTCCGAAAACGTCGGAATGGTCGGCATTGTTTCCAAGTATTGAAGACAGCTTGCGAATGTCGTTTATACACTCGTCTTGAAAAATCATCCCGTCAAAAAACCGTATTGATTCGCCTGCGGCAACATGCTTTTGCGGCGCATCATTTGTACAAAACAAAGCGAACCTGTCGCGCCGTTCGGACAAAATCCATTGGGCGGTTTTATACTCAAACGCAACCCCGTCAATTTTACAATTTATAAATTGCGATAAACTGCCGTCGGATAACGGCCTCTTATGCTTTGAAACTACAATCAAAAAATCAAACATTTTTTATAACCTTCTTATTAGAGTGTGTTCATATTTCAGTCTTAATCTACAAAAAGACCTTAAATACTTTAACGCCCTTCTCTCTCCACAAGTTGTCGGCTTGATTATGAAACCTAATTCCGGATTTAACTTTTACTTTTAAAACTCCGGCGCAATATTGGGCGTTTGCGCGCTATATACGCCAAACAGGCACAATGGTTACGTTTTTCTTAGGAACGGGCATTATATCGGGACTCAGGCAAATGATAGGCCTTTGCCTATAGGTTTCTTTAAGCCGTCGAGGATACTAAAGTTTGCGCAATCATTGCTATCCGGCAAAGTCGTTTTTTTGATTTCTACGGGATATAAAGTCATATTTTTTTCTAAAATCAAATCAATTTCTTTTTTGTTTGAATCCCTGTAGAAATATAATTTTCGTGTATCTTTTCCGTTGTGCCAGAATCCTTTTAGTATTTCACAAATTGCGTAAGTTTCAATCATTGCACCGTTTAGCATGACAATGTAATATTAGCATAAATACGCCCAATATAATACCGAGGGTTTCTGTCTAAACAATGAACCTCCGCGCGGCACCCGAATGTCTAAATCGGGGGAGGGAATGACGACCAAGCGGTTTCCCGCGGCAAGTCTACGGAGTATATTTCCATAATAAAATAACACAAACCTGCGCAAATACTATTATCGCAAACAGAATAAGAGGTTTTTTCCTAAATAAACTCATTAAGCTATATGCCTTCATCACTGGATGACATAATTTTATTTAAAAGTTTTCGGGTGGCGGATGTCTTTTCCGTGGACCATAAAAATTACGTCTTCACTGATATTGGTCGCGTGGTCGCCGATTCTTTCAATGCTTCTTGCCACCATAATCAAATCAACCGCACGCTGTATGGTCTGTGGGTCGTTTGATTCGGTCATATAAACTTTTAAGTCTTTAAAAACAATATCTCTCAAGTCGTCAACTTCATCGTCTTTTTCAAGAACGGTATTGGCAAGCTCCACATCGTTGGTATTGAACGCTTTTATGCTGTCCGCGACCATCTGCTGCACAATATTTGCCATTTTAGGAATATCAATCAGCGGTTTTAATTCCGGATAAGCTATCAGATCAAGAGCGATTTCTGAAATATTTACCGCCTCGTCCGCCATTCTTTCCAGGTCGCTGTTAATTCTCATCGCGGAAGTTATAAACCTTAAATCTGCCCCGACGGGCTGGTTCAAAGCTATAAGTTTAAGACATTTGTCATCGACAACTATTTCCTGGACATTCACTTCTTTTTCATGCGCAAACACCGTTTCCGAAAGCTTTAGATCTCTTGAAACAAGCCCGTCGATAGTAGCTTTCAGCATTTGCTGCACCAAGCCGGCCATTTCCACCAAACGGCTTTTTAAATCATTCATTTCCATATCAAAATGACGCATAAGTTTCCTCCGGAAACAGATAAAAGGTAATAGGTAATAGGTAAAAGGTTATTTACCGAAAATTAAAATTTACCTGTTTATCTTTTCAAATTTTTAAAAGCAGCATCACACAAACATCTAATCCTCAAAGCAAATTAGCCACTATTCTTTCAATCATAAACCTTTTACCTTTTACCTATTACCTGTTACCTTTTACCTGCCGTTAAATTATCCGAATCGCCCGCTGACATAATCGTCCGTCTGTTTTTTTGACGGATTTGTAAATATTTTTTCAGTTTTATCAAACTCTATCAAATCTCCGAGCAGCATGAACGCCGTGTCTTCGGAAACTCTTGCCGCCTGCTGCATATTATGAGTTACTATGACAATAGTATACTTTTCTTTAAGCTGCATCATCAGCTCTTCAATTCTTTGGGTAGCCATGGGATCTAAAGACGAACAAGGTTCGTCCAAAAGGATAATCTGCGGTTTTACGGCTATAACTCTTGCTATGCACAGCCTTTGCTGCTGCTCCAAAGTGAGTTCAAGAGCCGATTTTTTCAATTTGTGCTTTATGCTGTCCCAAAGCAAAACGGATTTAAGGCTTTGTTCAACGGTTTCGTCAATGACGCTTTTTTTAGACTCTATTCTGTTGACTCTCAGCCCAAACGCCACATTTTCATAAATTGAAATCGGAAAAGGATTGGGACGCTGGAAAACCATTCCGACATTTCTGCGTAAAACTTCGACATCGGTCCTGCTGTCGTAAACGTTTTTTCCGGATATAAGTATATCGCCTTCCGTGCGCACTCCTTCGATCGTGTCGTTGATCCTGTTGAGCGCGCGCAGCAGCGTAGACTTACCGCAGCCGGAAGGGCCGATCATCGCGGTGATCCTTTTCTCCTCGATTTTCATATTTATGTCTTTGAGCGCACGAAAATCCGTATACCAAAGATTAAAATTTTTTATTTCTATTTTTGCCATTATGCCTCAATTAATCTCTACCTACCCTTTTGTCATTCCCGTGAAAACGAGAATCCATTTTTCATGTTATCGCCAGTACAGGATTGACCCGCAATCTATTCCTTATGCCTTATAAAATTTTGCTCTTTAATTTCTTTTTCTATGTATTCTTTTAATTCTTTTTCTTTCGGCAAGGCTATCATATATTTTTTTACAAAGATGTTTTTATCTAACCCGGCTGTAGCATATTTTACTTGCGTTGCATCTTTGTCGGCACAAAGCAAAATTCCAATAGGAGCATTATCGCCTTTTGACATTTCTTCCGCTTTAAAATAATTTAGATACATATTTAACTGAGAGGCGTATTCGTGTTTGAATTTATCAATTTTCAGTTCAACTATAACGAGGCATTTTAAAATACGATGATAGAAAACCAAATCGGCGAAAAAATAATCATTCCCGATTAAAATTCTCTTTTGACGCGCTTCAAAACAAAAACCGCGTCCCATTTCTAACAGAAATTGTTGGATATGGTCAAGTATGGCTTGTTCTAAATCAGTTTCCGTAACGAGCGCCCGTTCGTTTAAACCGAGAAATTCTAAGGCTATCGGAGTATTTACAATATCCCTCGGTTTCAATTCAACTGAGTTAGAATTTGCCAAAGCCGAAAGCGCTTTTTTATTTTTAGACAATCCGCTTCTCTCATAATAAAGCGTATTTATTTGACGCTCAAGTTCTGCAACAGACCAGCAGCCTTTTATCGCTTCAATCTCATAGAATGCGCGTTTTGCAGGATTATCTATTTTCATAATCCACCGCAAATGCGTATAAGACAATTTATTTACCAGCATTTTACCCGACAATTTCAATTCGGCACTTGCCGAGTGCCGAATTACAGACGAGGTTTTGGCGCTTGATAAGTGCCGGATTGAGATGTCTGGCAAAAAGCTATGTATCTCGTCGGATATTTGAGGATATGTTATATAAAATTGCCTGAAATCCCTTAACCGCCTTTCTTCCAAACCTTTAATGCGTAATTGTTTTGATAATTTTTGCAATAATTTCTCGCCGTATTTTGCTCTGTCCTGCCCTTTCTGTTCAAATTCAACAATATAATAACCTATCAGCCAATTGCGTATAGTCAAAGCAGTGTTTATTGCGTGAACGGCTGACGCTTGTAATGCGTTTTGAATTGATTGTATTTGTTTTACGAGATAATTAAAATTCATAAATTCCTTTGAAAATTTTTTAATTAACAGGTTTTCGTGAAGCGAAAACTCATTCTCTTAACCCTGTCTTTATCCAAATCTTCCGGTAATATAATCTTCCGTCTGCTTCTGTTTCGGCGAAACGAACATCGTTCCGGTTTTGTCGATCTCAATGAGTTTTCCCATAAGAAAAAATGCGGTTCTGTCGCCTACTCTTGAAGCTTGTTTTACATTATTTGTCACAAGAACGATAGTATATTTTTCTTTCAGTTCCATCATAGACTCTTCGACTTTAGCCGTTGAAATCGGGTCAAGACCTGAGCACGGCTCGTCAAACAAAATAACTTCCGGATTTATTGCAAGAATTCTTGCAATGCACAATCTCTGCTGCTGTCCTCCGGACAATTTTATTCCGGAAGAATCAAGCCTGTCTTTAACTTCATCCCACAAAGAAGCGTCTTTCAAAGCCTGCTCTACTATAGCGTCCATCTCATTTTTTTTGGAAACAAGCCCCAGCCTTTTAGGCGCATAAATAATATTTTCATAAATCGTCATAGGAAGAGGAATTGGCATGGCAAAAAGCATTCCGACGCGTTTGCGCAGTTTTTCCATATTCATATTGAAAATATTATCGCCGTCAAGATATATATCGCCTTTTCTGGAATAATTCGTATTGAAGTCATTCATCCTGTTAAGGGTTCTCAGGAATGTAGTTTTACCGCTGTTTGCCGGACCAATAATAGTCAATATCTCGTTTTTGACAACATTGATATTCAATGATTCCAAAACGCATTGCCCGCCATAAAAACAGCTTAAATTTTCAACTTTTATTTTGTCCATTTTTTCCCTGTAAAAACCCTGGATTGCTTCGTCGTCACTACGTTCCTCATCAGAGGTCTTTTCACCTTTTACCTTTTACCTATTACCTTTTATCTGCCGTCATCACCACTTCCGGTGTTTCCTAAAATATATTCTCGCGATTATCGCGATTAAACTCATTGACAAAACCATCATAAGCAAAACCAAAGCCGTACCGAAAATTATGTTTTTGGGCATATTCGGTATCTGGGTCGAAATAATATACAAATGATACGGCAGGGCCATGACCTGATCAAAAGCGGATTTAGGAAGATTCGGAACATAAAAAGCCGCAGCCGTAAACATTATGGGAGCGGTTTCTCCGGAAATTCTGGCTATGCTTAAAATTGCGCCGGTTAAAATACCCGGCAGGGCGTTTGGCAAAACAACGTGTCTTATCGTCTGCCAGCGGCTTACGCCTAAAGACAAACTTGCTTCCCTGAAAGAATACGGCACGCTGTTTAATGCGCCGCGCGCCGTCGTAATAATTACGGGAAGCTCCATTATCGATAATGTTAAAGCGCCGGCAATAATAGAAACGCCAAGCTTTAAAAACATAACGAAAATTCCAAGCCCGAACAGCCCGTAAACTACCGAAGGCACGCCCGCAAGATTTACGATCGCAAGTTTAATTATTCTGGTAAGCAGATTATCTTTTGCATATTCGTTTAAATATATTGCCGCGCACACGCCTATGGGCAAAGTTACCGCAATTGCGCACATAACTATCGACAATGTGCCGATTATAGCCGGAAGAATTCCCCCGCCTCTCATGCCGTCTTTGGGCATAGAAGTCAAAAATTCCCAGGTTATCGCCGAAGCTCCGTTTTTAATTATGATAAAAATAATAACGGATACGGGAATAATGGCAAGTATAGTCGCCGCAAAAAGCAGCGAATAAGAAAGCTTTTGAGATAATTTAGGACTTAGTTTAAACATTTTTGACACCAATGAACAGATAATAGATAATAGAGAATAGATACAGCCAAATGAACCAATAACACGCTTGCTTTTTTATCTCTTCTCTATTCTCTTTTCTCTGTCGTTAATTATTTTTTACTTTTCCCCAAAAACAAGTCCGCCACAAAATTTACGATAAACGTTATAATAAAAAGCACAAGTCCTATGGCAAACAATGCTCTGTAATGCATGCCGCCTCTTACGGTTTCTCCCATTTCCGCGGCGATCGTGGCAGTCATGGTTCTTACGGGCTCAAATATGGAATGCGGTATATGGGCGGCATTTCCGGTTATCATCATAACCGCCATAGTTTCGCCGACAACGCGCCCGATTCCAAGCATTATCGCGGCGATAATTCCCGGCATGGCGGCTTTCAAAACTATGCGGCGAAGCGTCTGCCATTTTGTCGCGCCAAGCGCCAGCGCGCCTTCCTTATACGACCATGGAACCGAACGTATAGCGTCTTCGGATATTGTGACTATCGTCGGCATTGCCATAAAAGCAAGCATTATAGAACCTGAAAAAGCCGTAAGGCCGGTGGGAATGTCAAAAATACTTCTTACCAGCGGAACGAGAGTGACCATACCGACAAAACCTATTACTACGCTTGGGACCGCGGCCATAAGCTCGACGAAAGATTTTAAAACGTCGCGCACGCCTTTCGGCGCTATTTCCGAGATATACAATGCCGCCATAACTCCTATGGGAACGGCAATCGCGCATGCTCCGACGGTCACAAAAACGGAACCGACTATCAGCGAAAGAATTCCAAACTGCGCGGGATCCGAAGTCGGATACCAGAATTTTCCGGCGACAAATTTTATTATTCCGAAATCTTTAAAAAAAGCAAAGCCTTCTTTTAAAAGAAAACCGAAAATAAGCACGACAAAAACTACGGACAAAATGCCGCAGATAAAAATTATTTTTTCTATGATCCCGTCAATGATTTTACGTTTCATAAACAACCTTTAACGGCAGTGAAGGGGCAAAGCCCCGCACAACAACTACTCACTGCCTTGATTAATCGGCACAAAATCCGTTTCCAGAACAATTTTCTGTCCTTCTTCGGATAAAGCGTAATCTATAAACATTTTAATAAGATTGAGAGGCTGTCCGTTGGTATAAAGATAAAGCGGCCTTGAAATCGGATACTGTCCGGACATAACGTTTTCGGAATTCGGATATATATACGGACTATCGCCGTCTATGGCAACCGAGACCGCTTTAACCCTGTCATTTACAAAACCCATACCGACATATCCCAGCGCGTTCGGATTTTGATAAACCTCGTCGTATATAGCCTGCGACGAAGGCATAAGCAAAGCGCGGGGCGCAAATTCTTCTTTTGATTTTTTATCATCATGTCTTAAAACGTGCTCTTTAAAAAACATATGCGTGCCGGAATTGCTTTCACGGGAAAGAATGACTATTTTTCTGTCTTCACCGCCGACTTCTTTCCAATTTGTAATTTTTGCCATAAAAATATCCCGCAGCTGTTCAAGAGTCAATTTGTCCACGGGATTGTTTTTATTTATCAGTATAGCCAAACCGTCAAGGCCCACCATATGTTCTACCGGATTTACATTTTTACTTTCAGCCATTGCTTTTTCTTTTTCTTCTATCTCTCTTGAAGACATCGCTATATCGCAAGTTCCGTTTATCAAAGCCGCAAACCCCGTGCCCGACCCTCCGCCCGTAACGCCTATATTAAACAAAGGATTCATTTCGGCAAATCTCTCTGCCCAAACCTGAATGAGATTGACTATGGTATCAGACCCCTTTATTTGTATAGACGCAGTATACCCCCCGCCTTTTCCGTCAGGGCGGAAACATGAAGACAATGATATGACGGCAGCAAACAAGATTAGTAATATTTTTATGTGGTTCATGCAATTCAATTAATAGAGAATAGATAAAAGATAATAGATACGACAACTGCATAGGAAAAACTGCCATTAAAGCCATTGCCGTTTATCTATTCTCTATTAACTATTCTCTGCCTTTTTCACTCCCATTCAATAGTCGCCGGCGGTTTATTCGAAATATCGTAAACAACCCTGTTTGCGCCTTTTACTTCATTTATAATTCTCGAAGATATTCTGTTGAGCAAATCGTACGGCAGTTTTACCCATTGCGCCGTCATTGCGTCTTGCGAATGTACGGCTCTTAAAACTATTACGTGCTCGTAGCTTCTGGCGTCATTTTTTATACCGACAGTTTTAACGGGAAGAATTATGGCAAAAGACTGCCAGATTTTTTCATAAAGACCGGCTTTTCTTATTTCCTGCGTGACGATATGGTCGGCTTCTTTTAAAATTCTTAACTTTTCTTCCGTTATATCCCCTATGCAGCGCACGGCAAGCCCGGGACCCGGCAAAGGCTGTCTTCTTATGATCTCGTCCGGAAGTCCCAGCTCTCTGCCTAAAACGCGCACTTCATCTTTAAACAAAAATTTTAAAGGCTCAACGAGTTTCAATTTCATTTTTTCCGGCAAACCGCNGACATTGTGATGGCTTTTTATCGGCTGTTTCGCGCCTTTTGCAATAACGCTTTCTATGATATCCGGATAAATCGTGCCCTGCAAAAGGAAATTTATGCCTTTAATTTTTTTTGCTTCCCTGTCAAAAACTTCTATAAAAGTATGCCCGATAATTTTTCTTTTTTGTTCCGGATCGGTTATGCCTTTAAGCTTTCCGAGAAAAGTTTTTCGCGCGTCGATCATAATAAGATTTTTGCCGAATTTTTTACCGAATATCTTTTTTACTCTTTCGTTTTCTCCGAATTTTTGCAATCCGTGGTCCACATAAACGCACACAAGCCGTTTACCTATCGCTTTATGGACCATAACAGCAGCAACGGACGAATCAACGCCGCCCGAAAGCGCGCATAAAACTTTACCGCTGCCGACCTGCCCTTTAATTCTGTTGATTTCACCGGCAATATAAGATTTCATAGTCCAGCTGCGCTTTAATCCGCATGTACCGAATATAAAATTTTGAAGGTTTTTTTTGCCGCCTGAGGAATTTTTTACTTCCCGTTGAAATTTCGCGCCGCTTATAACCGGAACGCCAAGCTCCCGAACTTTCGGGTTTATACGGGAAACGTCTCCGGAAAGTATTATGCCTTTAAAATCTTTCAAATTTTCTATAGAAGACAAACTTTTATTACCCGGATAAATTTCGCAATAAACTTTTTCTTCTCTGACGTGCCTTGCAATAAGCTGCGTATCCGGCGAGCCAAAGTCCAAAACCAAAATCATATTTTCTCCCATGATAAGTTTGGAGTGTGAAGAGTGGAGTGTGGAGTTTTAGAAGCTGAGAGGAGCTCGGCTATTTTGTCTTTGTCGTTCGCCGTTAACTCCACTCTCCACCCTACAAACTCCACACTTTTATTATAACATCTCCCATTTAGATACACAGTAATATCCAGCCCCTAATACCCCATAATCCCAAACTTGACCCACAAAAAATCCTCAAAAACTTTAAAGTCTTTAAGGTCATTAAAGTCCTTAATGACCTTAATGTCATCAGCTGGCATCTGCTGCCATCACCTGGTTTTGCCTTTACTATGCGTCTATGCATCCGTACATTCGAGTATTATACTAAACTTTTGCAGAAGTTATGTTTTTTTGCGCTTGGTATTTTCCTTTTCTGTCGGCATACGATATTTCGCAAACTTCGCTTGCACCCAGAAAAAGCACCTGGGCTATGCCTTCATTGGCATAAACTTTTACCGGCAAAGAAGTCGTATTTGATATGGAAAGCGTCACAAAACCTTCCCACTCAGGTTCAAAAGGCGTGACATTTACAAAAATGCCGCATCTTGCATAGGTCGACTTTCCGAACGCAATTGTCACTATATCGCGCGGGATCCTGAAATATTCTATTGTCTTGCCTAAAACTATGGAATTGGGCGGGATAATTATATGATCTTTTACTTTTACGGTTTCAAACAGCCCTTCGGATGATTTTTTAGGGTCAATAATTATATCTTTGGAGGGTTTCATAACCATAAATTCATCAGACAAACGCATATCATAACCATAAGACGATGTCCCAAAAGAAATCACTTTCCTGATGTGGTCATGGGGACGGGGCAATTGACCACTAACAGACGAGT
>JGI24702J35022_10000700_pt1 | contig 20497 bp, 13 predicted proteins | sample TergutTh196P4_FD_35022 | JGI IMG/M metagenome (IMG submission 35022)
ATCCGGCCCTTTGTATTCCTTCAGCAGCTCATCTAGTATTTCTTTTGTAATTGCCATACTTCCTCCTTGAAAGTATAGCGTTTTACACAAAATTATTTATATGCTCAGTTGAAATGCTCTCTTTTATATCAATCAAGATAGAATGTAGTTTTTCTAATACCTTTTTTTCGTTTTTTGATAACTGACACTCCCAAATTTTGATGCAAATCCACCCCATCTTTTTTAACTTCCTATAATTTTTCTTGTCTCTTAGTTTGTTTTTTGATAATTTATCATACCAGAATTCGGTATTTGTTGAAGGCAAAACAAATTTTTTACAATTATGCATATGCCAAAAACAACCATTAATGAATATAACAACATTATATCGGGGTAATACAATATCCGGCTTGCCAGGCAAATCATTCTTCTGGAGACAGTAACGATATCGCTTGCTCCATAAATATTTTCTTACAAGCAATTCAGGTTTAGTATTTTTAGAACATATCCGCGACATATTAAAATGTCTTTGTTCTTTTGTATGAACATCCATGATGACCTTCTGTTATTTTAATAATGGGTATCCTGCTTGCAGCATTTCTTGTCGTTCAATTTCTTTAGTTTTGTTGTAGAAAAAATATAAACAAGTACATGCTCTCGATATTGCAATATAGTTTAACAGACGTTTTTCTTTTTCTTTGAATGATTCAACATCTAATAAGAATACGATTTTTGATTCCAAACCCTTAAAAGAATGAATAGTACTAAAATATATTTCGTCTTTCCTTATTGCCCAGGAATAGCGATCAGTGACAATTTTTCCTAATATTTTCGGAAAATTACCTTTTGACAAACAATTTTTGGGATTATCAATTTTATATTCAGATAATAAGACAATTTCGTTGCTAAAAACACCTGCATTCATGAGTAATAATAATTTATCTCTGACCATATTAAATTCTTCGGACAAATTACTATATGGGATATATTCAACATCCAATCCACTTGCTTTATAGATTTGTGCCTGTGGTACATTTGATGTTAAAATATTTGCATTTACAATTTGCCTTGTATTCCGACAATTAATTGATAATCGATAAATAGCGGAGTGAATTTTCAATATTTCTATTATTTTGTTAATTTCTTCATCTCCAATATAAATGTTCTGATTTGGATCATAAAAAATATTCCATAAGCCATTTTGCAACCCGTTAATTAATAATTTATCAATACATTTTAAATAATTATTTCTGAATAAATCCTGCCCTTCNTCTATAATGACAGCTTCATATTTTTCGTCTTTCTTGATATTTTTNGAAATAAATAATTCCGGAAGACCATGCAAATAAAAANNNCTGTCAAAGTCTTTTGACCATTTTACATCACAAAACATCATAATGTAAGAATGAAAAGTGTATACATCGGCTTCAACAGAATCCCGTTTAANGATAGTTTTTACAAATTCTGAAATATTTTTGTTATAACATAAGAATAATACTTTTTTTCCTGACCAATAAAGTCTTCTGCATTGTTCCAAAGCCAGTAATGTTTTACCGGTTCCTGCCATACCGGAAATAAGCAAGCGTTCATTGTCATTAAGATTCTCCATTAAAATATACTGCTCATCAGTCAGAGATAATAATTCACGTTCTGTATTGTCAATAATACTGCGTAAATCAGGTACAATTTTAAAATCACCACGTAATAAATTTGCCAGAAGATTTATCTCTGATACTGAGAGATTATTAAAATTAATTTTATGTTTTTCAAATATTTTATTTTTCCAGTATCCAGAACTAATATCTATTATCTTTTTCAGTGATATATTGTCTTTCATATCAAATAAAATATCATAAATTATATCAGGACCATCCTTATTGAAAATACAATCAGGCATAATAACACAGCAGGAAAACAAGGCATTTGAAATAAAACTGTCATTTCCTAATTTTTTTATTAAAAACAACCTGAGTGAATGCATATTATTCTGAACTTGGTGAAAAGGGCCTGTATTATTACTTTCGGTTTTTCCGTATCGGTTTGTAAAATACCAAATACCATCCTGTCTTTGTATAGAACCGCCTTTTACTTCAATGCATATAATTCCTGCGCTGCAAATTATTACAAAATCAATTTCTCCAAAAATATTCCTGGTATGTTCTGCCATGCCCAGTGAATGTAAAACATTGACTTGTTCATTATATACTGAATTCTTTATTGCTGAAAACACTTTTCTTTCGGCATTACTTTTTATATTTTCAGATACAAAATCAGGAATCATTTTTATCATTATAAAAACCTTTTATACAAACCCGTTAAAAAAAGCAAGGTCTTTGTCAGGACTGTTAAATTTACCAATAATTGATGCTCTGTCCAGCAGGCAGTTTCTTTTTTCGCAGGAAGTTTCAGGCAAAAGAGTACAAGCATGACAAGCTGCCATATTAAGGGAATCATAACCCTGAGAATCTGATTCAATACAAACAGGATCAGATGAACACCATTTTGAATCTTCGAGCATATGCCTGAATATAATTTCAAATGATTCCGGCAAACCCTGGCGAACTAACCCCCCAAGGCTACCATCAGAGTCAGAAGATGAAGTGTATAATAAAAATCCATTCATTTTAATTGAATCGGGATGTGTACAATAAATTCTCTCTTTTATTGAGGCTGCTGAATATCCACATTCAATTGAAAGTTGTCTGATTAGCAAATGAGATAACGTATGCAAAAGAATATAACAGGGTGAAATGTTGTCACAGGTTACATTACTTTTTTGCAGACGTTTATATAATACATCATATCTGTTTCTGTAATATTTTTCCCACCCTGTTATCCTGTTTTCATTCAATTTTATAAATATACCTTCCCCAAGTAATTCAATTGCAGGGAGCCAGTTTTTATCTTCCTTAAAAAGGGATATACAATCCTTTTCAAAATCAAAGTATCCCTTGAATTTCTCATCTCCTGGCGACGGAATATCCGGTGATATTCTTCTAAACCCTTTCAGAGCTAAAATTTCCCGTAATCTGTTTACAAGTACAATGTCTGTTATGTACGGTTTTAATGATGCAGGCACTTTTTCTCTGGTCGTTTTGAATTGATAATCATCCTGATTCTCTCCACAAAATACCAGATATTCATCTGAGTAAATATCTTTTCTTTGAAATGACTCTGCCGGTGTATTTTCAAATCGTTTACTGATTTCTGTTAATATTTGTTCACAGGTATAACCTTCTGATAATAAGTGACGAAACTCATGTCTTATTATAATTCTTTTGCTGTTTTCATCAGGATTTGATTTCCATGTATCATACAAATTATCAAACGCACCATCAATTGCTGATTGAATTTTATTACTCCATGGGGGTATAGTTAATGCGCTTTCTGTAACTGAAAAATACAAATTAGATGCACCTCTTTGTAATGCTAACATTTGGGCTTTACAATCTGTCAGATCATAATGTTCTTTTTTTCTGCCTATCCAGGGTCTTTTACCATGACATTTATAGCCTTTTAAGGAATCTTTTCCAAGACTGCCAGCCATATCCCGGTGTTTTCCACATGCTGTACAGATTATTTTTATACTTTCCAAACCGCCGGAATTGTCCAGAAATTCAACTCTCAGGGTATTGCTAGGACATTCATTGTCTTTTGTGTTATGTACCCACCAGCTATAGGGGAAATCTTCAAGATGGCCATTTATACAAGCCGCAACAAATCTTGAAGGAACTATATCCTTATTGCATTTTCTACATTTCCTGTCTTTCCCATTGCCAAAATCCCAAAAGGGCATTAATCTGCCGCACATGGTGCAAAAATGGAGGATTGGAAATCTGAAAGCTGGGATATCCGGTTGTGAGATATTATTATCCAATGGTGAAACATAAGGTTGTTTAAACATTTTAACTTTTAACAAATTTTCCAGATTTTGCTCATGTAAAACAGGTGAATAATCTTTCCAGTAATCAGCAGCTGCCATAATAACAGAATAATCAGGCATATCTACAATCGAACCATTCCCAAAAGTTGTAATGATTTGCGGTCGTCGTAAGGTTCCTGCAATTTTTAGCTTATCGTCATCGTCTGTCCCAAATCTAGGCATTACTCACCTCCTAATAAATAAATCCCTGACTCAGCATCAACATTTCTAAGGCTGTTCATTGTCCTGAATTTGTCTTTTGAAATATCATTCTTTAGCAAATCTTTTACTTTGCCATTATTATAATAATGCTTATAAGCCAAACCGCCATCTGTCCTGCTGTCCCATTCTGAAGCAATACCCATAATCTCCTGTTTCAATTCATCAGAGTCTATAAGCGGGTCAGCTTTTTTCACATATCTGACAAGATCATTAATTATATCACCTACTTCCGGATCATCTTTATGAAAATTTACTGCTTTTTCATTTCCTAACATATTTCTCAATTTATATCTGCAAAATGCCACAAAAAGTGCATGCAGACCTCTGTCTCTTGCTCTGTCAGAAAATGGTGTAATACTGGTTGCTTCAACATAACGATACAAAGCTGAGTGATATTTCTGGAACTGTTCATAATGGGACCTGTCTCTGCTTCGTGAACCATTAAATACTGTAACTACCAATCCAGGATTATGGCGGCCAATACGACTTGTGGTCTGGATATATTCAGCATTTGTTTTTGGCTGACCTGCAACAACCATTAAACCAAGCCGGTTGATATCAATACCTACAGATATCATATTAGAAGCAATAACGAAATCATATACATCTGTATGATTTCCCCCGGAGTATGATTTTTTCAGCTTTTTCTGAATTATTTCGGAAAGGTCAGAATTATTCATACGGCTTGTAAGTTCCTGCTTATGATCATATTTTTCAACAGAAACACCAGGATACAAACCGGAAAATTTGGATTTTGCCAAATACCCGAACCGGCTCTGGACGTCATCAACAATTTGTGTGCTCGCGCCGCCAAGTTCTCTTAAACTGTTAAAGTAACCAACAATAGTCCAGTAATTATCGATGACATTATCTGAACACTTCATTGTTTCGAGAAACCTGGATGCAAACAAGAGAGCAGCATTTACCCGAATTAGCGTAGTTGTTGCGGTTGTTCCTGTTCCCATAACTCCAAAATATTGTCTTGCCGGTTTTTCATTTCTTTCAGATACTTGGGCAAAGAATGAATCATTAATGCTAATCCCCTGTGGAGGAAATTGTGTGTAATTTCTGCCATAGAGACTTAAGATTTGTTTGTCTGCATTTTTTATTGTTGCTGTTGAGGCAATAATTTTTACAGGTATATTTTGATATTCGCAAAAATTTGTTACAGCCACTTCGTATATACCTGTCATTGTTCCCAAAGGTCCTGAAATAAGATGAAGCTCATCCTGTATGATTAATTCTGGCGGTTTTTTGCCAGAAGAAATACCGAAAAGCGAAGCCGGTTTATCACTAAGCGGAATTTGTGCAAATTTATCTATTGTAGCTACAATAAATGAAGGAAGGTATTTATATATCGCATCATCAATGATGTGTACCGGCAACCCTTCAGGAAAACTATTGAAATCACACTCTTTGTTATGACACGAAATTACCATTCTGGAAATTTCTTCTCTGACTTTATAATTAACTGGGCTTATACTTGTTCCGCACCAATAACACTCCTTTATTTGACATGGATTTTCATCTTCCTCTTCTCTCATGCTTCCATTTTGTAATTTATTTATATTTGTCTTTGCTTTAGAAAGGGCATTTGGAGTGAGCTTATTCCCGACCCATAAACCTATAGATATTTCTTTCTCACCAATACGGTATTTTTTTCTCAATAATTCACATGCCATTATCAGCATACTTGCTCTTTCAAATTGCTGCAATGTTAACAACCGCAGAGTATATCTCATTATTACAGTAACACCGTCATTATTTTCATTCAATAATCTTCTGTAAAATATAACAAAAGCAGCTATACCTAAATATGCCTCTGTTTTACCGCCTCCTGTGGGGAACCATAACAGATCAACGTTTTTCCGTTCTGTCCCTTCCGGTTCAACAAATGAAATAATTTCATGTAAAAAATATGACAGCTGAAAGGGATACCATAAAATTTTATCCGTTTCTGGATTATATTGTCCTTTCTTGTTCTTTTTTATTGTCTGTACTCTCTGTAAATACATAGCTTCGTTTGCAAGCTGAAAAGCCCTGTATGCTTTGCCATCGGAAGATATACTGTTATTTAAGCTTTCTATTGCTTTGTTTATTTGCATATATACATCTCTGCATTTTTTTATATTAACTTCAGCAATTTGCCTCCTGGAATCAATCAAAGCATTTGCTTCTTTTCTAATGTCATTTATCCAGTCAGAATAAAAATTATTAAACTTTTTTAATTCAGCTATAATTACTGCCGGATCTTCTTTTGAAAGGTATTCTATATCCAAAATCTTAAGTCTCGGAAATTCTCTTGCTTTCATTTGCCTGAGCTCATATGACGGGAGGCAACTTGATGAAATCCATAACGGTTCTGTGTTTTCTGTATCCCATTGAACCGAACAACCATGTCCTTGTGCATAACATTTATAATCGGCGTATAGTAAATCAAGTTCATCACAGATTTCTGAACTGTCATTAAGTGTATGAAAAATAAAATTGTCCTTTTCCCCCGTAATCTTTGCATTTACCTGAAAAGCTGTGTTCCCGGCATTATTCGTATAATTATTAGGATCATAAATATTTTCATTCAGAATGGTGATTGTCAATATTGTCTCTTTGTTTTGTGAATATTTTTGTTTTACTATTTGTAATTTTATTCCATTCTCAAAAATTTCTTCAATTATATTAGAATGCTCAAAATTGATTTTTTTTCTTAACGTATATCCTTTTCTGACCCACAGAATATCAGGTTTTTCTTTTTCTCCATCCCATTTGGAAACATTAATGTTATTTTCAATGGCATTTTCATATTCCGATGGTTTATAGAAAGCATAAGATAAATTTATTATTATGTCTTGTATTAATGATTTAATCGCCAGGGTATACCCCATTGAAGAAGGGTTTTGAACATTACTCAATGAAATCGCTGAATCAAAGCTACTTGATTCATTTTCCAGCAGGGGTGTTTGCGCCATATCCAAAATAGAATCGTTGTCATTCTCTGACACAGATATTTCATCCGCATTGGAATTTTGTTTTTTGGGATACAACTTCCCCATGATATAATATTGTAAAGGAGATTCGGATAACACCTCATCTTCATAAACCGGACCTATCAGGTCTTTTTGCAGAATTTCTGATAAAATATCCCTTGAATTATAGAAATCATCAAAGTTTGCCATTTTTTTACCCTAAAACCTGTCATTATCTTTATGTGCAAAACCACGGACTGAAAAACCATACCATATTGAAACTTCTCCAAAAGTTTTGAATTCTCCAAGTTTAAAGTCTAAACTTGAAGAGATACATGTAATAATATCATCAACAAATATTTCGTCAAACCCACTTGGATAATTTTTTGGTAATTTTTCATCAAGGTTTTTTATATTCCAATTTGTTGTCCACATTCTTCTTTGGGCTCTTGTAATACCACGGGTAAATTCTGGACCAGTCCTGCCAATTCTTATACTTGGACGTTTTTCAGGAATAATGTAATAATTATCAGCTTTTGGATTAAATTTTAAAAACAGTCTGTCAAGTCGCTGTAAATCTTTAGAAATATAATCCTGGAACGTCTTAAAACTCATTATATCAAGATCGTTATTTAATCCGATTTCAATATGACTTAACCCTTTTTTCCATCTCTCCTTTGCGGGACAAGCTTTTGAGCATCTTTTATTTTTTAATGTATCTCTGTATATATATTTATATTCATCTTTTAACATATGTTTCATCAACATTTTCTTTGGCCTCGTTAAAGCTACATAACGAATTTTATGTTCCAACAGTTCATTATTTTCATCGTTATCAAAATAATTATCTTCATTTACATCAATAAGCAAGACCGTATCAAATTCTTTGCCTTTAGCCTTATGTATCGTACTGACAGTAATGCCTGAAAGATTTTCTTTTCCGGCAAATATCAGATTGTTTTTTGAACTATATAATGATTTTAATATATTTTTGACATCATAATGTCCGATATTACCTTTTGCTTTCTCTGTCAGGGCAATCCAATATTCTCTGGCTATTTCAGTGGTAGCATTTGGAAATAACCTAAAGTATCTTTCCAAAAATATATCTTCAGTTATAATATCGTTTCCATAATCAACAAAAATATCAGCTATCCATCGATGAACATATTCACAGTCAGAAGGTTTTGGAAAATTATGTTCTATTCTGTTATTGTCAAGCCATGTTGATATAAGAAGTGCTATACCATTGTTTCTTGTCAATATTCCTAATGTTCCATTACTCTTTATACTGTTAATATTAGATAAACTCCATCTATAAATTTCTTTACTACTTCCAACTTCATGTATATTTCTCTTAATATCAGAATAAATATTATCAAGAACTTCAAAATTTCGACTTTTATCATTTTCATTTTCTAATATTGCTTCCCTGTATGGTTTTGTAAGTTTTTGTAATTTAATATTTTCTTGCTGTCGCCAATTTTTTTCAAATGACAATTTTAAAATATCATTGAATTTGTTGAGAAATATTCCATAAAATCTGGCGGAGGTCATAAAACCAGTATTACTATTTCCAAGATAATCATATATTGCCTGGCAAGAATCTCCAAAAACTGTAAAACCGCAGTCTTGAGAGACTGCTTCCAGTAATTCAAGAATAAGATTAGACCTGGGTTCAACTAAATCCTGTATTTCATCAATAATTATATGTTTGTATCTTGGAATAATATCTTTTTCTGTATTCTTTTTAAAAATTGTCTCTGCTGTAGAAATTCTGGAATCATAGTCATTTGCTTCCAGCCGATAAGTACTTCCACCGGGCAAAAGATTATATTTTTCCTTGCCTATTATCCAGGCTATTAAGCTTGTGGCAAAAGAATCTATTGATATTACTTCTATTTTTCTCCATTGGTCATTTTCACTCATTTGTTTCAGCCTGGTTTGAATAACTTCAACTGCGGCTCTTGTAAAACAAAGAACTAAAATACTCTGTAATGTTTCATCAATTTGATCTGATGGCGTGGTTTCAATAATGTGTTTTAATTTTTGGATAATAACCCATGTTTTTCCTGTTCCTGGCCCCGCATTAACAATTGATCGTTCTGTAATGTTCATTTTAATTACATGGTTCTGCTCAACTGTTTTATAACCATGAGATTCATTTTTAACCTCCTTATCTGTTATTAAATTTAAAATAACTGAAGGAATATCAATATTTTGGACTGCTTGTTCATCAATCTGATCTCCTTCGAAAAATACAATATCTGAATTATTATTTTCATCAATATGTTTATCATATACAGGAGGGATATATTTATAATAAATATATTTTTTTTTATTTTCTGCTAAAACGTCAAGCTCTTTGACATCAAAATCATCTCTGCAATCATTAAAACACTCACATTCAATTTTAATACACTTGCATATTACTTTTTCATCTCCATTTGTATCATAAACCGAACCCCACTGGAAATCGTTCCTTGAAGCATACGCACAGGATGTTGTAGCTCTTAATATTTCATTCTGAATTTCAGATAACTCGTAGGCTAAAAATGGTGTATCTCTTAATTTTTTCAGAGCGACAAAATCTTTTATTTTACTTAAAAATTCATATTGATACCCTGGAGGATCAACTTTACCGTTTTCATCAGGTTTTAATATATAAAGATTACTTGCCACTCTCAGTGATGTTTTTTTTGCAGCTGTCAATATCGTGCCTCTTTGCTACCATCCAATTTGTAATAAAACTTCAAATTAGTGTAAATCCATGTTCGGGAAAATTCCTCCGGACGCATTTTGCTTTCTATTTTTGCTATAAATATTAAGTCCTGATCGACTTCTGTTGTAATGATTATTTGCTCCTGTAAAAACCTGTAAGCAGGAAAATTAATAGTTGCATACTTATTAGAAGATTTATCAATATCAGGACAGCCGCTAAAAATAATCCTGACTTCTTCAGTAGTATCAACCAGCCCGAAATGACAGATTTTCTTTGTTTCTTCAATTTCCAGGTCAGTGCTTAAAAGTTCAAAGAAAGAGCCATCACAAAGAATAATGCCAATCTTTTGATTTGTATAATATTTTCCTGGTTTCATTGAAAGCCAGGCAGTACCCTGACCTACATTCCACATGGTTTCTTCCGGAAAATAGATTTTATCCCCGAATATTTTTATTATTTTTTCCTGCAGAGGGCGGAGATTGCTGCTTCCTCCAACCATCACAATTTTATCAATATTTGCAATGTTTTCACCAGAATCTTTTATTACATTTTTCAGACAACTAATAGCCATATCAATTTCGGGAGCAATTATATCAGAAAACCAATCATAATAAAGAGTTTCTCTGCATGCACCGTAATCGCCATAATTATTAATTGATATTGTTGCGGTATCAGAATCAGTAAGATTTCTTTTTGCCCGTTCGCATCTTTCCAGTAAAATATCCTGTGCTTCGGCAGGCATCTTTTCCAACGCAATTATTTCAGTTTGTTTTCTGGTAATTTTTTCATGGATCCTTTTTGATATTTTATTATCTAATTTATCACCTGCAATATCCATGCCTCCGGTTGATAATTCTGATATTCTGCCTTTATCATTTCTTAAAACAGATATATCTAAAGTGCCTCCCCCCCAGTCAAAAATTACAATATTTTCAGACGACTTTAAAAAATCAATATTTGCAAAATATGCCGCTGTTGGTTCAGATATCAATCTTGTAATATTTAAACCTGCCAGCATTGCAGCTTCCCTCAATTTTTTTCGTTTTTTTTCTCCAAAACCTATTGGGATAGAAACTATTGTTTCATTAAGTTCTATTTTACTCTTATTTAGTACTTCTTTTTTTACCATTTTAAATATTTCTGCGGCTATATCTGCAGGATACCAATATTTTCCATTTGTCTCTAATTCCCAGTCTTCATCATCCAAAATTGTTTTCACTGAAGAAATATATGCGCATCTTTCTGATAATTCCATTCTTCTATCTTTTGCTTCACGTCCTGTTATTACTTCATTGGTTTCTCTGTCTATAGCAACAACAGCGGGCAGTGTTCTGTCTTCCAGATCGCCATATTTAAAAACATCTATTTTTTCACCATGAACTGAATAACACACTGCAGCAATATTAGTAGTACCAAAGTCTATGCCAAAATAATATTTTTGTATATTACTCATTTTATCATCTATTCAAATTTTATCTCGTGTTTTTTCAGAATAGAAAAAACAGCTTTTAATTGATCTCTCATGTTTTCTCCCAAAGCTATATCCATAGGGCAATCAACCGCAGTTAAGAAATCTTTATATTCTATCTTAAGATCGCCGGAAATTTTATTAAGAATAATATCTTTTTGGGCATCTATTTGGCTGCGAAGAATATCACTGTGTTTATCAATACTTCTGATTTCGGCATCTTTTGATGAAAGATCATTTTTTTGTTTTTCTGTTAAATCAGAAAACTCAAAAATCTTTTCTTTCGCTGACGAAAGTTCGGAAATTAATACCTGCTTTAGTTCTTTTTCTTTTTGAATAAGTTGATATTTTTCCATAAGTTCATTCTGCAGCTTTGTTATTGTTGATTCGGCTCTTTTCTTTTCATTCTGCAGGTTTTCTGTTATATGTTTCAATTTATTAGCAGCATCAGTAATGCTGTCAATAAATCCAGTTGCTGTCATTTCATTTAAAAATAGTTCTTTTTCTCCGTCAGGAGTCTCAGCTTTTTTTAATTTTCTTTCGGCGGAAGCGCTTTTTATCTCCTGAATATTACCATGCATACCGTCATTTGGCTTTAACTCTGTATTTAATAATGAAAGCCAATCCCTGATAAGAATTATAACTGCGTTTTCTTTTTCAGTTGTTTCTTTTTCATCAATGATACTGCTCAAATTTTTAGAAATCTTCTCAAAAAACGATTTAAAACTGGTTTTAACAGAAGAAATATCAATAAAAGGAAATGTCTTAATATCCAACAACTCCTGGATAAAATACTTTTTCAATATTTTGTTATCAGTTAATGCTCCTTTATTATTACAATACAAAATCATATTTTTAATTGCAAATTCCATAATTTTATTTTTCTCTGAATTCGTTTTCAGAAGAAGAGCTAATATGTGTAATAGCATTTTAAATGTAATAATTTTATTTTTTTCAGCATAATCACTGGTTGTTAAAAAATTATTCAATTCATTAATTGCAGCTTCATTTTCATGAAAATATGTTACCAGCGGAAATGCCCCGCGAAATGAGAAGCCTTCATAAAGGTATTTTATTACACTGGTATTCAGACCGTCCGTTTTGGCCAATTTTAACCATTCTTCCAGAAAATTCTGCCTGTTTTTTATCGAGGCATCGCTTTTCTTTTTAATTGAAATAAGCTTATCAATTTCAGTTGTATTCATTTGAAACTCAAAAAGTGATTATTACCATATAGATAACAAACCCTGTGCGATTTTTTCGGCCATAAGAACCGGAACAGCATTGCCAATCTGAGCAAAAGCAGCAGTTCTGCTTGGCAAACCATTTGTAGATTCAAAATAGTAATCATCAGGAAATGTCTGCAATCGTGCTGCTTCTCTTGGAGTTAAAGACCTGTTTTGCCTGATATCTGGATGAATATAATAATGGCCGTCTTTAGAAATATGAGCAACCACTGTATGAGCATATTTCATATCACCTTCAACAACCTTAAAGCGATCTGTGAAGGATGAATTATTGTTATGGGTTTTTAACCTCTTTGGCAAATCATTATAAGAGAGTCTTTTGCGGTTATTATTCCAATACTCCACAGCAATACGGTAAATTTCCAGATCCTGTTCTGTATTTGGCCTTGATACATGCCATGTTATTGGAGTACTATCATTTTTAATTTTTGAGGTATATAGGTATTTGCCATTATATGCAATCGGTTTACATGGGGTTATCGATCCCGAGCCTGCCTGTATTGAAGGTAAATCTTTGAAAATTTCATTCACCTGAACTTCCGGCATCCATTTCGTCAGCTCAGGAAAAGTGAAACTATTTCTTGTTTTTTTACCAATAATGATAATTCGCTTGCGATTCTGAAGGACACCGAATTCTTCAGAAGATAAGAGTTTTGTTTCAATTTCATAACCTGCATTATGAAAGGATTCTTTCATGGCGTCAAAATATTTATTACCTTTTTCGTCCTTAGCAGACATAAGACCTGTTACATTTTCAAAAACAAAATATTCAGGCCTATACCTTACAAGAAACATGGAATAATATTGGTAAAGATAATTACGCTTGTCTCCTTTCATCTTGTTAGCATCTCTTGAGCGTCCTATTAAGGAATATGCCTGGCATGGAGGTCCGCCAATAATCAAGTCGATGCTTTTTTGACCTGCAAGTTCATCAATTTTAGAAAATATTGAAGCGAGCTGATTATGACCTATTTCAGCATTTATTACAGAAGATAACTTGTTTTGGGGAATATTACGATATAGTTCTTCTCTCGATATTTCACCTCTGAGATAACGGATATAAGTATCTTTTTTTCCTCTTTTATAAAGCCACTGCATAGCTGCTCTGGTTTTTAATGTATAGCAAGCAGAAGAGGCAAGCTCCACATGGGCTACAGGCCGAAAACCTACTCTGTTAAAACCTTCAGACAGTCCACCTGCTCCTGCAAACAGATCCAGATAACGGGGGTGCTTATTGTAAGTCCTGTCTGATTTTTTCATACGTTTTTCCCTGGACACTCTGCTATTGCTCCATATTACCCAAAAACAACTCTGAAAACTAATGCCACCCACCAAACCCAATTTGCCTGAAAGGGGCAGTAAATGGGCACTTATTGCATTTTTGCCCTTATCAAAAAGTATATCAGAAACCTTAGATTAATGATATAGGGGTAATTTTTTGGATATTGATAAATATTTGGTTTTGCTCTATCGACTAAGCCACTTTTCTTCAAATTCTACCTTTATTTTCGGGAAATTCCAGCCATTGAGTGCTAAGTTAGCAATCCAGCCTTATTTTCCTTTGAGCACTTAAGTCAAATAAGGCAGCATCATTGCAGTAGTTTAATCCCGAAAATTGCACACTTTACTCAGTTACAGACCAAACTCCCCATGACAGACTGAAATTATCATAGGATTACTCATGAAAAATTAAACACAAGGAGTTCTTATGAGAGAACAGATTGGAGATGAGAGCATTTTTTTGTGAATTAATGAACTGAAAAAGGGCAATGTCTAGTTTACCGATTCAACCATTGCTTCACGGCTTATCCGTGAGCACGGGCAGAATATCCGGTACAATACCGCATGGAAGAAGTGGCTGGTATGGGGCGGCACCCATTGGCAGATTGACGAGGGCGGGGCTTTGATACATGAAAAAACCTTGAGACTGTCCGAAATATCTATGATGACCTGTCAAAAACCAATGATTACCGTGAACGTATGGAATTGAAAAATTCGCAATGATAAGCGAAAATGTCAGGCGGAGGGAATCGGCTGTAAAGGCGGCGGCATGGGTAAAGGAATTGAATATCACCAGCGAGCAGCTTGATCCTGACCCTTGGCTTTTAAATGTGTGCAGCGGAACGTTAAATGTTTTAACCGGGGAATTTTCAGGACACCGGCAGGAGGACATGATTACTAAAATAGCGAATGTTGATTATGAGCTGAATGCCGACTGCCCGTTGTGGAAGCAGTTTATCCATGAAATTATGGATTACAAAAGCGATGTGATCCAATTTGTGCAAACTGCTTCGGGTTGGGCAATTACCGGGGATACATCGGAACAGTGCATGTTTATACTGTTTGGGACGGGGGCTAATGGGAAATCGACATTCTTGAATACGATAATGAACCTATTGGGTGAATATGCCATTGCAACGCCTACGGAAACTTTTATGCGGAAGCAAGGAGAGCAGATAACCAATGATATTGCCAGGCTGCGGGGAACACGTTTTGTTACGACTACCGAGGCGGAGCATGGCAAGCGCCTGTCTGAACCGCTGATAAAGCAGATTACAGGAAATGACCGTATGACGGCACGTTTCTTATATGGGGAATTTTTTAATTTTGTACCGACTTTTAAAATTTTTATGGCTACGAACCATAAGCCTGTTATTAAGTGTACTGACCACGGTATTTGGCGGAGGATAAAGCTGATACCTTTCATTACCCGAATTGAGGAAGATAAACAGGATAAGCATCTTGAACAGAAATTGATGCTGGAAGGGCCGGGCATACTGAACTGGCTTGTGGAAGGGGCAAGGCGGTGGTGTAAAGAGGGATTGCGTACTCCCAATATTATAATTAACGCTACTGATGAATATAGGGCGGAAATGGACATTATAGGCAATTTCCTTCGGGAACGGTGCTTGCATGTATCAGGTACTTCTATCAGTTCAAGAGAATTGTTCAAGTGTTATCAGGACTGGTGCGATGAAAACAATGTGAGGGCAAGCAGTGAAAGGTTTTTTGGTCTGCGGTTAAAGGAATTGGGGCTTGAGCAAAAACGAAGCACCGATGGGCGGTATTGGCAGGGGATACAATTACAAGAGAAAAATTAAAAGAGAAAAGAGAAAAGAGAAAAGAGAAAGAAAAGGAGCTTGGTAGGTAATGGTAATTATGGGCAATGTGATAAAAAATTTTTTTTAATGGGATTATTTTATCACTATTTATATATGAATTAATCGCTCTTGCTATAAAATAAATATTTTTATATAATAGGAAAAATCTTAATTGAAGGGATATATACATGCTTAAAAAATATTTTTTAATTTTATTGTTTTTATGTTTTACAATTAGTTATAATTTATTTGCGGATATTACAGATTTATATTCTGAATCGGTAAGGTTGCTAAAAAGTTCTATTGAAGAAATTAAAGCATTAAGTGACCAATATAATAAAAGAACAGATCTTCATGCAGATGGAAAAGTTATAGATGAATATGTTATTCTTCATCCTGATAGAACTATCACCACATGGATTGTTGATAATAAAATAGCTTTTGTAATTACTCAAAAAATATATGATGATTCAGTATTACTTGAAATTGAACATCAAAGATTACGAAATAATCTAAATAAAATCAATGGAAAAGAGATCAGATTTAGTGAATACAATATTGAGAAATTTATTGTTACTTCAGAATATAGAATAGTTACAGACGCTGCTATTACTGATATTACTTTTCAAAAAACAATGACCCCTATAGTAGTTAGTCCAGAAGGTCTTATAATCTTAGTTTCTCAATGGCTTGAGTAAAATTATTTTTGTCTCGCTGCACATAACGAGAATGTCGAATATCTGTTTTTAAAAATTTTTTATGTATTTAGATAACATCTAAATACATTTAGAGGCCATTTAAGAGGGTACTGTCAAGAATCTTTCGTAAATTTTGAACCCATAATTAATTTTGTGTAAACTAAGAACACAAAAATTTTTACTCTACAATTTACACAAAATTTTCTGTAAGCCCCTTCATGGGAAACTGCTGAAAAGTGGACTTTTGAAGAATCTATGAAAAATGAAAAACCGTTTTACACAAAAAATGTTATAGGCTCAAATAAAGTGTGAGGTTCATATAGATCGTTTCAAAGAAGGTTGATATAAACAAAGGATGAAACAGGAAGAAAAACAACGACTGGGCTGGGTGAAACTTTATGAACAAATACAAGATGCCGGATTGACATGTAGAAGATGCGGAATATCCCGCCCAACATTACGTAAATGGTGGGGGCGGTATCAAACCCAAGGACAAGCCGGGTTACAAAGCCATAGCCGTCGTCCTCATGCTTCTCCTCTGACAAAAGCAGACAGCCATGTTGAATCGCTTATCCTTTCTATGAGAAGAAAAAGAAGGCTTGGCCCAAAAAGGCTACAAAGTGAGTTGAAACGCCTGTATGACATTTCCCTATCCGTGGCAGTAATACATAAAGTATTAACCAGAAACAGATGTAAACCGCTTGTAAGACCTCCGCGAAAAAAAACTGAGTACAAACGTTATTCACGCCCGATTCCCGGAGAACGAGTACAGATGGATACCTGTAAAATCAAGCCGAATCTATATCAATATACGGCTATAGACGACTGTACACGCTATAGAGTACTACAAATATATAAAAAGCGAAGTGCTGAGAATACCCTTAATTTTCTGGAAAAAGTGATAGAGCAGATGCCGTTTCCAGTACAGAGGATTCAAACAGATCGTGGCATGGAATTTTTTGCTGAAAAAGTACAACAACGGCTTATGGAATATGGTATTAAATTCCGTCCGAATAAGCCTGGCAGCCCGCATCTGAATGGGAAAGTTGAACGTTCTCAGAAAACAGACTTGGAAGAATTCTACCCCACAGTAGATTTGAATGCGGATAATTTGGAAGATCTGCTGGCGCAGTGGCAGCATTATTATAACTGGTTCAGACCTCATAGTTCCCTTGGAGGTAAAAGCCCTGATGAACGCTGCCTTGAGCTTAGTTCAATAACCCCATTCTGGGATGAGGTTGAAAATAATTATCATCCTGAAAAAGAAAGACTACAAGTACAGAATTACCATGATGATTTACTTCTTAAAAAATTGAAAGGATGTCTATGAACCTCACAGCTCATATAATATTAAAAATCCCGAGCCTATAAATAATTTATAGGCTCTATTTCTCTTTTTGCTTATGTAAAACATTCAGATAATTTTGGTCTGTTTTTTATTAAAGACCTTTATACAAAAACAAAAGATTTATCATTTAGAAAAACCCTGCTTCCAAAATGACAAGCTCTTATTAAGAAAAAATATATAAAATTGAAACGAAAATTTGATTATCCATTTTATACTTAAAAAAATGATTCCTGAAAATCTAAATACAGCTAATCGGCATATCTATTTGTATGATAAATCGCAGTAGTATCTGAATAAATTAATCTATTATCCTCTGATTCTAGATGTTCCAAGACCCAACTTTCATCATATAAATCCAGAATAAGTTTGAAATCACTTCTATGGCTTGCAACAATTTTATTAAATATCATATCGCTTAAAGATGGAGTTTTTATTCTCCCCATAAAATCCTTTTCTCCAAGCTTGAACAATTTCATAAATTGTACAAGTTTCATTTTATCATCCCCAAACTTGAATTCCCTGTATCCAGGCAATCCAGGAATATTAATATCAGTACCAAGAGCAAGTAAAGGAGTTTGTTCTATTCTTTGTATTGTTACACTATTGCTTCCTTCAACATCATAATAAGCATAAAGAGTTTCCCCTGATGGAAGCCTATACCGTCTTTCTATCATATATATAGTACCATTACTTTTAAATTCTGTACTTTCGGTCAATTCTGCACCAGAAGGAATAGAAAAGTTTTGTGCCATAATGCTGTAAGTTAGAAGTAAAAGAAGACATAAAATTATCATTATTTTTTTCATATACCTATTCTCCTTAATTATACATAATATTTAATTATGTCATTAATATCATATCCTTATACTAATCTATAATTATCCTCAGTTTACTTTTTCAATAATTTTATAGTGTACCATAATACTCTATTTTATTATGTTTCTGGTTATTTATAGTTCTTTTCAATTTTTACACGTAAGTTCATCCTTTATTTTGAAATTTATAATCCTAAAGCTTCAAATATATTTGATAAAATATATTCAATATCCCAACCATTTCCCATGTCATAAGATTTTCTATATATTGTTCTAAATCCAGTTCTATTCGAATAATCAAAATCAATTCCATCATCATCGCCCTTGCTTGCCGTTTTTTCAATAATTATCCTAAACATAACTTCATTATTAAAAAGTATGTTTATAGAAATATTGTTATCTTTTCTCTCAATATTGGTTTGATTATTATCACGTACCCTTCCAGTTACGTTGCCAATTTCCATATATAAATTGTAATAACTTCTATAATCATCTGTAAAATCTCTTACTATTGATAAACAATTAGCAACATTTCTTGAATCTAATGGAACAGGAAAAATCATATTTGTGAAAAAAATAAAAAACAATAAAAAAGTACATTTTTTTACCATATTTTATCCTTTTTATAGATTATATTTTGGTCTAAATATATTGTCAACATAAATAAAAGTACTGTTTTAGTCTATTTTTGTTCATTTATAAACTGCATAAGGGAGTAAGCCTCCGGAAGTCTCCCCCTCACTCCAAAGCCTACGGCTTTTCCGCTACCCCCTCAGCGGGGCAAGCCCCGCGGCGCCTCTGCAAATTTCTGTCTCATACCAGCAAATTATCTTGGTTGTTGTTTTTCCTCTGATAGCACGGCTCCCCCTAGGTGCCCTAGGTGTCCTATCGCGTGAACCCCTGTGGTCCCCTCCGAACTATCCGTGAAAAAACAGTGCGGCGGTTCAGGGGTCTAGGTCTGGCGTAGCTCCTGTCCTATCCCGCTCGGTTTCAAGCCGGGTATTATCGAGGTTTCCAATGCAAATCACAAATCAGAAGCGGTTCTATAGTCCGCAGTCTTTCGAGTCCGCGGCAGTCTCTGTACGCTGCATCGCTTGGGCTATCAATGTGTTCATGCATGCCGCAGTAGACATTATGGTTAAGCTCATGCCATTAGAAAACTGGGTCTGTTGGCTCTTTTGAAGATAGAAAAAGGGTAGGTGTTCATATCGAACCTCATATAAAACCGACATTGAAAGTTTTTCTGTCACTTTTTGTGTCGGTCGATATTATAGTGAGATACGAACGCCTTTTTTGAGGTAGTCCGCTTGCTAACTCCTTAATACATAAAGAGTTACCAAATTTCCCCAGGGAGGATTTGCCTTCCAGCCCTCAGCATCCTGCTTCGGGCTTTCAGGCCGCCTGCGTGCCTTTCGGCGCATCCATGCGCCTCAGCCCTAACGGGCACGGCACTTCGGTTCAAATCCTACGTCTTTTTGTTCCCCGCAGCGCGCACGACTGGCTAAAGCCAGTCTACATTTATGTAAGCGATGATTTTACCTGCGCTGGAACGTGTTACCTTTTCTCTCTCAACGCCCTGGCGGGCGCATTACTTGTTCCCCAGGGAGGATTTGAACCCCCACAAGCAGATCCAGAGTCTGCCGTGCTACCATTACACAACCGGGGAATGTGACAATAAAATATTATTTTAATGAGAAAAAATTGTCAATAAGCTGATAAACTATAATTTACCGCCTTAAAATTCTCCAATTTGCCTAAATTCGGCTGTATAAACAGCGGCTCCGGCTGAGTAATGTTATGTCGAATAATGATTTTTGCAATGTTTTCGATGATCTAGACAATTCTCTTTTTAACTGTCAGGATTATAATCCTATTGTTTATTATATAGAAAAAGGCTTTCACAATTGAGATATAATTGTTAAAATAGCGTGTTTTTATAAAACCAATGAGAGATCACCCTAATTTGGAGGGAAAATTCCTGTAATGTCTGAAGAGCTGTTTCGTATGGAAGG
>JGI24702J35022_10000701_pt1 | contig 20491 bp, 10 predicted proteins | sample TergutTh196P4_FD_35022 | JGI IMG/M metagenome (IMG submission 35022)
GAAAACTGCCCGATATAAAGCGTTTTGTTTTGTGAAATGGCGTTCACTTTCCCGCCGGTTTCTTCATCGGGCGCATCTGAAATAAAATTCTCTCTTAGACTCATACTGCGTTTGTTTTAATTAATTAATGTATAGATATAATTAGTATTGATATTTATTGTCCTCTTAACCCTACCTTTTAACCCTAACAGGGTTCTAAACCTTGTTAGGGTTTTGTGATGGGTTTTTGGATCAGGTTTTATGTGTCAGTGTTTCCATGCCAACGCCTCGTCTTTCAACGTCAGTACCACCTCATCGCCGCCTTTAACCTCGCCTGATATAATCATTTTCGATAACGGGCGGCGCAGTTCCTTACGGATCGTACCGATGATCGGGCGTGCGCCAAACTGGGCATTGAATCCCGACATGGCAATCATCCGTTTCGCATCTTCCTCAATACGCAAAGAGATGTTTTGTTCTTCCAACGACTTGAGCAGACTCTTCAGGTGTATCTCAAAGATCATCGTAACAATCGTTTCGGTAATCGGCGAGAAGGGTACGATCTCTGTCAGACGACCCAGAAATTCAGGACGGAAATGTCCCTGCATAATCTCCATCAAATCATTGTTTTTAGGAATGACTCCCTGTCCGAACGAATCCACGATAAACTGACTGCCGATATTGGAGGTGAACAAGACCAAGGCATTGCTGAAAAATCCTGTCCTTCCCAAGCGGTCGTGGAGTTTGCCTTCGTCCAATATCTGCAGGAAGAGGTCGAAAACCGATTTGTGCGCTTTCTCAATTTCGTCGAACAAAACGACCGAATACGGTTTCTGCCGAATCTGATTAACTAATAAACCACCCTCTTCGTAGCCTACATATCCCGGAGGCGCTCCGTAGAGCAAAGCGACCGAGTGTTCTTCCTTAAACTCCGACATATCGAAGCGGATCATGGCCGATTCGTCCTGGAACAAAAACTCGGCCAATGCTTTAGCCAACTCAGTCTTTCCGGTACCGGTCGGCCCGAGGAAGAAGAATGAACCCATCGGTTGTCCTTTTTTATTCAGACCGGAGCGCGATTCGAAGACGGCATCGAGAATAATCTTAATGGCATGGTCTTGACCGACAACGCGCTTTTTGAGTATGGCTTCGGCATTGACTAACTTGTCGCGTTCTTTGGATTGGATCTTACCAAGCGGAATACCCGTTTGTTTGGCAATGACGGCATAGAGATCGGAACTGTCGACTTCGGTGCGTTTTTCGGCTGCCAATTCGGCTAACTTATCCAACACACCTTGCAGATAATCGATCCGTTCAGCGACTGTTTCAATCTTGGAGAAATCGACATCGTCTTCCAATTGGGCGATCAACAGGCAACTGACTTTATTAAATACCTCATAATGAATCCAACTGAGGGCAGTCATCCGTTCTTCTTCAGTCATTGGCAATAGGTCATCACCCGAATTTCCTGATTCGTCATTCGTAATTCTTAATTGATTAAGCTTTTCCTGCAACGCCTGAATGTCTTTTTGCGAAATACTGTTCATCGTACGGATCATCGCCATCGTACGGTCGATCAGGTCGAATCCCGAATCGGGAAGTGATTTCTCATTCAGATAACGTTTGGCTAACCGGATGGCATCTTTCAGAATCGTGTCGGAGATAGACAGTTCATGGTATTTCTCAAACAACGAAACGGACCCTTTCAAAATGCGAAAGCAATGATCGGCGTTCGGTTCTTCGATCGTGATCTTATCAAACTTGCGCACAAATTCCTTGTCGGTTTCAATATTCTTAGTGTACCCGTCGATGGATGCCGTACATAATAACTGGATGCCGCCTTTGCTCAACGCTTGTTTCAGGATATTGGATGCGCCGAACATAGCGCCGTGTTTGTCAAACAGTTTGTCGACCGATTCGATGACTAAGATGACATTTTCGGTGTTTTGCAGATCGTCGATGATACTCTTGAAACGGTCTTCCGTTTCGCCTTTATAATTCGAATCGGACGCCATTGCACCCAGATCAATTTCATAGACAGTCGCTTCGCCCAAAAAATCAGGTGCTTCCGCCGCATGGATGCGTTGCACAAAGCCGTTGATCAATGCTGTCTTACCTACGCCCGACTCGCCTGTGATCAACAGGTTGGGCTTGGTTTTGCGACCCAACACCTCGAAGATGACGGCAATCTCGCTTTCAAAACCGATGACAGGGTCAATCTCTCCTTCTTCGGCCTGTTCGTTTTTGTTGATACAATACTTTTGTAAGGCTTTGGACGAACCTGCCGAACCGCTTCCGGCGCTCTTTCCCGACGAACCTGCCGACCCACCGCCTTTTTTCGGTTTGGCGGCAGATGTGCCGACACCGTCAATAATCTCTTGCGTCGTCAGCGGCATCGTTTTCAATTGCTCATACGTAAAACCAACACCCGGCGTTGTCAATGATGCCAACAGACAGACAGGGGTCAGTTCGTCGAGATCGAATCTGATCTTGTAGCTGACCGCTTCGCGTAAGATGGCATGTGACGTATCGTCAAAATAAATGTCGTCAGTCTTTTTATTCGTGCGAAGATAAAAACTGATCTGGATATCGGCCCATTCCAACAGATAATAATAATCCTTGTCGATCTGTTCGATAAACGGAATCAATCCGACATCCTTGTGTAACAATGCTTTCAACAAATGCCCGGGCATGATGGATTCATTCATCGACTCTTTGGCATATTCACGTGCGAAATAAATCGCGTCTTTCAACTCTTCCGACATATTGTCTGAAGAGATTTTCAGTTCTTCAATTGCGCTGTTGTAACTCATATATATATATTAATGTATTAGATAATTAAAAACAAATACCGATTCCGCCTACATGCCTCATCTTTCCGATATCGAAACCCTCCGGGAAGCTGCTGCTATCTAAGGCAAAACGATACTGGAATGTATAACGCAGGGCGACTGGTCCGAGTTTGAACAGTACGCCCAGTTCGGGCGATACGGCATGGTAAAGTGTAAACTGTAAATCAGGTTCATTGTCAGGATCAGGCGACCAATGGCCTACGCCCGTATAACCCAATCCGGCAAAGAAACCTACTTCTTTGATGACCATGCGGTTCCATCCGAAGGATAAGTTAACTTCAGGCTTGGCTTTTTCATCGCCATTGTTGCCCATGGCCTTAAATAAGTCAGGGTTAAACCGGAGGGAGATATAGGTCGAAAACTTATCTTGCGTATACCTGCCGTAGGATAGACCGATAGGCGTGTTTTGTGCAATCTCATACAGAACGACCTGCGCCTTTTGTTGGCGGTCGGAAAGGTATCGCCGTAATTCCAACAGCCTCAAATTGGCCTCCCTGTTATTACTGCACGACAAAGTCAACATCTTTTCATACAGCGGTTCCGCTTCTTTGTATTTACTCTGATAAAAATAACTCTCCGCTTCAGAGAAATAGTTGGTACATAGTTCGTTGATCTTGGCCTGAACCTCTGTTCTGCGGCCGACGGCATACGCATCCGAACTGTTATAACCAATCACTTTTTGATACGCATTCAGTGCCTCATCGTATTGTTGTTGATCAAAATAGAAATCGCCTCTGGTACGTAGCATAAGTATCGAATCGATGGATTCCAATATATATTCCACATTCGAACCAACTTGATAATCCGTACATTCCTGTGCCAATTTGAATCTTTCCCTTGCTTCGGCATACGACGAATTTCTGAACAGTTCGGTCGCCGTATTGAAATTCTCGTAGAAACATCCCACACCAACCGTTGCGTTAGGGTCGTAGATCTCATACGATTTCGATTCGCTCGGCATTAAATCGATTTTTATTTTGAGCGGTAGGAAACCGGGTGCAAGCACTTCCAATACCCTGCCGTCGTAGTTGGCGCCTCTGAATCGTCCGACCGTAAAACGGATATAATAGTAGATGAGTCCGCCCCGTTCTTCCTGATTATATACATCAACAGTCCGGTCTACATTCGATTCGAAACTGAGGGATAACGTATTCGTACAATAGACCGTAATCCCTGCCTGCGCACCACCTGCATTGATGACTTCCGGGTCTTTATCACTGAATACGCTCAACGCCTGGGTTTGATCCCTGTAATCGAGTACCCGTTGCGAATATGCCGTATAACATAACCCCCAAACTCCCAATGCAATAATAATTATCTTTTTCATCTGTATCTATTTATTTCTTGTTCAATGTTCAAATTTAATTATCAATTGTCAATTATCAATTGTCAATTATCAAAGGTTTTGTATATTAAAATCATTCAGATTAAACAACTCATCCTTATCCAACTGTTTCCCGTTATAACTGTCGGGTTGCCATGTGCGTACATGGATCATAGGTTGCAGTTCGTTTTTGAAATCGACCATCAGGAAAAGGTACCCTGTATCGTTGTACGTACTTGATCCCCATTTCTGGCGGAGCGTGACACCATACAGGTAATCATTTTTCGGATGGCGGACTACATCAATATCCTCAAACTGAATATCTATATATTTGTTTCGCGAAAACGTATTCTTCAGGTTGGCGATATATTCCTTCTTGGTTGAAGTCACATACGTGATTTTCTCCGATCCCAGCAGTGCGTTGATTGCCGTATCCTTACTGGGAGCGATTTTGACTACTTTGCCTGTGATAATAAGCGCCTGCTCGCTGAAAACCGACTCAATGTATTTGATATCCTTGATATTATACGAAGTACGGAAGTTTTCAACAAAATCGATGATGACTTGACGGCGGTTAAAATCTTCGATCGAGACAAAGTCTTCCATGATTTCCCGGTAACGTGTTTCTTCGACGGAAACGGCAATATTGTCAATCTCACCGGCATTGGTATAATTGATAACGATTTCCTGTTCCTGCTGATCTTCGGGCGCCCCGGGTATGTTGACGGGAATATTGCGAACCTGATAACCGCCGCTTGCCTTTTTGAGGCATTTCTCACTGATATACGTTTTAGAACAATACATCGGAGTCGTTTCCCAAAATGACATGATCGCTTTCTCCGAATTTTTGGCAATCGTCTTGGCAGGGAAACTTGGCTTTTTGTTCCGAAGGATGGCATCATTACATGCATTCAGAAAAGACGTCGTATTGTTCTCTATGACCGACATCAGATTTTGATCTTCCATTCCGTCTGCAACTGCGAACCATACTTTCTCCGATTGTGCATATCCATTTCCCGGTACATACCACAAAAAAACGGATAACAATAAAAAAACAATTCTCTTCATAATTTCTCTCACTTTTTTATTTAATCATTTGAATTACCATTTATTATATCTCTGACAATACTACTGATATTATGCTGTGGAATATTGGAACGGAAAGAAGCCGTTAATACGCCGGATTTACTAAAGATATCTTCCTTTGTTGTGCTGATAATAAGCAAATGTATATAATCATATACCTTATTCTGGAAGATAACGGTGGCATTGATCACGCCGGGTTCCTTTTGATACACAGTGGTATAGACTTTAAAATCCTGTTTAAAGAAACAGATAAAATCATTCAACCTCATTTCAAATTCGGGATTGTAATTGCCATACATCGCATGGGTAACCTGAATCTTCAGCGCATTATTATCAACTTCTCCAAGGAATAGGTTCGACAACGATTCATTCGGATAATCTTCATCGAAGATCAACTCATACCCGTTGACAGCTTTCTTATAATACGTGTTTTCATTGATTCTACCCAACATAAATGAGTCGCCTATCCGTACAAACACATTTCCATCATTCGAAATCAATTCGGTGGCGTCAGTCAATGAATTTGTCCGGGTCGACGGGTTAATGCAATTCGTCTCTTTCAGTTGGTCATATAACACATTGTCAGCTTCTAATTTATTGGTGCCCGTAATCAATTCGCGACTTAACGGGAATTGGATAACGAAAAGATTCTGCGACCCGTATTCCCAGGCTACTGTATATGATTTGTCGTCTTTCGAAAGCGTGAAATAGACGGGATCTTCAATCTCGCTTAAGATGGCCTGTATCGAATTGACATTTCTGTCTCCGAATTTGATGCCGTTTCGTTGCATTACGATGCCGTAATGATCGAGTTCAGTGACGATTGCATCCATATCGGAGGCTAACGATAATTCCAATAACAGCCGTTCCACAAAGTTACATACAGGTTCATTGAGCAGGTCTTTGATTTCTTTGCTGAACATCGAAATGCCCAGATGCGAAACCTGATGTTTGTCATTGTATTGGATGATGACCGATTTGTTCTCGCAAATCTCGGGGCATATCATCATTGTATCTCTGTCAATCAGGTATTGTTCGGGCAATTGCGATGCCACCTCCTCCAACTTTTTCGTCGAAAAAGAGATATCTCCCTCGTATTGGTCAGCGTGCAAATCGATGATATACAGGTTAATGGCCAATAGTATACAAAACATTTTCGTCTGTCTTAAAGACAATAATTTTTTCATAGCGCAAAGTTATATATTTTTTTTAGAAAACTTTTAAAAATCGTTGCAAAAATATTATAATAATTATCCTTGCAATACCCCCAAATGGGGGTTTTTTTTCGCTTCCCCTAAAAAAACCCCCATTTGGGTATTTTTTCGGCAAAGATTCGGCGAAAAAAACAATGTTGAATAATTGAATAACCCCATTCAAGCCAACAGGCACAGCTCGGGGTGAGCGTAACTTCAACCACATATCAACCCCGTAGTGGGTTGAACTCCTACGGAGTTATCGAGAGGAGAAACCGTCTGCTTTCTCCGAGCTGCCCCCAATAAATCGGGGTTGCAAGGGGTTATTCATATTAACCTCCATGCGGAGGCTTTTCTGAATTATATTCCCTAACTTTCAATTCCTCACCACAATTTTTCGGGCTGTAACAACACCGTTGTTTGTGACCTGAACAATATAAACGCCGTTGGTTAAACCTGCCGTGCTGATCGTTGTTTGTTCGCTTTGGATAATCGAATTGTACACTTCTTGACCGGTGAGGTCGATAATGTGTACCGTTGAACCGATGGACGACTGACTGATGGTGAAACTTTCTTTGGCCGGATTGGGGTATATTGTCCACTCAGCAGGCATGATTCCTTCATTGGCCGAACCTGCGCTTTTGCTTGCCTCGGCGGTATTCCCGTAACAACCCATGTTTACGCGACCGCCGTTCGGTGTGGGTTCGTTTGCGTAAGCAGCAGCCGGATTGCCTGCATCAATGGCGGGACTGCTGGCTGTATCGTTGACCCATTGTCCGGTTGTGGAGTTATAATGTCCTGCTGTTGATTGTAGGTGGTAATCTGCGTTTGCATCGCTGACAAACAAAGGATTGGATGTAATGTTACCTGTGCCTGTGTAACCTTGTTGCGTAAGTGTGTACGTGACGGTCAATTTGGCAAGCGACACGCCGTCGGCCATAAAATCGAAATCGCCGCTATTGTTCCAAAAAATGCTGTTTTCGATGTTCACTATGCTCCCTTGTACAAACAACGCTGCTGTGGGCGAGTTGCCCGAAATCGTGCAGTTGTTCATATTCAAAGTAGACGGATTGTTCTTCCAGTCGGCATCGACATATATCGCCGAACCGTTTTCACCGCTTGAATTGTTGTAGAGCAATTCGTGTTCCATTTTTACAATAGCGCCATCGTCTACGAAAACCGCCCCGCCGCGCGAAGGAGCCTGATTATTGCGATATACGTTGTGCGACAAGGTAAACGATGTCTTGGTGTTGTCGTCGCCAAAAATCAAAATGCCGCCACCCCAACCGTAATTGTAGGACGCCGCGGCAATGTTTCCGTCGAAAATATTTTGGCTTATTGTTCCTGTCCCACTGATGGACACACCACCTGCATGGTCGTCGTAGCCTGTGTTGTTTTCGATATGGTTGCCGGCGATAAGGACATTGACTATGTCATCAGTTACTCCGATTCCAGCCCCGCGTCCCGCCTTGTTGGTACGGATCACATTGTTTTGAATGGTTACGTTGGTACCCTCCAAACCAATGCCGCCGCCCCTCGTGGTGTTCTGTGTTCCATTGTTTTCGATGGTGTTTTTTTCAATGGTGATGTTGTTCAAATTGCCCGACCATCCGCCCGAAAGTTCAATGCCACGCTGACCGTTTCGAATAGTGAAACCGCTGATTGTCAACGCACCGGCAAGTTGCGCGTCAATGTAAACATATACACACGGCGCTGTGTTTGTTCCATTGATGATCGTTACGTTGGTCTGCGGATTAGCGGTATTAAAATCGCCGCCGCCTGCATAACCGCCGAGTAACTGCACTTTTTTCTGCTCAATCTTCACCGCTTCGGCGTATGTTCCTTTTGCCACTTTGATAATATCGCCGTTTGAAGCTGCGTTGACCGCCGCCTGAATCGTTTTATATGGGTTAGCCGCACTGCCGTTTCCTGTACCTGCCGCACTGCCGTCCACACAAATTTGGTTTTGGCTGTATGTTGCTAAATAACAGCCGATGAAACAGAAAAGTAAAATTAATTTTTTCATATTGTTTATAGTTTAAAAGTTTATATCATTTTTTAATTTGCTTCGCAAGCAATGACGGTACGCGCCCTCCGTCATTCCGACCGAAGTGGAGGAATCTCTACATTCATGAAAAGGCGGTACGGATTTCTCCACTACACACATTTCGCCGGCGCTCCATGTGTTTCGGTCGAAATGACGGGAGGGGTCGTTACACGATTCATAATTATATCTATAGCCTCCTTGTAATATTACCGTACCACTAATTTTTTCGTCCAGCCCGAACTTCCGCTCAGCAAAATTACAGCGCCTTTCGGCTGATTGATTGCGTAACTTATTTGTCCTTCCGGTTTGGTGTGACTGAATAATACTGCACCCAATAACGAATAACCCCGTACTGTTTCGGTCACAGAATTTTGGATGTATAAAATGCCATTGTTGATGAAAGCCGCCGTTTCCGATAGAAGAACAGGTGTGTCTATGCTTGTCGGACCGAACTTTAAGGTTAACTGAATCCCCATGCCGTTGCACTGCGAGTTAGCCGGCATATAATCGGCGTTGAGCGACGGATTGACTTCAATCGTTCCGTTCTCACCGCCGATATGGGTTTTCCATGCAGCAAGCCCCGCATTGTTTAAGGTGCTACCCGGCCGGTTATCGGTAAAGGTGGCGCTTTTGCCTGCCACATAATAGCAGTTATCGTTCATTGTTGGTTGGCCGTCAAGGCCGGAAATGTCGCGCGAGGGGTAAACGTCGCCTGTCTTGACATACCGGATGTCTATGATCCGGTTATTGTAGGTAGAAGGCTGGCTTACAATATTATGATGTACCTTTGGATTGATGTTTGGGGGACAGCCGGTCGGGTTTTTCCAGTCCTGTGTGGCGATACCGAAGTATATCGGGCTATGGTATTTCAATACGCCGCTCACTGCATTGACTATCGTATTGTTGTAAACCTGGGCATCCTTCGAAGCATATAAACCGATAGCTTCCCAACCTGCATTTATAATCAGGTTATTGCGTACGATACCGCTGATATTTTCGTAATATTTCGGATTGACGGTAAGATCAAAAAACTGCGGACTTGTATCAAAGCCAAGCATGATGCCACCGGCATACGGACGTTCCACAATGTTGTTTTCAATCACGGCATCGGTCGACCCTCCTTTGGCATAAATCCCTGTGCTGCAAATATCATGGATATAATTATTATGTACGTGTATCTTGTCGCCGTTGACACAGTCAATCCCTTCGGAATTATTTTCGCCCGTATTAAAGTCGGATCTGTTGGCAAAAATCCGCCCTGAATTATAAATTTCACAATAACGAATTGTTATATTCTTGCAGCCGGGTTTGATTTTAACCACATCATCTTCAGAATCATGCAGTACACAATCTTCGATGATGATATTCGACGCTCCGCTCCGGTCAGCCTGTCCCCATTCCCACTTGGTATCGAAACACACAGCATAATACCCTCCCTTTACTTCTACGTTTTGTAATTTGCAGTCAGTTACAATACCGCGTGTGATCTCATTTTCAGCATAGAACATAACCGCCGAACGCTGGTTGGATTGTTGATTATCGGTCGTGAGGTCGATCACCGCCCACTCGCCTTTGGCCGACTTGATGGTGATATTTGATTTGGTAATACGTACATCACGTCGCTCCTGATGTGTCCCGCCGCGCAGGATGATTGTAGCGCCGGGTTGCGCTTTCGACAACGCCGTATTAATACTCTTATACGGCGCTTCTTTAGAGCCGTTCGCCGAATTGTCATTGCCGCTTGGCGAAACATAAATCCCGTTTGCCGGGTCATCGCCGCCCGTTTTGGATCGTGGCCCGACATTGCCTGAAAGTGTCTGTGCCGACAATCCCTCCTCACTGCTGCATCCAACGATCAGCAGGCACAATAATATGCTTAAAAATTTTTTCATAACGATTATCTTTTGTTTCATTATGGCACAAAGATAAACATTATAATAAAAATAGTTGTTGTGTTGTAAATTTAATTTGTAAATATTGAACGTATTGTCCGTATTGTCTGCTCCTCCCCGTTTCCCCATTTTGGCGGTGTGAAATCACAATTCTTTCTTGAGGAACGAAGCGGTGTGGTTTTTTGTTTTGTTGGCAATCAGTTCTTCGGGAGTGCCTGCAAAGAGGATTTTTCCACCCTGTTGTCCGCCTTCGGGGCCCATATCAATGATATAATCGGCACATTTGATGATATCCATATTATGTTCGATGATAATAATTGTATTGCCCTTGTCGACCAATCTGTTCAATACGCCGAGCAACACACGGATATCTTCAAAATGCAATCCGGTGGTCGGCTCGTCTAATACATAGAGCGTTCGTCCCGTATCGCGTTTGGCTAACTCTGTAGCTAATTTCACGCGTTGGCTCTCTCCGCCCGAAAGGGTGGTAGACGGCTGTCCCAATTTGATATACCCTAATCCCACATCCTGTAAAACCTTTATTTTATGATGAATAGAAGGGATATTTTCGAAAAACTCAACCGCCATGTTAATCGTCATATCCAATATGTCGGCAATGGATTTCCCGCGGTAACGCACTTCAAGCGTTTCGCGGTTATAGCGTTTGCCGTGACAATCTTCACATGGAACCATCACATCGGGCAGGAAGTTCATCTCTATCGACTTATAACCATTCCCTTTGCAAGTCTCACAACGCCCGCCCGACACATTAAACGAAAAACGACCCGGCTTATAACCTCTGATTTTGGCTTCGGGCAAATCGACAAACAAACTGCGGATATCGGAAAATACACTTGTGTATGTTGCAGGGTTGCTGCGTGGCGTACGACCGATGGGCGACTGGTCGACATCGACTATCTTATCAATATGTTCAATTCCTTCAATCGATTGGTAAGGCAACGGAACTGCTAAAGAGCTGTAAAAATACCGACTTAATATGGGTTGCAACGTCTCATTGATCAGGGACGACTTACCGCTACCCGAAACACCCGTCACACAGATTAATGTCCCCAACGGAAAAGTAATGTCTATCTTTTTTAAATTATTTCCGGTAGCTCCATGCAAGGTCAACCACAGCCCGTTGCCCTCTCGTCGCTCCTGCGGAACAGCGATACGCATCGTACCGTTCAGGTAGGCCGAAGTCAGCGTGCCGGCTTCCGGTAACTTGTCGGGTGTACCTGCAAATACGATTTCACCGCCTAACCTGCCTGCTTTCGGACCCATATCTATGATATAATCGGCATGAAGCATCATCTCCTTGTCGTGTTCAACGACTATGACCGAATTACCGGTATCGCGCAACTGTTTCAACGACCGGATCAGGCGTACGTTATCGCGTTGATGCAATCCGATACTCGGCTCATCTAAGATGTACAACACATTGACAAGCTGACTGCCAATCTGGGTAGCCAGCCGGATACGCTGGCTTTCACCTCCCGAAAGCGATGCTGACGCACGATTCATTGACAGATAATCCAAGCCTACATCCAACAGGAATCGCAGTCGCGAACGAATTTCTTTCAGTACTTCGACCGCAATCATTTGCTGTTGTGACGACATTTTCTGTTCCACCTGATTGACCCATCTGTTCAAATCCGAAATATCCATGGCGGCCAAATCTGCAATATTTTTCCCGTCAATCAGGTAGTGCAACGCCTCCCTGTTCAACCGTTTTCCCTGACATTCGGGACAGACCGTCAAACTGATAAACTGTCCGGCCCACTTTTGCGCAGCAGCAGATGAGTCGTTTTCCTGCTGTAACATAATGTATTTGGCAACCCCTTCGTACGAAAACAGGTAATTGGAGTTTCCCAATGATTCGTTGCTGATGGTCAGTCGTTCGTCCGTACCATTCATGATATCATCCATCGCCTCTTCGGGTATATCCTTGATGGGCGTTCTGATGGTTACGCCATGTTTCCGGCACAGCGATTCTATCTGCCAGAAAATCAACGAGTTTTTGTATTTACCGAGCGCCACGATTCCTCCGTTGTAAATACTCTGTTCGGGATTAGGCACAATCTTGTCCATATCCAACAAGTTCAAGTATCCGAGTCCTTTACATCGCTGACAGGCGCCATGAGGCGAATTGAAAGAAAAGTTGTGCGGAGCAGGTTCGCTGTATGACAGGCCTGTAACAGGACACATCAGTCGCCGACTGTAATAGCGGGCCTCATTCGTATCGACATCTAAGAGGAGTATCAATCCGTTTCCGAGTTTCATCCCAATACGCAGGCTGTCTTTCAACCGGCGTTCATCCATATCCACAACCTGCATCTTGTCGACCACCACCTCAATGGTGTGCATCTTATAGCGGTCGAGTTTCATGTTATGCGTGATTTCTTTCAAAACGCCATCCACGCGTACATTCAGGTAACCTTTCTTTCGGATTTGCTCAAACAATTCTTTATAATGACCTTTCCTGTTTTGTATTAATGGGGCCAACAGGTAGATTTTTCGTCCGTTGTATTGATGTTGAATGAGTTCCAATACCTGTTCTTCGGTATATTTAACCATCTTCTCCCCGCTCAGGTACGAATAGGCCTCTCCTACCCGGGCATACAACAGCCTGAAAAAATCATAAACCTCTGTAGATGTACCGACTGTCGAACGCGGATTCTTATTCGTTGTCTTTTGGTCGATAGAAATCACCGGACTTAGTCCTGTAATCTTATCCACATCGGGACGCTCAATATTGCCCAGAAAATTACGTGCATAAGCCGAGAAAGTCTCAATATAACGCCGTTGCCCTTCCGCAAAAATGGTGTCGAATGCCAACGACGACTTCCCGCTCCCACTCAACCCCGTAATCACGGTCAGTTTATTTCGCGGCAAATCGACGTCGATATCCTTCAGATTATGCACACGGGCGCCAAGAATAGAAATATACCCGCCATTCATGTTTACAATTGATAATCGTTCATTCTTCATTGTCAATTGTCAATTGTCAATTATCTTACCACCCATCGCGAATCATGTACAAACTGATTAGGGGTATTATAATACATTTCACTTTCACGGGGAATCAATAACACATAACTCTTGCCTTCCACATCCAACTTAGTGTCCTTTAGCCAGGGATTGAACCGTTTCAGATCTGCATACGTAATTTGGTATTGTTGGGCGAATGTTGTCAGGTCGGCAATATTGGCTGATACCGTCACTTCATCACACAATAGCGGTTTGTACAAGTCTTTGGGTTGCAACACAAATCCGTATTTGTATGGGTTTTCGAAAATTTGCTTAATGGCAAATACCCTGTACACATACCGCGATGTTTCTTCCACAACCCATAAATCAAGTGCGGATTCCACTTTTTGGCGCGACAGCTCAGTTGTAATCCGTCCCATACCTGCATTATACGATGCGGCAACCGTAACCCAGTCGCCATATTTGGCGTATGCTTCTTTTAAATAAAGACACGCTGCCTCGGTAGAACGTCGTATGTTATATCGTTCATCGACTGTTGCCGTAATGTTCAGTTTATATTGCTTGCCGGTTCCTTCTAAAAATTGCCAAAACCCGACGGCACGGGCCGTTGATACGGCACGCGGATCAAGGTTGCTTTCGATAACAGCTATGTATTTGAAATCATCGGGAATGCCGTTAGCTTTTAAAACAGGCTCAATAATAGGGAAATAACGGTTGGCGCGTTTCAAATACAACATGGTCGTTGAATGTAAATACGTGAAACTGCTTAATTCCCTGTCCATCCCTTCATACATGTTGTACCTTCGCAAGTCAATCGTTTCGCCGCAAAAGGTGATTTGTGTGGGTACAGGCGGAACGACCGTCATCGATGAGACAACAGGCCGTTCGTCTATGACCTGTTCTATATCTACCGAATTGACAGACAAATATACTGTCGAACCGACAATCGCTACTGCTATTAAGCTGATTATGACTTTTATACGTTTCATTTATTTTTATTGTTCAAAGTTTAATGTTTAACAATCCCGTTAGGGATTTACGCTCGGTAGAATTCAATTTTCAATTATTAAAATTTGCTCGATCGCACCACATTGATATCTCCTGTTTTCTTGCGTGTCTTGCCATCCGTTCCCGTATATTCGATAATGTAATAATAGGCGCCTGCAGGCACATACTGTCCCCTGTATTTTCCATCCCATCCACTCGCAGGATCACTCCATTGGAATAACTCCGTCCCCCAACGATTAAATACCCGGGCATGGAAACTCAAAATCGACTTATAAGTGACACGAAATATATCGTTAATACCCGGCGAACCTTCGGGCGTAAAAACGTTAGGGATAAAGATTTGCGTTTCGGTCACAAAAAACGTGTATTCATAAGGATCACTCTGACATGTCCGCGACCGGTTGTAGACTACGGCTGTGACCGTATATTGTCCACTCAACTCGAACGTAAATTCTATTTCCGCACCGAGACGTGTAAACAAGGTGTCTCTCTCCCTGATAATCTTCCATTCATAGAAATCAGCCACAGGCTCATTGGCATAGGCCGTAAATCGAATCTCGACAGGAGCCTGAAACTCACCTCCTTCCGCCTCAACGTCCGACAGGATGAGCTCTTCAAAATGGACTTCCAAGGCCGATGCACTGTATAAATCGGTTGACGCCATTTTTTCTACGCCAAAATGACGGGCGAACATATCGCCTGTGACTTCCACTTTCGTATCACACAAAGGTGCGGCAAATGTCCGTTCCAATAATCTCGAATTTTCGACCGAATCAATTGTTAACACATTGATAAACCGTTTGCTTTCCTCGATCCATTCCAACGTTTGGTAAGTGACTTCAAAACGACGCTCCAACAATGTACGTATTCCGTCCGGCGTTTGATAAAATAATGGTTCGGTCTGGTTGATCCCCCCCAACCGGAAAGTCACACAAGGGCTTGGTGCAGAAGTACCTGTCATGACATACAGATTTTGAATATCTACCGGATACCGGCTGTAATCAATCAACCAGACAAAATTGGCAGTACTGTAACTGTCGCCTTCCATCACAAAATAACCATAGCCTTCCGTTAGATTGGAGACAACCGAAGTAGCGCCCTGCAACGTTGACGGTACACGTTCGTTTTCCAACGCCCTGATATTGTAGCGATACCATTGATGTGCGCTCGACGCCGAGGTATACGTGATTGTTACATTCTCCATCCCGTAAACCAAATAGACCTGAAACTTCGCAATCCTGTTATCGACAGCCAGCAAAGGCTCTTTCGCCCCTCCGCTGACCGTATATTGGGCAAAAACCCCTTCAGTTATCCATAACAAACAGATAACCAACCCAATATATTTACATAATCTTTGTCCCCGCATCATACACTCAAATAATTTGCAAAATTACGATTTTATCTTTCAACGACAAAACCCTGCAATTATTATTTGACCTCGGTATTGGTATTCACATCCCCCCCTCCCGTTCATCGGCATTTGTAATGCCGCCGTTTCCCCGCTCCCCGTCCATCGGCATTTGCAATGCCGATGTTGTGAGTGTCGGCATTTGTAATGCCTTTGGTGCGTGCTCCCGCTCGTTTCCTAACGAGCGGGATATGGTTGATTATCAACTCCTTGGTGGGAAACGAGGAGGAGCGACATGTTATTTTCCCGTCATTGGCAGCCCGCGAAGCAATCCAACATAAAGGCTCAGAAAGATCCCTTAACTACCTTTATCGTTCCGCTTAAACTTCCCCGGACGAATATGATCGAACCCGCAGGCTGGGAAACAGGAATCTCGACCGATCCGGCTTTTTTCATTTCCGAACAAATCAAAACCCCTGTAACGGAATAAACCGTGATTTGTTCCTCACGCGAACTTTCCACCGTCAACGTATTACCCTTGATAAAGCCATAAAAAGGCGTATTACGGATATTTTCGATATTGACACTTTGAAGTACGTGGATCGGTATCGTTAGTAAGTCTTCCTGAATGGCAGTACCATTGCTCATCATCAAATCAAGGTTTGTAATCTTTGTGTCGTACGAACCTGTTGGAACTGTTGGGGCTACGTTATAGGCAATATCCATGATTTTCCTGTATTCCGATGCTGATGCGCTTCTTAATCCGTTCGATTTGATTTCTATCAACCAGGTATTATTACCCTTGTAGGTGAATGACAGATAGAAATTGCCCGAAAGTTCGATGGATAAAACCGTCAATGCTTCATCCAATGTCATGCCTTCGGGGAAAGTGATTTCAAACGAACCGGTTACTGTTGCGTCTTCCGGCAGGGAAAGACCTATCTCAATTTTCCCATTTCCATCTTCCCCGACCGGCTGTGTCTCTTCCGGTATCACGGTCACTTTGCCGGCTTGAGTCACAGATATGGTTTGCGACGTAGCGCCTGTACCGCTGACGGTAATGGTTGCCGTTCGCTGGATGGTGTCGGGATTGGCTACGGCTGCAACGGTTATCACAGCATTATTGTTCCCCGATGCCTGAGAAAATGCAAGCCACGAAACATTGCTCGTAACCGTCCAGTCCGTATCGGATGTAATGGCGAATGACTGCTGTTCGCCCGAAGCGACAAAACTCAACGAATCAGGTAATACGGACAAAGAATATGCCGGTGTTCCATCATCAATCGTTCCGAACTGTCCCCACACGGGGTGAGCCTGATAGAGTGCTTTGGTTCCACTTGGCACATGCAGTGTGGCGGCAGATAAATTTACGGGGGGATATTGGGGGTTGCCTAAACTGGCAAATATATTGTCGGGCACAGATAAAGGCGTCGCCCATCCTACTGTTACATTTGTTAATCCGGCACAGGATGAAAAAGCCAATTGTTCAATCGTTGTTACCGAATTGGGAATGGTTATGGAGGTAAGGCTTGTACAGCCGAAAAAAGTGCGATCCCTTATACCTGTCACTTTGTCTGCAATAACTGCAGACATGATACTTGAACGAACGTTATACCAGGGAGCAATATTCGGAAAATTCGGCATCGCTTCTGCATTGGCTGTTGTCAAAACGTTCAAGACTCCTTCGGTATTCAAAGTTGCCGTCATGGTAGGCGACAATATCCAAGTGTGCTTATAACTTGTCGCTAATCCATCATCTATAATCGTTCCGAACTGTCCCCACACAGGGTCAGCCTGATAGAGCGATTTGGTACCACTTGGCACATGTAACGTTATGGCTGATAAATTCAAAAAATCAGTTCCCAAAGGGCCGCCTCCTATAAATATATTAGAGGACACGTCCAAAGGTGTTGCCCATCCTACAGTCACATCTGTTAATCCGGTACAGACGGCAAAAGCGGCATTTTCAATATTTGTTACCGAATTGGGAATTATGACAGATTTAAGACTTGTACAGCCTCCAAAAGCGGCATTTTCAATACTTGTTACCGAACTGGGAATGGTTATGGAAGTAAGACCCTCACAGCCAGAAAAAGCGAACATCCCAATATATGTCACCGAATTGGGAATAGTTATGGATGTAAGGTTATAACATCCAGAAAAAGCGAACATCCCAATATCTGTAACCGAATTGGGAATAGTGATTTCAGTAATTCCTGTGTTAGAAAAAGCGTACCCACCAATACTTGTTACCGAATTGGGAATGGTTATGGACGAAAGTCCTGACATCCAAAAAGCGCAATTTCCAATAACAGTAACTGAATTGGGAATGGTTATGGAAGTAAGGTTGTTACACATGACAAAAGCCCCATTTCCTATATTTGTCACTTTGTCTTCAATCACGACAGAAAGAATACTTTGGCGAACATCAAACCAGGGAAAAGTGGTAGTATTAGGAAATTTATCAAAACTAAAAGCATCCGACATCGCCTCCGCACTTGCTGTTGTTGAGATTGTCAGGACACCAGCATCAAGTGTGGCTGTCATTGTTGGGGTTAATTGCCAGGTTTGTACTGACGGTGTTCCGTCATCAATCGTTCCAAATTGTCCCCATACTGGATGAGCCTGATAGAGCGATTTTGTACCACTCGGCACATGCAGTGTGGCGGCAGATAAATTTATAGGAGGAAAAATACTTGGCATATTAGTTATCCCTGCAAATAAATTGGCGGGAATACCCAAAGGTGTCGCCCAGGCAACAGTCATTTCTGTCAGGTTAATACATCCAATAAAAGCGGTTTCATCAATACTTGTCACTGTGTTGGGTATCGTTATGGACTTAACCAAAGGGCTGTTATAAGGTACACCACTTCCAGTAAGGAATCCAGTAAAATTTCTCCCAATCGCTGTAACTTTATCTTCAATCACGATCGAACGCAAAGGGCCGCATCTTAACCATGGTGGAATCGGAGGGGTTGCTAAAATGTCTATCGCTTCCGAATTTGCAGTTGTAGAAACAGTAAGAACACCATTGCTTAGTGATGCTGTCATGGTAGGTGATAATTTCCAGACTTGTTCTCCAGTTAAATCATTCATCCAAGTTGATAAATACTTCCATCCATTCGCGGCTTGATAATCCGATTTTGTTCCGGCAGGTACAAAAAAATGAACATACGATGTGTTTGCATCCTTAAAAATATCGTCAGGCACAGCTAAAGGTGTCGTCCATTCAACACTAACTTCGCTTAATGATTCACAACGCCCAAAAGCCTGGCTACCAATGGATGTCACAGAGCTGGATATTGACAAGTATCTAACAGGGTTTTCATAAAAAGCGCCATTCCCAATACTTATTACCGAGTTAGGTATAGTTAGAAAAAGAGAGTAATCTGGAGCAAAAGTAACAAAACCTGCAAAAGCGTAATCTCCAATCACTTTTACCGAACTGGGAATCTGAATATATGAAGTACTACTGTAATTGGCAAAAGCATAATTACCAATTACTTCAACGGAATTTGGTAACAGAACAGGACCACCTCCATTGGCAAAAGCGTAATCACCAATCACTGTTACTGTATTAGCTATCTTAAATCCACCCCCCGAACTGTTGCGGCCAAAAAAAGCGTAGTTTCCAATGGTAGTCACGTTTTCTTTTATCTCAATCTGAGCAATATAAACAGGTAATAAAGTTAGATTCCAGGGAACCTCTGTTTCGGAGTTAAAATTCGGCATGGCTTCCGCGCTTGCAGTTGTTGAAATAGTCAGTGTGCGAGAAGGCTGTGCTGGGTTATCATCTATATAGATTACAGTCAGGGTTGCCGTCATTGTCGGCGTTAAATTCCATGTTTGCTCTACTGTTTGCCCCCAACTTATTGTGGAGCAGATACACAAAAGTGTAATGAATAAAAAAGTTTTAAGTTTCATGTTTTGATAATTTTATGTTATTAATTAATTTTTTGTTTTATTGATTTTTATTTCGACTATGCTCAATATCCGGCAGACAGAAATAAAAAAGCGTGGAATTTTCTTGTTCGTTTACCAAGGTTTCCACGCCTATTCACTCTAACAAGTTTTCCACGCCGCATTTGCGACGTTTACTAACTAATTCTTGAGTGAATAACCCGATAAATCGAGTTGTGGAATTTTTGGTAAACAAGAACAACTAATATCCGTTACTTTTTTTAATATGTTCTTTATATCATAAGCACTATTTGTTATTCGGGTGCAAATATACGTAAAAATCCCTCATTATCCAAACATATTGAAGGATTTTTTGAACAAACGCATCAAAAACACATTGAACCATTTTAAAAAAACGCTGTTTCTAAAGAGCCTGTTTTTATGAAATGTGATTCATTGAGAACTATATCAATCCATGCTGTTTCAGGATTTCGGCAATCTTTTCGGCGGGTAATCCGGTAATAGTAGAAATAGTTTCTTCAGGTAATCCTGCGAGATGGCTATTGACAACCATATTTTCCTGAACCTCAATTCGTTCGTATGCTCGTCCTATCGCTTCGCCTTCGGCTAATCCTTCGGCTTTGCCTTCAATTAATCCTTCGGCTTTGCCTTCAATGATTCCTGTTTGAATGACGCTTCGCTGATACCGCAGGTTTTCTAAATGTGCTTCATACGCCTGCTGTTCTTCTCTACTCATTTTGTCGCGCCTGAGACGTTCCCTGGCTTCGGATAATCCCGGAGCGGTAACATGGTCGGAAATCTCACCCGTCTTAAGAAACAAAAACCATTCGTCTAACGGGGTAACGGCTGT
>JGI24702J35022_10000702_pt1 | contig 20466 bp, 15 predicted proteins | sample TergutTh196P4_FD_35022 | JGI IMG/M metagenome (IMG submission 35022)
GTTATTTTCTATATTTTATCGTTATTTCTGGGAAACATCCGGTTGGCGGAAGCTTTAGGCGGCGCCGTTGCTTCGTTTCATTTGGGAATCATCGGGTTTGGCTTTCTTTTCACTCCGATTTCGGAATTATTGGGATTGACAATCAATCATATTTCCCGGAAAAACGAATATGAAGCCGACGGTTTTGTAGTACAATTCGGTTTAAGCGAAGCGCTTATATCAGCATTAAAAAAGATTTCGGTTCAATCGTTAAGCAATCTGAATCCGCATCCTTTGGTCGTATTTTGGTATTATTCCCATCCGACGCTTTTACAGCGAATGGAACGGATTAAAAAAATTAAGAATTAAGAATTAAGAATTAAGAATTATGAATTGCAATTCATTCTAAAATTTGTACCTTTGACATTGCAAACAGTTGCGTTATTGTTTTGTGAGTCCTTAATTTTAAAAAATTAGTGAATAATATAACTGCCGCCACCTTGGTTGCAATCCGGGCGACAGTTCAGTTACTAAAAAACATCATCAGTTGTCCTATAGTCAAATAAATTATTATTATCATTTAAAAATTATTACTTATGTCATTACAAAGATTTTTTTCAACAAAAAGCGTTAGCGGATCGTTAGCCTCTTTTGGACTACTTGTTCTTCGTGTTGCTATTTGTGCTATGATGCTCACTCACGGGCTGTATAAGTTGTTACACTTTTCGGCCATGAGCCAAGATTTCAATCCTATAGGTTTAGGAGGAACCATATCGTTGTCTCTTGTAATTTTTGCTGAGGTATTTTGTTCAATCGCTTTACTATTAGGTTTGCTTACAAGATTAGCCGCCATTCCTTTAATTTTTGCCATGTGTGTTGCCGTATTCGTGAGCCATGCCGGACAAGCTTTCGCAGCGAAGGAATTAGCATTGCTTTATCTTACATTCTTTACTGTCATATTCATTATAGGTCCCGGCCGTTTTTCCATTGACCGGCTTCTTTGGAAGTAAGACAATAATAAAACCTTACCTTAAATACTCAAACATTAGTAACGGCGTTTCACATAGAAGAGAACGTCTTCATATTGCCGGAAAAGCAAGTGGAATTATACGCATAATATGTATCAGATAACTTATCAGATACCCGATTTAATGTACGTCAAATCTGCCTTGATCATGATGGATGGGCGATAAAGTCTCCTTGATTATTTCACCGACAGTCGGATGCGGGAAAATCACAGCTTTCAATTCTTCCGCTTTCATTCCCCGCTCCATTGCAATTCCGGCAATAACAATGAGTTCCGAAGCTGGATTTCCTACGATATGGACTCCTAATATCGTTCCGTCCGGTCCTACTAAAATTTTACAAATACCATTTCCCTGTTCGTTTTCAGCGACAAAGCGACCGGAATAGGTTAGAGGAAGTTGTTTGGTTATATAAGGAATACCTTCCGCTTGCAAAGCTTGTTCCGTTTGTCCGACTCCGGCAAATTCAGGATTGGTATAAACAACACCGGGAACGACTTGATACGACATTTTTTCATTTTTCCCCAAAAGATGAGCTATTGCTACTTCCGCTTCACGAACGGCTGTATGAGCCAACAGAGAAAAACCGGTGCTGTCGCCGCAAGCGTACACATTGGAACGGGAAGTCTGCATATATTCATTTACTTTCAAACCGTTATTATTGATTTCTAAAGCAAGGTTTTCCAATCCAAAACCGCTTAAAACCGGTTTGCGACCGACACTCAACAGAATTTTTGACGCCTCTATTTGTTGTATTTCACTGCCTTTTTCAATCTCGACCCCATGACTGTTTACGGCTATCACTTTCGTACCTGTATGAAATTCAATCCCTTTTTTTGACAATTCGTTCCGTAAAAAACCGGACAAGGATTGATCCATTCCGGGCAGTATTTCATTTAACCATTCAATTACAATTACTTTGCTGCCTAAAGTATTAAAAAAAGAAGCAAATTCGATGCCAATCACTCCGCCGCCGATNATCGCCAACGATTCCGGAATATCCTTGTTGTCNAANGCTTCACGGTGGGTCCAAAAACCGGTTTCTTTCAAACCTGGAATCGGAGGGATGATGGCTTCAGAGCCGGTGCATAGTAATAATTTTTTGGTTGTGTANACCTGCTCGTTGCATTCGATTGACAGTAGGTCTGNTGCTTTATCTTCGTTTACCTGCGTTTGAATAACCGCGTTTCCGTTTACTACTTCCACTCCGGCATCCAGCATTTTTGCACGGATACCTGCAATAAGTTTCCGTACAACTTTGTTTTTCCGGGCAATTATTTTAGATAAATCGGATGAGGTATTTTCACAAGAAACGCCGTATTTGACGGAATCCTTTGCCAATTGATACACTTTGGCGGAATAAAGCAGCGTCTTGGTCGGAATACATCCTTCGTTCAGGCAAACGCCGCCTAAATTGTTCTTTTCAAAAAGAATTGTTCGTATTCCGGCTTTTCCGGCCAATTCTGCTGCAGTATATCCGGCAGGCCCTCCGCCGATAATTGCTAATTCGTAAGTCATATTTTATTTATTAATTTTAATCAATGGAATGTTGATATTGTATTTGTTTGTATATAAGATAATTAATACTTAACTGTTAATTATTCAATTCAGATAACAGTGAATCGAGAATGCTATCCATTGTCTCAATATCAATCTTTTTGGCAATGATTTTCTTGTTTTCATCTAATAAATATACGCCGGGAGTTGTGCGTATATCGTAATACAGCCAGAACGCCGAATCGGCGGAAGGATCCCATACATTATGCCAATGATCGCCTCTTAAGTGATTTTCTTCAATAAAATCAGTCCATTCTTTTTCAATCTGAACAATGCACATTGCAACGATATCCAACCCTTTGCCGGCATATTTTTTNTAAATCTTTTCGTAAAGCTCGGGAGTCATTTCAATGCAATGACCGCAGGAAGGTTCGTATAAATAGAACAAGGTATATTTTTCCCCTAATTGATGAAGTTTCACCGATTTGCCGGTTATGTCCCGTAAATCGAGATCTTGGGCTGTTAGTCCAATCCGGTTGTTATTCAACCATTGATATTCGGTTTCCATTGCTTCCAGATGAGCTGAATCCGCCCAAGTAACCAAGCCTTTGTGATAATAATCCTCTACCAATTTCATCCAGATATTTTCCATTCCCATTTTATTACTTGACAAAGAATAATTTACTAATTTATTCAACATTAACCGGAAACAAACGCTGTCTCCTTTTGTTTTCTCAACCAATTGCGAGGNCGCATCAGCTAAAGAATCGGGATTCGGTTCNACTTGCTTTTCAATATACTCAATGACCTTTTGCGGGAAAAAAGACGTCCACCAGAACCGGCTATCCTGCAAATCAATGTTGTCGAAATAATGATTCTTACGGTACCGGAATTCTTTTTCGTATTCTTCTTTGGAAGTCGGTACAGGATAAGGCCCTGTTGTCACCGGTTCTACTCCTCGAAGAAACGAAGCAACCCATTTTCCTTTGTATTCATTAATCAAATTCTCTTGATAGAATTTCACTTCCTTATCCAAAATTTCCAACTGCAATTTCACTTGGGTTGTATCGCGCCGGCTTTCCGGAAATGCACTGAAACCATCCATTAATTGGCTTCGTTCTTTTTGTTTTGCTTGCAAAAAGACTAAGTAATTGAATAGCGCTTCAGATTGTTTAGCGCCGGAAATTTGTGATTTGTTAACTAAATCGGTAGTGTCGAGGGTTATAGAAAATTTTTGTTCGTCGGCAAGTAAAAAGTTGATTGATTTTTCGTAGGTTTTAACAGTATCAATCAATAAATGCAAAAAATATTCTCCTTCCGGATATTTTTCCGCTTTGTGAAAAGCGCCTGTTCCATCGGAAGATAAATACAAAGAATCTTTTACATATACCTGACCGTTGAAAAACGAACAAAGTAAGATTTTTTTTTCTTTTATCTGTTTCGCTGTTACTTCAATACGAACCGAATCATTATTGGCATGCAGGGAAAGCAAGAAAGCGAATGAAAACAGTCCAAGTAAGAAATATTTGTATCTATCCATTATTTATTTGAATCTATTGGGATTATCCGTAGAAGGGACAAATATAATATAGATTGCTTAAATATCCAAATGATATGATTTTAGGTTTAATCTTTTTTTCCGGTGCTATGAAAAGAAAAATAATTGTTATTCCCGTACCTTAATATCGCTCGGTAGAATGGAACAGCATATGTGAAAATGAAAATTGTAATATAGAAATAAATACTTATTTTTTCCGTTAGTAATGTAGTATGTAATATTTTTAAAGCGATAATTTCATTCAAAGACAAGGATGCTGAAAAAATAGGGAATTGAATATTAAATATTATTTTAAAAAGAGTTTAAAAATGAAATCATTAAAATTTGGGCTGAAATTTTGGCAAGAAATCGTTTTAGTAGCTTCAATAGGATTTCCGATAGCTGCATTTGTCAAAGATTTAATAATACTTGGGCGTACAATGGATAGAACTGATATTTTTTGCCTTTGTTTTTTATTACCTGTATTTATTTGTCTTATCGGACAGTTTTTTTGGAAAAACGGTACTTTATCAATGCTCTTAGCTCCATTATTATTTCTATATTCTTTATTCTATATTTTTGTTTCTTTTGCAATGCCAAAGTACATTGCATACAACGTCCCTAATCCCAATAATCATCTGCGACCCGTAATATTAATTGGGGCGTTACTCTTGATTTTTGCGGCTATTACAATGCCCAAAAAGTATTTCAAAAACAACACTGTCTGAACTTTAAGCAGTACAGCAAGTTGCATTAAATACCGACACTGAAAGACATGTAAATCAATATCAATAGGTATATTCTTCCTCGCCGCCATCAAACTTCATCTTCACAGGATAGCCATTGTTGTTGTAGACAAATGATTGTTTGGTGGTTTCGGTTCTTGGATCGTCTGTATACCAAACTGTTGTCATTTCAATCATGTTGTTCTCACTTGTATAAAAACTAGGGCCGACAATCTTCAAAATTTGATATGGATTTTTATTATTATCATATTTATAGGTTTTTTCGTAATACAATTTAGGGTTTGACGGAGTACCATCGATTATACAGACATTATATCTTTCTTTAGTTCTGTTTCCTTTTTGATCATAAGTATATTCATAAAATTGTGTGATGTTCCCTGTCTCGTCAAAAAAGTTTTCCCTGTAAATATTTCCTTCCTTGAATTCAAAAGTCTGGAAAGAAGTAAATTCAAAATTTTTGCCGTCTTTTTTGGTATAATTTTCAATCTTCGATAACCGTTCCTGTTTGTCATATTTGAATGAGCGCTTCCAAGTTATTGTGCTGTTGGCAGAGGTCATTAGTTCGGTTCTTGGCGGGTTATTGGGATCAATATATGAAGAACTTAACAGAGAACCATTAACCGATGATTCAACCATAATTAAACGGTCATTTTCGTCATATGAATATTTGTTATAAAAAATAGTACTGCCATCCTCAATGAGTTTACCGAAACTGTCGTAATGAAATTTTCTTGTAGTTATACCTTTGGTTGATACAGACTTGAGATGTTCATTGATGACAGGATTGCCGTTTTCGTCTAACAAAAAATCATCCATATCGCTTGTACATGCAAATGCCCAAATAAGCAGGATAAAAGAGCATAAAATGCGAATAAATGTTTTCATAATGTTTCTATTTTTTTTGTGTGATGTTTTTTTAGTACTCTCGTTTTAATCCTTTTGAAAATCCACCAATTCCAATAGTAATATAATGCATATTCCCTAAAATTTCATCATACTTTTTTGAAAATCTCGGTATGCTATATCCATATCTGATTCTTAAAAAAAAATAACTTGATTTAGGACGAAATAAATAGTCTTTCTTTCCAAGTTTTACGTCAAAATTTAGTCCTATTAAATAAGTAGTTGCAAATTTCAAAGAAACTTCTTTTAACTCTGGTGTTTTTTCTGTTTTTCCCATTGGTGGACTAATATCCATTGCTCCAATACCTAAAAATGGCGCTATCTTGAATTTATTATTATCTAAAGCAGCATAACCAAAAGAGGCTTCAGGGAGGAACACCATTGTTGACGAACCTTTTTCATAAACTCCTAATGAATAGTCAAAATCTTTTTTTGTTTTATTGAATCCTATGTAATCCCGAAGATACAACTCAAATCTTTTATAACATATATCAAATGCAATTCCAAGAGGTATATTGTTTGTATAATTACTATTTAATGTTCCCGTAAAAATGCCGTATCCGCTAAAAAATTCAAAAGCCATTCCCCAATTTTTCGGGGCAAATTTAAATTTAATGTGTTTTTGGGTAAAATCTTTGTATTTGGTTTCGGGATATGCTTTAAGAAAACTGTCTGCTTGAATATTCAATGTGTCTTGAAAAGACTCATTTTCTATTATTAGATACTCAAAATTTAATTGAAGAAAATCCTTCATCTCAATGTCAATATCTGCCTTTTGAATTAAACTTGTAAGTGTTTGAACATTCTCTCTTGATTTCGAGAGCAATTTTGCAGATAACATATCTTGTGAGGGACGAATCCTCGTATAATAACTTTCAATTTTTGTCGAATCAAACATTAAGATACTATTCGACAACTCTTCATATTCATTTGTCCAATATAGAATAAACCAATATTCATCAGGATAAAATGCGAAATAATTCTCATCGTCTCCTTTTTCAATCAGATAGTTTTTTATCTCTTTCACTTTATCCATATCATTTTCTAAAAAGTTTTCCAATAACAAACTCCTTCCTTTTGAAATGATTACGGATTTGGAATCATTATAGTTCAGAATTTTTCTTTCAGTACTATCAATTTGACTAAACGCTTGAAAAGTAACAAACGTAATGATAATTATAATGAATAATTTCTTCATTTTTACTATAATTTTTATGTTCGACTTGCCTGCTGGCCCTGTCCGTCAAATGGCACACAACTGCTACAAAAATACATATAAATCCTTAAATCCACAAAAAAAACGTTTGAGAATCAAGGAAAATTTTTTATCGGTAGGTCGGTGTAGAGTTGCAGCACCCATTGCCGTCCGCGATAAACAGTAATGAATCTGAAAATAAACCGTTTCTCTGCACTTGCTACCTCATTACCATGTATTTGCTCTAATGTCGGGCGAATTGGAAATCTTTGTATCTTTGTATCTTTGCCATATAAGTGCGAATTTCACGTAATTATGTTATAGCGCTCCTCTTCCAAAGCGTGAGAAAAGAAATAGAAAATTATTTGAACTATAAGTTGTAAAAATTACAACTTATGGGTGNGATTTCTTTTTTCGGATTGGACTATCTTTGCCTCAATTTTTTAATCATAATACTTATTAATTAAATTACTATGAAAAAATTTATTCTTGTATTTATTTATGCTAATATACTATTAGCAAGCAACGCACAAGTTTATCAATTATCAGGCAAAGTAGTCGAGGAAAACGGTAATCCTGTTGAATTTGCGGAAATATTGCTTTTGCAAAATAACATTGCGCTTCAGTATCAATTATCCGATGAGGCCGGTAAGTTTGAATTCAAGATGGAACCAGCTAAAGTTTCATTACTAATCCGGCAGTTGGGTGATACGCTTTATTATAAAGAAGATATTGATGTTGTAAATTCGATTGATTTAGGAGTTATAAAAGTACAACATACGATTAGATTATTGCAAGAAGTAACTATTATTGCAAAGAAAAAACTCATGGAACGTAAACCGGATAGGATGGTTTTTAATGTAACCGATTTATCAAGCGTTGATGGCGGCGACGCCATGGAAATTCTCCATATTACTCCCGGAATTATTGTGGATAACAATACGATAGCCATTGCAGGTAAAAGTTCGGTGAATGTAATGATTAACGATCGTCCCGTAAATCTTTCCGGAGATGAATTGGTTAATTTTCTGAAATCCCTGCGCGCAAACGACGTCCGGCGTATTGAAGTAATAACCACGCCGCCTGCTAAATATGATGCGGAAGGTAACAGTGGGCTAATTAATATTGTAATGAAAAAAATTACAGGGGACTCATGGAATGGTTCTGTTTTTGGTAATTATCAGCAAACAAAATACGCGAGCGGTTCGATCGGAGGAAATTTTAATTACCGTAAAAACGCCCTCTCGTTTTATGCAAACGCATCATACAACGGTGGAAAGTCTTACATGGAAGACGAAGGGGCTATTTTTTATCCGGAATTAAAATGGAAAAACAAGGGAGATTATACTCGTAACTCAGATTCATTCAGCGCCAGAACAGGTTTTGATGTGAGGATAAATGATAAATGGACAGTAGGAGCGCAATATATAGGCAGTTTAGGAAATACAAAATCAAAGGCAGGCAGTCGTGTAGATCTGTTTGAAATAACAGATAATAACAAAGCAGGATTAATAAACACCCATTCGGATGGAAAAACATCATTTGACATGCATTCGGGGAATTTCTTTTCTGTTATTCAAATAGATACTTTGGGCAGGAAAATAAATCTCGACTTTGATGTATTGGCTTACAATGCTAATTCGGATGCAACGTATAAATCAAGTACCGAAGGCTCAACAAGTATTCAAATTCCAAACGGTTTTGCAAGCGAAAATAATATTCTTGATAGAAAAATTACCAACTATGCGGCACAAATAGATGTTGAACATCCAATTAATAATTTCAATTTAAACTACGGAGTGAAACTTTCGTTTACCAATACCGATAATAATATACAAGTATATAATCTTACTTCGGGCGCACCTGTGAACAACTCGAATCAAACGAATCAATTTCTGTACGAAGAGAATACACAAGCTTTTTACAGTTCAGGAAGTACACAGTTAGGCCAATGGGCATTACAAATAGGCTTACGTGCCGAAAATACGCAGTTTACCGGAAATTCGGTAACTATGGATACCGTTTTCAAAAAATCNTACCTTGAAATTTTTCCAACAGCATATTTGAGTTATAACTACAATGAGAAAAATATCTTTTACGGCGAATACGGCAGAAGAATTAACCGCCCCAATTATGATCACTTAAATCCTTTCCGTTCTTATTCAAGTCCGTATTATTATTTTACAGGAAACCCCGAACTGCGTCCGGTTTTTACTAATAATCTATCAATAGGGTATGTTTACAACTATCAGTTACAACTTGCTCTTGATTATTCAATGGGAAAAGACAATTTTGGCGGAGGTATTTCAATACTTGATAAAGACGATTATACGCAAGTAGGTACGCGTATCAATTATTTTGATGATTACAGTATTGGAACAAGTATTGTTTATATTTTTAACAAACTGAATTGGTGGATGAGCCAAACGGCTGCTAATGTATATTATCAACGTTCGGATTCAAAAATTTATCCGCTTACGCCCAAATCATCAGAGGGTTATGGAGCGTATTTTCAAACATACAACATTTTTTATTTCAATAAAGAGCAAACGCTATCAGCAGGTTTTGACTTTACTTTTATTCCGGAAAATAATTCAACTACATTAATGCATAACTATACGCGAAAAAACCTGAACGCATTTGTTAAAATGCTGTTTTTCGAAAAAACTTTTTCAGTTACACTTACCGGAAACAACTTATTGAAAGAATATTCATTCAATTGGCGCGGCGAGTCGAATGGAATTTTACAGTACTCTAAAGGATACTATGATCCCTTGTTTTTAAGATTAGCAGTTTCTTACAATTTCGGAAGTAACAAAGTAAAGGTACAACAGCACAAAATTAGTAATGAAGAAGAAAAGGGCAGAGTATATTAAGAAGAAGGATAAGAAGAAGGATAATTGCGAAGAGTAATAGGTAATAGGTAATAGGTAATAAGTAATAAGTAATAAGTAATGAGTAACGGGTTATATTAGTGTCAGTTACCCAGTTCCAATTGATTTTTTATCAAATTGTAATAATCTCCTCTATTTGCCACAAGTTGAACATGTGTGCCTTGTTCAGATATTTGTCCGTTTTTCAAGACAATAATTTGGTCGGCATTTTTTACGGTTGAAAGCCTGTGAGCAATAATTAAAACTGTTTTTCCAATAAAAAAATCTTGCAAATGGGTGTGAATAATTTTTTCATTTTCGGCATCAAGCGCACTTGTTGCTTCGTCAAGGAAAATAAATTGAGGATTTTTATATAAGGCTCTTGAAATAAGAATCCTCTGAGTTTCGCCACCACTTAACTGAATACCGGCATTACCAATTTTTGTTTCAAATTTCATAGGTAAACTTCCGATAAAATCTAAAATATTTGCAATTTTGCAGACATGAATGAGCCGGTCAAAATCAATTTTGTCATCCGAAATAGCAATATTATCGGCTATTGTTCCGCTGAAAATTTTACCGTCTTGTAATACAATACCGCAACTATTTCTCCATTCGGATGCGAAAATTTCATTACTGTTTTTATCGTTTAAATAGATATTTCCGTTCTCAATCGGATAATAAGCCAAAAGTAATTTCAATAAAGTGGTTTTTCCACTCCCGCTTGCTCCTACAATNGCTGTAATCGTATTTTTCTTAATTGAAAAGTCCACATTTTGCAANACATAAGGATTAAATTTTCCAGGGTATTTAAACGATAAATTACGGATATCTATACGATCAATAGTAGCGTTTTTGATGTGAATCTTTTTCCCTGTATCTTCGTTTGCGTTGTTATGAATTTCACCGATACGATCGTTTGCAATTTTTGCATCTTGTGCATCTTTAATAAAGTAAGTCAAGTTATTAACAGGAACAAGCAATTGTCCGATAACGTATGAGATACTTATCAATACACCTAAGGACATTTGTCCGTTGATAATGAAATAAGCACAAATAGCAATAGAAATTAATTCTTTGAATTTTGATATAAAATTGACGCCTATCAGTTGATACATATTCAGAAACAACGCATTTAATTCTAACTTATTCAACCTTTCCTGTAATTTTATGATGCGGTTTATAGTTTTATCCTGAGCATTATTTATCTTAATCTCAGGCATGTTCATAATAAATTCGTAAATAATATTGTTGTTCTCCGATTGTTTAAGGAATTTGGCATATTCCAATACGGCTCTTTTACTTAGGAACAAATATACCCAGAGCAACGACAAAATAGTTAATATCAAATAAACGGAGAATATTATACCGTTATAAAATAAAAGAATTGAGCCGAAAATCAGAATATTCAATATGCTTAATACAAGTTCAATGCCTTTCCATGTAGCAAANTGTTGAATNGTATTTTGATCGCTGATACGTTGTANTGTTTCGGTATTTAAACGTGTATCAAAGAAATTTACAGGTAATTTCATTAATTTTTTCAATAATGATTGCTTTAAATCAATGCTTAAGATAAAATTAAATTTTGTCAGAATTATATTACTAAAAAAATTGGAGATGAAGTATGAAATAAACAAAACAAATTGTGCCGAAAGGAAGAATACTACGGTATTTATTTGTTTTGAACCGACGCCATCATCAATAACTCTTTGAAAAATAAAAGGTATTGCCCAATTGGCAACTAATCCGGCGAGAACTAAGAGAAATGCAAGTAAATATTGTAATTTATTTTTTTGTAAGAAATTTATTATTTGTGTGTAAATTAGAGATGATTGCCGTGATTTTTTTGCAACATCCGGCAAATTCATTTTTTCGAAATTTTCATCCGGTTGTAATGCAATTGCAATACCTTTTGGGTTAGCGCCTTTCCAAGCTGCTTCAAAATCATCTTTGTAAAGTTTAACACGTCCGTATGCCGGGTCGGCAAGATGGAAGCGATTGTCGTTTTTTTGTTTGGTTACGCGTTCAAAAACCAAAAAATGTTCTTGCTTCCAAAACAAAATAACAGGAAACGGAAAAGTCCGCAACTCTTCCGTGGTTAATTTTAAAACTTTCGGATTCAATCCCATTCGGCTGGCATTGTCCACAATATCTTGTATTGTAATGCCTATCCTTGTGAACTCGAACAATTCTTTAATTTGCTGTAAATGATACTTTTTCCCGAAAAAACTTGCAATCATCGCAAGGCAAGCTGCGCCGCAGTCGGTATTGGTTAGTTGATGATAAAAAGTTATTTTATATTGTTTCATATTCATGCATTATTAATTCAACCATTGCTTTTATTACTTTATTTTTTTCTTCTTCGTTAAATGCATGAACACAAAAATTGTGTTTGCCTAAATTATCTAAGGCATGTCGGGAACAAGCTCCGTTACAGATAGGTAATAAACGACAAACTAAACAAGGCCGGTTATTGAATTTTGCTTTCATTCGGCGCTCAAGNGCATCGTTTTCCCAAACAATTTCACCTTCACCGGTTAAAAAACCTTCTCTATTTTCGGTTTTAAAATCTTTNGCCGTACATTTGAATATATCNCCATTGTAATTAATAACCGCACTGTTTCGTTTATCTGCGTAACATGAGCCTCTGACCGTGTCGTTAAGGTATTTGCTGCTTTTTACGTTTATTCCTTTATTTCTAATTAGTTCAACATTTCTGTCTACGATAATATCTATATCATCTAATTTATTATTTTGCCAAACTCTGTGGAAATCAACCAATAAGTATTTTTTTGCAACTTCTTNTTTTATNGTTAATAAATCATCCGCAATTTTATAGCTATCTTCTATGTTTTNATCCGTATAATTGATTCTAACCCTGACAAATATTTCATTTTCCACTAATTTTTTTATGTTATTTATAATTGTTACATACGATCCTTTTGTTGGACTGATGAAACGAACCTTATCGTGGTTTTCACGATAACCGTCTAAGGTAATTTGAAAGTGCGGTTTTAGTTGTTTCTCATTGAAATAACTAATAAATCCGTCATTGATCAAGTAACCGTTTGTTGTAAATCCAATACTAAATTGTTTGTTGAAATTTTTCATCATTGGAATGAATTCATTTATAATGGGAATTACAATTTTTTCAAAGTAAAGGAATGGCTCTCCGCCAAAAAAAGAGAGATTAAATTCTTCTAATTCTTCATTTTGAGCTATTTTTAATATAAGTCTATTAACTCTGTTTATAATATCTGCACTCATCTTTGATTGCTTTATATGCGTCTCATAGCAATACCAACATTTGAAATTGCAATTTATGGTAGGATTAATAATTAGTTCGAACTTTTTATTATTCTCATCAATAGTGTATACTATCTTTTTTATTTCTTCCACCTCATCCGTATCGTCGTTAACAAGAAAATTATTTTCCGATAAATGGTGAAAGAATTCGGGATGTATATTTTTTAATTGATCTATTCCGGTTTGCTTTTCATGAACCAAAGTAGTTTTAAGTTCCGGTTCTAAAAAGATAACATTTTTCCTTAAAGCATTGTATAATGCAAACTTGTTTTCGTAAGGAATTATAGAATTAAATTGGCTGTACTTCATCTGTATTTATATTATTCGGTTTATTAAATAAGGCTGTTCCTAAAAGAACAGCCTTATAAAGTAATGAAAGAGTAAAACTTAGGATTATTTACATTAAGCAGATTATTCTGCTACACAACCACATCCGGCGACAGTATTGAGAGTACAACCACATCCGGATTTAGTGTTTACCTTGACATCAATTATTCCCCCACCGAAAGCTAATTTTTCATCATAAACGGCAGAAAAACCACCTTTTAATAAGGTGTTTCCATTAAAATCCAAAGTTTCGAATGTTGCAATGTCAAATCTTTTTGTTTTGTTAATTTCTTTTTTCATTGTTAAAGTTTTTTAGAATGTTAATTTGATATTTATTTTACAAAATAATATTTTTCTTGTATTGCGCACTACAAAATACTTTATAATTTTGACAATGCAAAAGTACTATCGGTTTTTGCAAATTGTACTACAATAAGTGTTAAAATCTACAACAGTATGTATAAAATTAATTTTTCATATTGTTTTTGATTTCAATGTAAAAAAATAATAATTATCTTTGCGTAAGATTTAACTAATAACTTTTAACTAATAATAAAAAACCCGGAATATGGCATCATTAGGTACTAAATTACTGAATATCCGCCGACATTATAGACTTTCACAAACAGAGATTTCCAATATTTTAGATGTATCTCAAAATGCTTATAACAGATGGGAATCGGATAAATGTAAACCATCGGCAAATAATTTGTTTAAACTTTCGCAATATTACAAAATTGATATTACTAAATTACTTGATGACAATGAGAGAATTAACATGTCAAGTAATGGAATAAAAAATGAAAATAATATCGTTGCCAAAAATTGTTCAAACATTGAGATTCAACCTTCTAATCCTTTGATGGAACAAATGTTTCAAATTCAAAAGCGAATTTCAAGTCTGTTGGAATCACAATTTTGTCTAATGGAAGAACTTTTGAAGAAAAACGAGTGAGGTTTGAAATTACATGAGTAATAAAAACCGGTTTCCGGCCGGTTGAAATCAAATCCTGCGGATTAACGATTCAGCCTATTGTTATCTCTCTCATCATTTCAAAATGCGGAATACCGACTTCTGTAAATTCTTTTCCAATCACAGTATATCCGCTTTTTTCATAAAACCCAACGGCTGTTTTCCGGGCGTGCATGCGGATAACTGAATAACAATTTTCACGGGCAGTTTTTTCTGCAAAGAGAAGTAATTTTTTCCCGAGACCTTTCTGTTGATAAACGGGTGATACAGCCATTTGTCTCAATTGAACCGTATCGGAATTTATTTCTGTCAGAATACAGCACGCAATTGCTTCTCCATTTTCCATGCAAACGAGCAGAATATCGTTTTTGTCGCGTGAAATTTCCGCATCCGTCAATCGTAAACCGATGGGTTTTCGGAGAACTTCGTCCCGCAACCGGCACATCGAATGGTATTCCGAACTTCCCCAAAGAATACGGCAAAAAGCTGCACCTTTTTCTTCTCCGTAAGTTTCAATCCGCAGGGTTACAGCGTTTTTATGTGCATGCATGGCTTCATGCTCCGCCATAACTTGAATCGTTTTTCCTAAATTCCGGATGCCTTCTTTCGATATTTCCTGAAAGGTTATTTTTTTCATGAAACTGTCTACATTCACTCCATTGTAAGCGCGGGCATATCCGTTAGTCGGCAAAGTATGATTTGTCCCNGAAGCATAATCGCCGGCGCTTTCCGGCGTATAGTGACCGAGAAAGACAGAACCGGCATTGGTCACCCGGCCGGCAATTTCNTTGTAATTCCGGGTTTCGATAATTAAATGTTCGGGGGCGTAGCGGTTGGTGAAAGTAANCATTTCCTCTCTTGTTTGCAAGATTATAATCCTGCTGTTTGTTAACGCTTTTTTTGCAATTTCTTTCCGGGGAAGCGCTTCTAACTGTATTTCAATTTCATGGACGACTTTTTCCGCCAGTTCAAGTGAATTAGTTACTAAAATAGATTGACTGTCAGGGCCGTGTTCGGCTTGCGAAAGTAAGTCGGCGGCAACAAAAGAAGGATTGGCAGTTTCGTCGGCAATCACTTCCACTTCCGAAGGACCGGCAGGCATATCAATGGCTACATCCTGCAAGCTGACCAATTGTTTTGCAGACGTCACATATTGATTACCCGGACCGAATATTTTATATACCTTCGGAATGCTTTCCGTACCGTAGGCCATCGCTCCGATTGCCTGAACGCCTCCTGCTTTGAAGATTTTATCAACTCCGGAAACCTTTGCGGCAAAAAGAATAGCCGGATGAATTTTCCCTTCCTTGTCGGGCGGGGAGCAGAGGACGATTTCCTTGCAACCCGCTATTTTTGCCGGAACGGCTAACATTAAAACCGTAGAAAAAAGAGGCGCAGTTCCTCCGGGGATATATAATCCTACTTTTTCGACAGCTACTGCTTTTTGCCAACAAACGACTCCGGGAGCGGTTTCTATGCGTGGTAAATCCGTTTTTTGCGTTGCGTGAAATTTTTCAATGTGGTTTTTTGCCGTCAGAATCGCTTCTTTCAATTCTACGGAAACTTGTTTTTCTGCGTCGGTTATTTCCTTTTCCGTAACGCGAAGTTGAGCCGGTTCAACGCAATCGAATTTCAGCCCGTATTCTTTCACGGCTTGATCTCCTTCGTTTTTCACAGCATCCAAAATAGCGCCGACGGTTTCTTGCAATTTACCGTAATCAATGACCGGACGACGTAAAATATCGTCCCACTGATTTTCCGGAGGATATTTGATGATGGTAATAATTCTCGACATTTGATGTTTGTTATTCAACGGTATAGTATTGCTTTATGAATTATTACAGTATCATTTTTTCAATAGGGATAATCAAAATTCCTTCAGCGCCGGCAGCTTTCAATTGGCCGATAATTTCCCAGAAACGTTTTTCACTGATGACCGAATGAACCGAACTCCATCCTTCTTGAGCTAAAGGTAAAACTGTCGGACTACGCATCCCCGGCAGAATATCGAATATTTCCTGTAATTTTTCATTGGGCGCATTCAGCAGAATGTATTTTTTTCCATCGGCTGTTTGAACAGCTTCGATACGGAATATCAGTTCATTCAGAATTTCTTTTTTCTCTTTGGATAAATTAGCATTGGCAATCAAAATGGCTTCCGATTGCATTACTACTTCCACTTCTTTCAAATGATTACTGAGTAAAGTACTTCCTGAACTTACAATATCAAAAATGGCGTCGGCTAAACCGATTCCGGGAGCAATTTCAACAGAACCGTTAATTATATGTATGTCAGCCTTTATTGCATTTTTTTTCAGAAATTCAGTTAGAGTTTCGGGATAGGAAGTAGCTATTTTTTTTCCGGCAAACCAATTCAAACTTTTATAATCTGATTCTTTCGGAATAGCCAATGAAAGTCGGCATTTACTGAATCCTAACCGTTTGATGATTTCAGCATTTTGTTTTTTCTCCACAAATTCGTTCTCTCCGACTATGCCCACATCAGCTATTCCATCGGCTACAGCTTGAGGGATATCGTCGTCTCTTAAGAATAGTATTTCGGCAGGAAAAGTTTTTGAGGGAATAAGTAAACTCTTTTTTCCTGATACTAATTTAATTCCGGATTCCTGCAAAAGATTCAAGCTTTCTTCGAATAATCTCCCTTTTGCCTGTATAGCAATTCTCAACATGTATAATGAAAGTATAAATTTTTTACTAAATATCTGCAAAGGTAGCTGTTTTTTGATAAATTGCAAATACGCATGTTTGCAAGCTGCACTTTCAATTCTACAATATTTTAGTTATTTTTACGCAAAATTTACAAAACAAAAGATCAATGATAAAACAAATAAAACGCTTTATTTTCAAAACTTTAGGAATAAAAAATTACCTCCGTATCTTGCAGCGAACCTATTTTTTATTGTACCGGACAAGGTTATTAAAATACAATTCAAATTACGATTATCATTATTTTGTTAAATATTTGATTAATGAAGGGGACGTTGTTCTTGATATCGGTGCGAATTTAGGATATTATTCCTTTCTATTTTCCCGGTGGACAGGCGATTCGGGAAAAGTTTTCTCTGTTGAGCCGGTTGGTATTTATAATCGGATTTTCAATGAGAAAATAAAAAAATATAAAAACATTACACTTTATCCCTACGCTTTGGGTGCGGAAGAAAAGATTGTGGAATTGGTTTCTTCTCCCCGAATGGGATTTTTAAGTACAGGCTTACCACATATTTATGATCCTCAGCGTGATGGAAAAGTTGAAAGCCAAGAATTTAAGTTTGAAGCTCAAATGAAAAAGCCTTCCGTACTGTTTGAACATTTAGATAAAATAGATTATATTAAATGTGATATTGAAGGTTATGAATACGTTGTACTTTCGGAGATGAAAGAAATAATACGGAAATTCAAACCCAAAATCCAAGTTGAAATATGGCCGGATAATGAAAAAAAATTGCTTGAAATGTTGGAAGAATTGGGATATACGCCCTATAAATTATGTAAATTTCAATTATTGCCGCTTTCAGACATTGTACAACCGTTTCCGGGAGATACTATTTTTATTGCAGATATAGAAAAATAATATAAAGTTTATTCAAACAAATTTTCAATTTCCTCATAATTCAGTTGTTTTAACGGGTTATTAGATGTAATAAAGGTTCCCGACAACTGTATTTTCTTGATTTGAAGTTCAATGATTTTTTCTTCAATAGAATCGCCGGAAATAAACCTGTAAACCATCACTTGTTTATCTTGTCCTATGCGATGCGCCCTGCTTAAGGCTTGCATTTCGACAGCAGGATTCCACCATGGGTCTACAATAAAAACATAATCGGCAGCAGTCAGATTTAAACCTATTCCTCCTGCTTTCAGCGAAATGAAAAAAGCGTTAATATCCTGATTTTCATTGAAACGGGCGATTTCTTCCTCTCGTTTCATAGTTTGTCCTGTAAGAAGCGCATATTTCCAGTCACGTTCCTCAAAGGCTTTTATTAATAAATTTATGTATTTTACGAACGAAGAGAAAATCAACACCTTATGTCCTGCAGTCTTGATGCTTTCGAAATAGATAAGAATTTGTTCGAACTTTCCGGAATCGCCTGTGTATTCCGGAAATACCAAAGTCGGATGATTCGATAAAAAACGTAACCGGAACAAACTTTTCAGAGCAATGATATTGTTTTTCAGGAAAAGCTCTTTATTTTCCAACATTTTGTTACGGATACTGTTTTTTTCTAAACTATATACTTTTTCCTGTTCTTCAGTCATATCGCAATAAACGATTTCCTCTGTTAGAGGCGGTAATTCGGGAGTAACTTCTTCCTTTGTTCTGCGAAGCATAAAAGGTTGAATCATCCGGAGCAAGGCGGCTTCCNCTTTTTTGTCTTTTTCTCGTACTATCTTATTTATGTAATGATTACGGAACGATGTTAGACTTCCCAACATGTCGGGATTGATGAAATTGAACTGCGCCCACAGATCGGTAAGCGAATTTTCAACAGGAGTTCCTGTAAGCGCCAGTTTATGCTCAGACGACATTTGCTTCACAGCATAATAACTCATGGATTTGGGATTTTTAATAAATTGACTTTCATCTAAGATAAGATAATAAAAAGAATAACCGGTAAGATACTCATAATCGCTNCGAACGATTCCATAAGAAGAGATAATCACTTGATACTCGTTGAAAAGATCACTGATAATACTGGGTTTCCGTCGTCTGTTCCCCGCATAAACATAGGTTTTCAAACCGGGAGCGAATTTTTTCAGTTCATTTTGCCAATTGTGGAGCAAAGAAGTCGGAGCAACCACCAGCGAAGCCGGAAGTACAGATTCCGATTCATCGAATAGCGACAATTGTCCTGTGGAATTCATTGTTTTTTCTTTTTTGCCGGCTTGTGAATAGGCCGATTCTAAAAGAGCAATTGTCTGAATGGTTTTACCAAGTCCCATATCGTCGGCTAAACATCCTCCGAATTTCATTTTGCGCAAATGTTCCAGCCAATAAAACCCTTCTTTTTGGTAAGGACGCATTATATGGTTCAAAAACTCCGATGGAACAGGACGTTGTATGGGCCGTTGCATGAATTGTTCCAAATCCTTTTTACGGTCTTTTGGGAAAAATGATTCAATAGATGCACTCAGGAAATGAGCGTGTACTTTTTTTATACGTATTTCGTGGAGCGTTTTTTCCGAATGCAGGAAAAGCTCATGATAGCATTGAAACCATTCTTCCGGTAAAATAAAAATACTTCCATCCGGCAATACAAACTCAGGGTTGCCGCTAAGAATGTGTTTCCGGAAACGAGGGAAAGGAATTGTAAAATGTTCAAAAATCACATTGATTTCTATTTCGAACCAGTCAATTTTTTCGTATACATTCGATTTTAAACTGATTTTTCCACGATAATATGTTTTTCCTGTTTTTTGTTCAATATGAAAATCGCTTAATTGGTCAAGGTTATGATTCATCCAATCAATCAGGCTAAATCTTTGTAATGTTTCCGAAAGTTGTTTTATATAGAACTGATTATCTCCTTCCTGAGCCAAACCTAAATCAATCAAATGTTTTAACCGGCAGTTTTCCCATAATAAATCCCTGTCGAACCAAATAATATTTTCCTTTCCATTCGTTTCTTCTAACATAACGACCCGCCGTTTATGTTGTTTTGTTGTCGGAGTCAAGCGTTGGTTTCCATATTGAAAGAACAAAGAAAAAACCAAGCAGGAATAAAAATCTTCCTCCAACACTAATACCGCCATTCTTTCCGGATGTTTTTCTTCCATCTCAATCCCTTCTATTCGCACATCGTACTGTAGAATAGTTTTCAGGATAAATTTTTGAATGTACAATTTTTCGGAATGCGCCGGGACATGGATATGGGTTTTTACGAAAAAAGGAATTAGTTTTTTCGAATCAATGTTTTCCACCCTGTGTATTTTCTTACCCAATAAAACGATACAAGGGTCGTCGGACAGTACGATTGCCGGCTCCTGTAGCAGAGCGATTTCCTCTTCTTCGTTTGTCAGTGTAATGAAATAGCGCAAGCCATTTTCGTCCTTGATAAAATTGAACAGGCAACGGCTGGATTC
>JGI24702J35022_10000703_pt1 | contig 20462 bp, 9 predicted proteins | sample TergutTh196P4_FD_35022 | JGI IMG/M metagenome (IMG submission 35022)
ACCTTATTCAAGGAACAACATTCGANAATGCCGATCTCGAAACTATTGTTAAAGAATCGGATGGAGCTATTTTCAACAATGCCGGACAGATTTTGAATCATAATCTCTATTTTACGCAATTTTCTCCGCAAGGAACTCGAAGACCGGCAGGGAAATTGTCGGAAGCAATTGTCACAACGTGGGGTTCGTTTGAAAATTTTCAAAAAGAATTTGAGGCTGCCGGCGTCGGCTTGTTCGGTTCGGGATGGGTCTGGTTGGCTGCCGACAGCAATGGAAAACTGACGATTACGAAAGAATCCAATGCCGGAAACCCATTAACTCAAGGATTAAAACCGCTATTGACTTTCGATGTTTGGGAACATGCCTACTATATAGATTATCAGAACCGCAGGGCCGATCAATTGAAAGCTTTGTGGACAATTGTGAATTGGCAAGTGGTTGAAAGCCGGTATTGAAGCTGTACCGAAGTCAAAAAATCACATCACAGTCCATTCACTGGTTCAATAGTTATTATACGTTCGTATAGCTGCGGCAAAGCGCGGTAAACATAGAAAATACCTTGTGAGGTGCATCCGACTCCCGATGTGGTATAATCTAAGTTGAAAGTAACACCGTCCTGTTCCCGAAGTTGGTAGGTATACAAAGCTTTAGTCAGATTATCGGTACTATACGGGTAGGCATTAAAATTGAACAACTCATTAACGGAGAATTGCAGCCCGGTTCCCTGCATATCGGTCATACGTACCCAGCGGTTGTCGGTGCGTAAACCGTAATCCTGTGGTATCAGGTATGGTTCATACATTTCCTGTACCGAACTGTGATAAATACCTATTTTATAACCTGTTTTACGATCCGGATAATTTTCCTGGGGGCCACGGCCATACCAGTTTACTTGGTTTAAACTTTTATCCAATACCATAGAGATACCTACGCGCGGAAGCCACAACGGCATAGTTCCTTCCGGTTTTATCCGGTGGAGTATGCTCATTTTTCCATCGCCGGAGATAACAAATTCATAATCTTCCCAAAAGCCGCTACGGGAGCTTCTACCGGGCAGATTAAGATTACGGACGAAAATATGTACTTCATTATCCTTTTCTTCTGTTTTGAAATTGAGCGGCTCGAGTGCTATATTATCAATATTAAGAGAATACATTTCGGTGGAAATAGAACGTCCGAATCCCTCTCTTGAATTGACCGATCGAGCGCTCCATGCGTTCCAGTCATCCGTTTCATTAGCCAAAGGCGCTCGCCAAAGACTTAATGTCAATGGAGAACGTAGCATTTCTTTTCCTTTGTATACAATAGATGATAATTGTCCTTTTTGTTTATCAAATGTATATTTGAATTCCGCTCCCGATACTGTAAAGGTTTCAGGCGTTTCCGAACAAACCGGAGCATTGCCTGTATAGACTGTTTCCGGCGCAGGAGGTTGGAACCATGATAATTCCAATTGATCCCATGCCGCTTCATGTCCGGCAGGCGCCCAAAGTTCATCTTTCTTCAACGTAACGCTAATATTGATACGGTATTCGCATCCTGCTACAATAGTTGGTTTGTCAAAAAGTATCCTTATACGTTCTTTGCTCAACGGAGCCGTATGCAGGTCAAACTCGCCTTCTTGTAGGACTTTTCCGTCGGCTTCGAGCGACCAGCGGGTTCGGTAATATCCGGCATCCAAGAAATGGTTCCGATTCCAAACCTCTACCGTTCCGGTTTTCTCATCTGTTAAACGGAAAGACAACGGTTGCACCGTTTTTTTCATTTGCCACATTTCCGGTTGGGGTTTCCTATCGGGCCAAATACTCCCATACGTCCGGGCGCCAATACCATAGCTGTAGAAGAATCCGTTTCGCTGTTCTTTTTCAAAATCCAACCATAAGGCTGCTTTATCAGGATCGGGATTGTTAATATCCACTACATCGGCAAAAATCCCAAGCTTGTCCATACGTGCATCACAAATGTACACAGAGGTTTCCTGACCGTGTCTTTCTACATTACGCCCAATATTCACAGGGAACGGGAAATTACGGATATTGCCCGAAGCTTCGGCTGATGCTTTTTTTTCTTTGTCAATATACAGGCTCATTTCCTTCCCGTCATACACTGCCGCTACCTCGTGCCAATGATATTCCCAATCGGCAGGAAGCGGTGCGCATATCAAGTACCGCTTGTTGGTATACAGGTAAAATTCTAAACATTCCTTGCCATTCTGCTGAACGCCGAATTGATTACTACCTTTGGTCAGGTATGCGCCGCAGTCGCTACTCAGTTTGCGTGGAAAAACACGAAATGTAAGCGTTAGCTTATTGCCGGTGATTTCCACATTGTCTTGCCGATATACTTCCACCCATTGGTCGTGGCCGTTCAGATCAAGCACATTACTGTTTCCGTCTTTAACTAAAGCAGCATTTCCCATGATATGGACAGGCGTGTTATTGGGCGAATTATCTGTAAGCGCGCGAACAGGTTCGGTGATGCCCGGGCTGACAAAATCCCAGATAGCGCCACCCATTATTCTCTGATAGTTGTAAATCACTTCCCAATAGTCATCCAATCCGCCGCCGCCGTTGCCGGCTACGGAAAGGTATTCATCCATGAACGATGGACGGCGATCAGGATTTTCAGACGGTAGACCGATCCGTACTTCCAAGTCCAAAGGTAAAGGATAGCGCGGTCCGATGATGTCTTCAGCCGGATGAGAAAATGCATTGCCGCCATACATCCAGTAGCGTGTGGAGTCGTATTTTTTCCCTTCACGGATAGTTTCGGTAATATTTTCTCCTTCTCCGCTTTCGTTGCCGGCGCTCCAAAACAAAACACAGGGATGGTTACGGTCGCGCAGCACCATCCGGCGTACGCGTTCTTTGTACATCTCGGTATATTCCGGCCGTTGCGAAATTCGTTCGGTGGCATGAGCTTCCGTGCCTGCTTCATCAATAATGTAAAGACCATATTCATCGGCTAATTCTAAATATTTATTCACTGGTGGATAATGCGATGTTCGCACAGCATTGAAATTGAAACGTTTCAGAATTTCAAAATCTTTACGTATTGTCGCTTCATCCATAGTATGTCCATTTTCGGGATGTTGCATGTGCGAATTTTGTGCATTGACTTTTAAAGGTACGCCATTCAAATAAAATACTTCTCCTCTGATTTCGGTTTTTTTAAATCCCATGCGCGTTTGTATTTTGTCCTGTACTTTGTTGTCGGAAGTAATCAACTCCAAACTGAGCGCGTATAAATGAGGTGTTTCGGACGTCCATTTCAAAGGATTTTTAATATTCTGATTCAATACAATTTCTTCCTCTCCCGATTGATTCAAATTGAAGGGTTGGCTTGCAAATTCACTGACCGTTTTGTTATCTTTATCATACAACCGGGCTTTCACCGTATAGGATGAAGCAGGAACAGTGCTTTCGTAGTTTTTGATAAATGAATGGATTTTCAATTGTGAATCGGTATAGGTATCATCGAAATCGGTGATTATTTGCCAGTCGAAAATACGGACGGATGGCGCTGCATACAGCCATACATCATCGAAAATACCTGCTAATCGCCAATAATCTTGCGCTTCTAAATAATATCCGTCTGAAAATTTTACTACAAAAACGGCAAGTGAATTTTGTCCCCGTTTTAAATATTCGGTGATGTTGTATTCAGCCGGTTCCTGCGCCCCTTCATTGTAGCCCACTTTTACCCCATTGATCCAAACGAATGAAGCGGAGGCCACTTTTTCGAAACGAAGAAACACCTGTTCTCCTTTCCAGTTGGATGGAATAGTGAACATACGCCGGTAAATGCCTGTCGGGTTATACTCCTTGGGGATAAAAGGAGGATTGGGTTTGAATGAAGGGTTTATATTACGAAACAGTTTATCACCGTATCCTTGCATCTCCCAATTGGATGGAACGGGAATTATCGCCCATTTTTTGTCGTTAAAAGAGGGTTCGAAAAACTTGTCCGGCACATTTTCCGGTGTTTCACTCCAATAGAATTTCCAATTGCCATTCAACGATTGACGTTTTTCAGGAATATAATATGCTCGTCCCTCTTCCTGGTTTTCTTCAAACACTTCGGTATTCTCTATATAGTATGATAGAGGTTTACCAAAAGGAATTTCCTGAGCGGTAAGGGATAAACAGGATACCAAAAAACAAAGAGAAATGTTTTTTTGAATTAAATTATTCATACGAAATATAATTTGTTATTATAATGTCATTTTTACTACATATGTCTAAAACTTTACTGAAATTTATTGTATCTGTCCCTTTACCGGCGTTAATTTGAACGAGAAACTGTAATCCTTATAGGGTATTCTGTATTCGGGAAGCGGAATAGCCCCCCAACTGGTTATACAACCGAGGCCCATTTGTAATTTATCAATCGTAATGGTAATATCCTTATCTTTATTTATAAATTCAATGTGACTGTTATATTTTTCCGGACCGTTGTCAAGTAGTTCCTGAGGATAAAAAAGAGCTGATGCAAGGAACGGTTCATCAGAAGTAATCATAAATCCGTCGCCACGCACATTCACTTGCTGCCACCAGCGAAGATCGCTTTTTGTACCGGTTTCCTGTGTACGCAGATAATTATATAATTGTTGATCTGTATCTTGTTTGAAAAGACCGATAAACTGAGATTCTTTCCTGTCGGCATAACTTTCGATAGGACCACGTCCATAGTAGTTTATGAGATTGAACTGCCCCGGCATTTTCATTCGCATTCCATAGCGGAACATCTCGGAAATTTCTGCCGATGGGTCTGTTTTTAACGATTCATTCACAAGAACTTCGCCTACATTATTGATATGGTAGGTCATTGTTAGTGTAGCCTTAAGATCAACAAGGTCATATACTACTGTTACAACAGCAATACCGGCGATCATCTCCGATTTAATTTCAAAATTGCCGCGACGCTCACTGGGACGNACATACTGAATGTCTTTCCAAATAGCATATCTGCGTTGAAAGTTTGCACCGTAATCGTTATCAGTAGGGGCTCGCCANAAGTTGGGCTTCAGTTCGGTTCCGAGTACCATATAATCTTCATNGTCTATCATNTAACGGCAGATAAAACCTGTCGTTTTATTGAATTCGATTGAGAANTTTTGATTTGATACTATCAGATAGCTGCTGTTATTCGTTTTGATCGAAACGTCTCCGGCTGAAGTAAAATAATCAGACATCTTGTTCTTGATCTCAAGTACAAGCAGAGGCGTCTCCCTGATAGGAAGTTGTTGTCGTGCTACGGCAAAACCTGCCGGTAAGATACCATCTTTGTTTTTTAGTACGTATTCCACATTGAGAAACAACTCACCGTCGGATGGAAGTTGCGAAAAGGTATAAGGAAGTAGAAGGGTGGCTTCTTTTTGAGGATCAACTGTCGGAAGTGTTTCAATGAAACCGCTTTTCACTATTTGTCCGCAAGCCTGTATATTCCATATAAGTGCGTATTTCGATAGATCAATAAAAAAATTTTCGTTATAAATCTTTATTTTTCCATTGGCGATATCATCGTCATGTGTCCAGATGTTTTGTTGCCAATAGGTAACTTCGAAAGAATGAGGATGCGGTTCCCGATCAGGAGCAAACACTCCGTTATTCATAAAATTCAGGTCATGCGCATCGTAACGGTCAAAGTCTCCGCCATAGCCGGGGATCATTGTACCATCAGAGGCAGAAATCCAAACCGACTGATCGGCGAAGTCCCAAATAAATCCGCCTTGAAAGATGGGATATTTGCGAATTAATTCCCAGTATTCTTTAAAACCACCCATTGAGTTACCCATTGCATGTGCGTATTCGCATAGGATAAACGGCTTGGCAGGGTTATTTGTGAGATACCTTTCGCAACTTTCGTAGGTAGAATACATTGGACAATAGATATCGGTATTTTCACCGGCTCGAATACCTTGTTCATATTGAACAGGACGCGATGGATCATGAGCTTTGATCCATTGATAGCACTGCGAAAAATTGGGTCCGTCACCGGCTTCATTACCAAGCGACCAAATAATAACGGCCGGATGGTTGAAATTTCGTAGGACATTACGCGAGTTTCTTTCAAAATGAGCTAATTCATAAAGCGGATTTTTTGCAAGCGTCCGGTCGCCGTAACCCATTCCATGTGATTCTACATTTGCTTCTGCCACAAGATAGATACCATATTCATCGCATANCTCATACCAACGATCTTGATTTGGATANTGGCTTGTACGTACNGAATTGAAATTAAACTCTTTAAGCACTTTAATATCTTTTATCATCCTCTCCTCAGGTACATAATAGGCATAATTAGGATCCATCTCATGACGGTTGACGCCTTTAATTAAAATTGGTTGGCCATTGATTAAAAGCTGTGCGTTTTTAATCTCTACCGATCTAAAACCCACTTTGAAGGAAATCACTTCAATAACAGAGCCTCTTACATCTTTAAGAGTAATGAATACTTTATACAGGTTGGGTTCTTCTGCGCTCCATTTTTTTACAGTACCGGCGTTAATAGATGTCTTGACGCCGGTTGCGCCGGTAGATTGGACGCTTTTCGATGCTACCGGCTTACCTGTTGCGTCGTATAGTTCGATATCGGCGATCGTACCGTTCGATTTTGCAGAAAAATCAAGACAAACATCGAGTATACCGTTGGTGTAATTATCTTTAAGGTTACCAATTAATTGTACATCGGAGATATTGCGTTGATCACGGGAATACAAATAACAATCGCGTCCTACGCCGGACAGTCGCAGGAAGTCTTGATCTTCTAAGTATGTTCCATCACACCATCGGAAAACTTGGAAAGCAATTAGATTTTCTCCTTTCTGAATATAAGGTGTAATATCAAATTCCGTAGCGAGTTTACTGTCTTCGCTGTAACCGACCAATTTTCCATTTACCCACAAATAGATATTTGACGTCACCGAACCGAAATGAGCAATTATTTGNNTACCAATCCAATNGTTTGGAATAATAAACGTCCTGCGGTAGGATCCGACATGGTTATTCTCGACAGGGATATTCGGCGGATCGCTTTGAAACTGGTTTTTCCATGCATAACCTGTATTTAGATATACAGGAGAACCATAACCGTTCATTTCCCAAATACCGGGAACATTCAAANATTTCCANCCNGCATCGTCGTAACCCACAGTAAAAAAATTGGTTGGACGTTGATCGGAATTTTGAACCCAATGGAATTTCCAAAGACCATTGAGTGTAAGGAAACGGTCCGATTCATTCATAACGCCTTTTTCAGCCAATGCCCGGTTTTCGTAAGAAAAATAAGATGCTTTCATTGGCATTCGGTTAACTGCGTTTACCTTAGGGTTTTTCCATTCATTGTTTTGTGCAGATGCACCGGNAATCATCATCCATGTAATTAGCGCAGCAAATAGTTGTTTCAACATATCATTAAATTTATTTCTTGTCATTCATCACTTGTCCCATTGAGTCAAAGTAAGGGTTTCATTGATTGACGTCGGAATGGAAATAAAATCTCCTTCGTAAATTTCTTTCTTGCCTTTGTTGGAGTTAACTTGAATCTTACTTCCTTTCCATGGATTTTCAATTTTACAAACCCGTCCTTTTTCACTTTTGATGGTCACCAATGGGATTTTTCCGTCCGACATCGAACTGCTCACAAGAAAAGCCCCATAAGCCCTCAGATCGCGGAACCGGGCGTCTTTTCCTATCCAATTAGGAAATATGCGNATGACGCCTTCGTAACTTTGCATCAGCATTTCGTTGACTGTATGAGGGACGCCGCTAAGCGTTTCNACACCACCTCCGCCCTGATTAATCCACAGGTTAGGGAAATGTTGCGTCTCAATACGTTCCTTTATTTCTTCGATAATTATATTTGCATCAAACCCGACACGTACTGCACCGGCAAAAACGGTTTCAAAACCACCGCTACCCCAACTGCCGGGATTACGTTTGATAGCTCTCCAATTCGATATATCGCCTAACAGAATGGCATTCATTTCAGGATCGGTTAAAGGTCCGACTACGCCCGAAGGAAGAACAAGTCCATGAATAGATATTCGATTTAATCCACGCACCGGCGCTTCGACATCTCCGGGACCACGTTCCATGCTTTTAACGCTTAAACGTCCATCTGCATTTTCACCTACAGGGTATTTACTCATATGTGTCAGTATGTATTGCCATTTTTCATGGCGTCCGGCGTCAACTTGTAAAAAGTCGCTGACATCGAGTACCCCTTTAAAAAGCATATTGACCAAACCGAGCGCTAAGGTAGAATTCATATCGCCCCATTGTGCTGAAAGATCTCCTCGATTGCCACGATTCGGCGAAGTTTCGTTGAAATGACAGTCGCGGACTACATAACGTCCGTCTTCGAATGAAAGATAGTCCTCCCAAAAATCGGCGCAGGCAAGAATATAGGGATAGACCCGTTTTGCATAATCCATATCGTAGGTACTATAAAAATGCATCAACATATTTGCAGCGCCAAATACTGCGTTAATTTTCTGCCCATGAAATTGATACCCTCCTTCAAACATACTATCTGTAGAACCGAAAAATTCCAACATCCTCGTAGAGCGAGGCCAACGGGAAGTGCAATATCCTTTGGGGCCAAGTCCCACCGGATAATAAATGCCCCGGCAATTGAGAAATTCGCGTGCATGTTCCCGTCCGCGTTCCATATAATCGAGAAGCGGTTCTTCATAATTATCTACCAAACTCATATGGTTCGATGAATACCATGCCCAGAAAGGCCCCTGGTAATTATAATTAAGATGATAATCGCCTCCCCACAAGCTATGTTCATGGGAAATAAAAGTACCCCAGATACCGGGAGCAAATTTTCCCTCACGGCTGCACATGGCAAAAATATAGGTAGACCCATAATAGAATTTTTCGAGCATGGGATCTCCGATGGATACGAACGATTCTTTCCAGAAATTATCCCACCAGGCGCGATGTTCCTTACGGATTGCTTTCATATCCGACTGTTTAAAAGCGCCGGCTTCTGCTATAGCAGTCTGTTTCCATTCGTTTTTATCGAAACTCGTATAGATGGCAATAGCAATTGTTTCCGGTTTCCCGGGTTTGAGTTCCAGTACCATTGATTCCGGCGTTTTCATAGCCATAGCGATATGGCATGGCCACACTAAATCGGAATGGTCGAAAGAACGTGACACCCAATAGACCCCATTATCACGACCTGAAAGATTGGTGGAAGGGTGGCTTATTGATTTTGGAGGTCTTAAATGATCAAACTGCTGATCGTCGGAATAATCGCGAGAAGACTGCCCGGTCCAAAGATCAAGATTAACAGCACACGATTGGTTTGCTGAAAATTCGAAAATAGCCATATTTCGTGTAGCAGGAACCAATACTTTGACATCTACCTGAAGATCGCCTTTTGTAAAGCGACTGATAACATCGGCTTCGTCAAGTCGCTGTTCGGCATAATANCCGGCGCCTTTTAATGCAGGGATTGATACACTAAAACATCCCGGCAGAGCGATTCCAAAAGGATATTCTTCATAAGGCCACCAAAAATCATTTTTACCAATGTAGAAACAAAGGCTATCCGGAGTTCCTCCCATAGTAATCCCGATATCACCGTTACCTGCCAATGGACCATCGGGAGTACGGACAGTAGGCACATTTTTGGGAGGTTCGTTAAATACAGCCTTAAACTGGGAAACATCCACCACATCAGTATTTTGGGGAGGAGTACAGTTGCATAGAAATACTAATGCAAGAAGGAGAGATAATTTACCTGAATTTTTCATCTTTTTGTAATTTACGTATTGATGTTTTTGATTTTGCCAATCTAAATATTTGCGAAAGATAAGAATAATAATATATATTTTCAAATAATTATGCATTTATCATCGATTCAGGGAGAAAATAATATAATCTATTCATCAGTAAAAAATATAGCCGCAAGGCTCAGTTATCACAACTTCCTCGCGGCATTATTTTTTTACTTTTTCTTAACCACATCTTAAGTATGCAATTAAGTTTTGAAATAATCACTGCTTCCAAACCAATCCGGAGTCATGGATGTAACGGTTTTCTTCCATTTTTTGTAACCAGCGGATGGTAATATATTCGCTTTTTTGAATACGCGAATCGCACTGCTGAAAAACAACGTTTGTTTTCCACATATCCTGTGCATACCAGTCTACGTTGATATACGAAAAAGCTTTTACCACATCCGGATTATTTTCGATTATCCGGAAAAAGCCAACAAACCATTCATTCCACATTTTCTGCGCAATTTCCGGTTTTTTAATGTCTGAATCAATGTATTTGACGCCATCGTGAAGCGAGGGGGTGGATTCGGCAATAAAGACAGGCTTATCTTTAGACCGGGCGAATTGAATCATATTACCATCATATTTATCAAAATAAGAAAAGCCGCACCAATCAACATATTCATTACCTGGGTACCATTTTTCATGCTCCGATAAAGAAATACCATATCCTTTGGATTGCCATACGTAAGCGATATTATCAATCTGCATGGAATCAAAAAAGTTTTTAATATATCGAAATGCCGGCACATACGTTTCCGCTTTGTAATGATTCCATTCAAATCCGTCAAATTCGTAACCGATACGTAAAAAAATGGGACGAGGCGACAGGTTTTTTATCCAATTTCCTACTTTCTTTAATCCCTCATCACATTCTCCTCTTGTTATTTTTTCTTCTACACCTACTATTGCGAAACCTATCGCAATCATGGAACGGCTGAACTTTTGCGAACGGGGGTATAAATCGGCGCAACAATCGCCCGACCCCCAATTCGCTTTTTCATATAAGCCTCTGTCGTTCATTCCGAAATAAACCGTTACGCCGGCTGGCATTTTGAAATGGTCACAATAACCATCCGTATAATCATCCAAACCTCCGACAGCTCCTAAATCCTGACCGATAAAAACAATACATTTTCCGTCTTCAGGTTCAAATTTGTTTTCGGTCAATTCCCTGTTTTCCTGATCATTAATCAGCTGATTTCCCTTTTTCTTTTCACAAGCGCTCCAAAAGGAACAACTTATTATAAGACACAGGATATATGAAATTATTTTTAACATATACATAAACATTATTGAGCTAATAATGGATTTTTATCTATTTCACCTTGCGGAATGGGTAAATAATAGAGCGATTCGTTGAATATACGCTGTTCTATATCCCGTATTACATAGCTGTTGCCTGCCGGATATTCCGTTCCGCCGGTTCCGCCGTAATCCGGATTGTAATAAACAAAAATACCCTTTACAGTTTCTCTCAATTTATCGACGTCTTTCCAGCGGCGCAGATCAAAGAAACGGTGTTCTTCCAAAACAAGTTCCACGCGGCGTTCGTTTTTAATCCTTGCGCGCATCTGATCCTTGGTAAGACCTGCTGGTAAATCGGGCTGTCCGGCTCGTCCACGCACCTCGTTAACAGCATCGTAAACGCTTTGATCGGGAGCGCCCAAGGATTCGTTTTTCGCTTCAGCATAGTTCAGCAGAACTTCAGCGTAGCGAAAATACGGCCAGCTATTATCCTGCGCCCATACAGGAGGACTTCCGTATAAAAGGCCGGCTGAATGATCGCCATAATCTTCAAGAAATTTCCGTAGACCGTATCCGCAACGTGCTTTGTAAATTGAATTCTGACTATTGCCATGTCCGCCACCGGTAGTGTTTGTGTGGGTATAAATGGTGGTTGTTTCCCAGATGCAACCGTGCCAAAGTAATGATTGTTCAAAACGAGAGTCGCGGTTACTGAATACTTTTTCGTCGGCGAGCGCCCATCCGGATTCGGGATCGTTGATGAACAAACCGTTTTTCATTTCGTATGCCTCAGCTAAATTATGTGTGGGATACAAACCGTTCCATCCTCCGCGATCAACCGGATCAAGAATCCACAACATGTGAATATTATGATAAGTATCGTTGAAATGGTATCGTTTTTCAAAGATAAACTCGTTATTACTTACCGATTTATCAAAGAATAAAGAATAATAGGGCGTATTTCCTACAGTATACAAACTGTAATCATTGAGTTTTCTTACATCATCAGCAGCCTCGGCGGCTACCGCCCAGCGTTGTTCTTCATTAGACGGATTGTTGAGCGGGCTTGCCAGATAAAGTAACGCTCTTGCTTTCAAAGCCATGAAAGCGCCTTTAGTTGCATGTCCTCTTTCCGAATACGGTATGGATTTATGCGAATATAAATCGCCGGCATACTGATCGCATTCCGAAACTATGAAATTAATCAATCCTTCAAAATCTGTTGGCGCAACCAGCAGGTCTTCATCTATTTTTTGCGCATGAACAATCAATGGCGCTTTTCCGAAGGTTTTTGCCAGATCGAAATAACAGAATGCCCGCAGGAAATACGCTTCTGCCTTATAACGTTTTCGTTCCGTTTCATTCAATACCTTGTCATTTACTTTATCTATACCTTCAATCAGCAGGTTACATTTGCGGATGGTTGAATATCCTGTAGTCCATATCTGGTTAATGAACGGACAACTCATCGCTGTAATTTCTCCTGTATTGAATTGATTGGTTTCAGCATCCCATTTGGAATCAAAATCGTCGGTACCGGAGTCGAAATTACCTCCCATACCGTTATTTCCGAATTGCGCCCTTTCGAAACCACTGATCATCGAACCGTATATATTAGCTACGAATTGGTCTATTAATTTCTTATCGTCCCATATTACTGCATCCGATATAAAAGTGGTCGGTTTTATATCAAGTATATCTTCACAGGATAGCAATAATAGCATTGCCATACCCAATATAATTTTATTATTTTTCATCTGTATATAATTTTTTTTTAATGGTCACATGGAATCCGCAACATATTCATGCGCTTTGGTGCAATTTTTTACATGCGGATTTCATCTTTTCATTTGATTTAGAGAATTAAAATTGAATGTTTACACCCAGATTAAACGCTTTCATTACAGGATACTGCCATCCTGCCGTATTGTTAATTTCAGGATCAACCAATTTCAGCGGTGAATAGGTAAGCAGATTCTGTGCGCTAACATAGAAACGTACCAAAGACAAGCGGACATCGGATGTCCATTTTTTAGGTAGAGTATAGCCTATTTCTATGTTTTTCAGCCTGAGATAAGAGGCGTCATAGAGATAAGTTTGAACAACGGCGCTCGTCGGAAAGTTATGAGTAGATTGTGCCAAACGCGGGTAACGCGAGGAAGGATTAGTTTCACTCCATCCTTCTGAAACCCATATTTTCGGTAAATTACCATCGTTATAAAAAGGCTGTATTACGCCGCCTGTTAGGTGTAGTTGTACTTGTTCGGCTCCTTGTAAGAGAAAAGTAAAATCTATTCCTTTCCAATTCAAACCTCCGTTAATACCATAAATGATATTGGGTACGTTTCCGTATCCCAATGCTGTCCGGTCGTCGGCATTGACTATATTGTCGCCGTTCACATCCGCATATTTGATATCGCCCGGCTGGGTAATGTAGTTTGTTCCTGCAACCTCTTGTTTGGGATATGCGTCAATTTCACTTTGGGTTTGGAATATACCATCTGTCTTGTATCCGAAATACGTATGGATCGGGCGACCGGTTCTCCGCAAATATTCGGAAGTACCAGCTGCTTCAGCCATTTCGAGTATTTCATTTTTAGCGTAAGTAATATTACCGCCAATATTGAAATGCAAGCTTCCTATCTTATAATTAAAATTGATTAATGCTTCTATGCCCTGATTTTTCACTTTTCCGAAATTTTCAAGCGGGAGGGTTGCGCCAAGCGAACCGGGAACAGCGCCGCTTCGTTGCGCCAGAATATCCGATCGCAATTCGTAGAAATAATCTAACGTCAGGTTGAACGTATTGAAAAGATTCGCATCAATACCTACATCCGTTTTAGTGGATGTTTCCCATGAAGCCAGTTCATTCGGCAAAACGCCGGGACTCAAACCCCTGATAACATTATCTCCGAAGGTATATTGTCCTGATAAATCAAAACGGCTGTAATAGGGGAAAGCAATGCCACCCGTATCGTCGCTGCCGATTGTTCCGTAGGAAGCCCGAAGTTTGAGGAAACCAATCTTGTTTTTTAAAGTTTCCCAAAAAATTTCTTCGGAGAGAATCCATCCGCCCGATACGGAAGCAAAAGTTCCCCAACGATGATCGGGATAAAAATTTTCGGATGCGTCGCGGCGTAGATTGGCTTCAAACAAATATTTGCTTCTGAAACTATAATTGATTCGACCAACATAGCTCAAACGCGCCGATTCCGTATCCGATCCGCTAAGCGTTTGTCCGGTCTGGTTACCAGCGCTTATCTGATCCATTGCCTCAGAATCGAAAGAATTACGGTTGATAGATATGGTACGATAAAATGTTTGATGCGCCAATATCATCAACAATCCGGATATTGAATGATGGCCAAAACTCCTATTATAAGTGAGATGTCCTTGAAATTCACGGTATTCGTTTTCGCTTGCAGTCATACTAAGCGAAGGGCTGGGACGCGGCAATAAAATGTAATCATCCGGATCATTTGGATTTCTTTCGTAAAGAAAAGGCGGAACATTCCAGTTCTTTGAATAGTAGTTTCGTTTGTCGTACGAACCGATTCCCTTGATTTTTAAGCCATTGGTAATCATATTTAAATCTTGCACCAATTCTATACGGGTTAATATCACATTGGTTTCCGGTTTATTATAGGAAGGCAACTCCGGATCATTATATGCAAGCGCATTCACATGTTGCGGGCTGGGGTCATGCCATAAGCCATTTTGATATTGTGCCAGCATAACAGGGGTATTGCGTCCTAGGTCGCCAAAAATGCCGCTATTGCTTCCGCCGCCTTTATCGTGTTCCCTGCGACCGGAAACGTCCATACTTAATTGTGTAGTAGAAGTAATGGCTACATCAAAGTTTATGCGTGCCGACAGACGTTCGTAATTCACCCGTTCCCACATCCCTTTCTGGTTTAGGTATCCAAAAGTTGTGAAATAATTTATTTTGTCGTTCCCGCCTTTTACCGTAATATTATGTGTTTGTTGTTGCGCATTTCGAGAAAACATCATATCATACCAGTCGGTATCAGGATAGTTTTCAGGGTCGGATCCGTCGGCAAATTTCCGGATTTCGTCCGGAGTATAGATTTCAGCTCCCATATACTTATTCAGTCCGCGCGCGAAGTCGGCAGAATTAGCAAATTCAGGTAATTGCGTAGGATTCTGTATCGACAGATTACCGGAATAACTAAGACTTGTTTTCCCGGATACTCCACGTTTGGTCGTAACAAGAATAACTCCATTCGCGCCCCGCATACCGAATACAGCCGATGAAGCTGCGTCTTTCAAAATATTGACCGATTCTATTTCATTTGGGTCGAGACGCGCGAAATCGTCGGATGTCCGTTCAATTCCATCAATAATGTACGCAGGAGATGTACCTCCACGGTAAGTCGCTACTCCCCGGATGTAAATCTGCGCTCCGCTACCGGGAGAGCCTTCCACCTGTTTGGCAATTACGCCTGGTAATTGCCCGGCAAGCGACGCCAAAGAGTTTGATGTTTGAATTTTTCCAATGGCTTCGCCTTTAATGGAAGCAACGGAGCCGGTCAGGTTCATTTTCTTCTGCGTTCCGTAACCGACAACGACGACCTCTTCAATGTTGTGGATATCATCATTCATTTTTACATCAATGCTACGTTGGTTACCTACCACAAACTCCTGTGTTATACAACCTATAAACGAAAAGATTAATACAGCATCCTCATTGGGCGGAATTATGGAATATTTACCATCGATATCGGTAACTGTACCGGTAGAAGTACCCTTTACCTTTATATTCACCCCCGGCATCGTCTCTCCGGTTTCATCGGTCACAATTCCGGTAACGGTTAAGCCTTGCTGCACAATATCCAAAATTTCTTCGCTTTTATTCAAAATAATCTTATTGTTGATGACTGTATAAGCAATTTCCGATCCGGAAAACATTTGACTCAGTACATCGAAAATATTCTCTTCATCTGCTTGTACTGATACTTTACGTTTGGTATCCACCGTTTTGCTGTCGTAAATAAAGGAAAACTCGCTTTGCTGTTCTACTGCCTCCAATATTTCGGCAATATTCTGATTTTGTGCATCAATGGATATTTTGGCATTCTGGGCATAATTATTATCAGCCCAACAAACTCTAACTAATAGTAATAGAAATAAAATTGTTAACCTCATGGTTAATGGAATTTTAGTAATGAAATTAAATAATCTCTTTTTAATTGAAAAAAAAATCATACCTTTGAATGTTTTTAGATTTAATAAAAGTTGTTTAATAGCTGTCGTGAAACAGCTTTGGCTTTTCATACGGGAGGATGCGTCAACATTCTTCCGTATGTTTTTCTGTTAATGATCTTTGTTTCTCCATAGGCATTATGTATTTAAAGTGTTATTTCCATATTTCCACTACTCCGGGTTTCACTTCTCCATTTTTAACGGTTGCAGGCAAAATATTGAATTTTATACCTGAAGCAATTTTCAAATATTCCATTACTTGCGGTAATTGTTCGTTGCTGAACCTACCGGTAATTTCCGAATCCATTACCTTATCGTTTTTTACAACAAATTGTATATTATAATATCGCCCAAGCGTTCGAATTACCTCTTCCATTGGGTGGTTTTTGAATAATATCTGGTGATCTTTCCAAGCGATATCATATTTTGGATCTACAGTTGCAACTTTTACCAATTCCGGTTTTATATCTGAGGATGAACTAATCGGTTGATTTTGTGGAAGAACCATTACGGCTTTTATTGATTCCGATTCTTTATTCTTAGTATAAACAGCCTTTTCGTTGGGCATCATAACATGTTGCAGTATTTTCCCGTTCTGTAACAGTTTGAGCCGTACGGAACCCTTCACTAAGGTCGCTTCAATAAAATTTTCATCATCATAAGCCGATAAGTTGAATGAAGTGCCTAATACTTCTACTGAAAATGATTCGCTTGTCTTCACTGAAAACGGTTGCCGAGCATTATAAACAATTTCAAAATATCCTTGCCCGCTCATTTCCACTTCCCTGTTTTCACCTCTAAATACATTAGGATAACGCAAACAACTTCCTCCATTTAACCAAACTTTTGATCCGTCGGGAAGTTCAAACGAAGCAACCATTCCGGGATTGGAATGAAATTCGACATATTGTAGCGGCATTTCATCTTTTTGCGATAGTAGTCCGATTAATGACAATAGCACCGGTAGGAATAAAATTGCCGCCACACGTTGAAAGCGCCGGATCATGATACGGCGTCGTATTGCTTTCTCTTGTCTTCTTATCCGGCTTTTTAAATAACATAATGCTTCATTATGGTTTACCGATTGAATCACCCTTAAACGGCTACTTATTTGCAATGTAAAGTACAACTGTTCCAATACCTTCTGATTCTCGTCCGACATAGCATACCATTGGTCCACCTGCGCGTTTTCTTCGTCAGAAAGCGTTTCCGTCAAGTAACGGATCAGTAATTCGTCATTAATACTATTTTCCATACTATTAATACATTTCAGACAACAAACCTACTAAACAGAAAGTGTTTTTTTCGTTTATTAGTTTTTTCCGGTTACTTTTGTTGTAAATAACCTGAAACACATAGGGGATTGCGGGTCTTCGCCACGTTACTATCGCAACGACAATTACGCCTTCACATACCGGTTTTTACTACAGCTCCGGTAAGTACGATAAGGCGTTCAGAACCGATGTGAAATCCAATCAATATTATACTATTGTTTCTGTGAACTTTCCTAAAGCTAAATATTGTTTATACCTGTCTAAATAGATTTTATGCCGGGCTTCATCCGGTAGATATTCCGATATGAAACCTTGTCCCATTGCTTTTTGAGCGTCTTCGACTTTTTGGTAAATACCGGCAACTACGGCAGCAAACATGGCTGCACCAAAAGCGCATGCCTGTTCTGTTTTCGCTACTTTAATCGGCATACCCAGCACATCGGCAAGCGTTTGCATTACAAATGGCGATTTTTGTGAAATACCGCCTATTCCAATGACACTTTCAATTTCAAGTCCGTTTTCCAGAAATCGGTCAATAATCGCTTTAGAACCAAAAGCGGTGGATTCCACTAATGCCTTGTATATTCCGGGTGCTGTACTCCCTAAAGTTAAGCTGGTTATACTTCCTTTCAGAAGTTGATTTGCATCCGGCGTACGACGTCCATTCATCCAGTCGGTCGCAAGAATCGAATTTTCCTGAACAGGTATCTTTTTTGCTTCTTGTTCCAATCCCGGAATAATTCCATCAATTATTTTTTGTTTAAACTCTTCGGATAGTGACGATTGTTCTACCGGCCAGGCAATAACCCGTTTGAACCAGGCATAAATATCGCCAAATGCAGATTGTCCGGCTTCTAAGCCAATCATGCCGGGAATAACCGAACCATCCACTTGTCCGCAGATACCGGGAATCAGTTTTCCTTGTAAATCCTCATAAGGAACGACCATAATATCGCAAGTAGAAGTGCCGATAACCCGAACAAAAGTCTTTGGTTTTATTTCTGCGCCAACCGCTCCGAAATGGCAATCAAAAGCGCCGACTCCGACTGCTACTTCGGTTGTCAGACCCAAGCGTTCCGCCCATTCGGATGTTAAGTATCCAATTTTTACGTCGCTTGTATAAGTCTCTTCAAAGAGATGTTCCCGGAAGCCTTTCAGCAACGGTTCAACAGCTATCAAAAATTCTTCGGAAGGTAAACCGCCCCATTCTTTCAACCACATTGCTTTATGTCCGGCAGCGCATCGGCTGCGAAAGATTTCTTCCGGTTTGGTTTTCCCGGTGATTAACGCAGGCATCCAATCGCAATGTTCCACCCAACTGTGGGCGTCGCTGCGGATGGTCTCGTCTTCCCTCAATACATGAGCAATTTTTGCCCATACCCATTCGCTCGAATAGATTCCACCTTCGTAGGCTGTATAATCTATTTTCCACGATTTTGCTGTTTCATTAATTTTTGCTGCTTCCTTAATCGCTGTATGGTCTTTCCATAAGATAAACATGGCGTTAGGGTTTTCGGAATGTTCCGGGAGTAAAGCCAAAGGCGCTCCGTTGCGGTTAATTAACACCGGCGTGCTGCCTGTGGTGTCGAACGATATACCGGCAATCTTCCCTGCTGTTCCTTCCGGCAATTGAGTCAGGGCTTCCAGGATGGATTCCTCCAACGTTTCAACATAATCTAAAGGGTGTTGCCTGTATTGATTTTTCAGAGGATCGCAATACTTCCCCTCTTTCCAACGGCGGTAGTATTTTACCGATGAAGCAACTTCTTTTCCGGTTTCTGCTTCCACAATAACCGCTCGGCAGGAGTCGGTGCCATAGTCTATTCCGATTACGTATTCCATTTTTTAATTATAAATTATGAATTATGAATTATTATAATGTTTTATTCAATAAATAATAGACTTCGTTGTTACGAATAATAAGTGTTTGTTTATGCACATATTATTAATAAATTTCAGACTACAAACTTACTAAACAAAAATTAGATTTTTTTTACAAAAAGTATTTTTTTTTCGTTTATTGGTTTTTTCCAATTACTTTTGTTGTAAATAACCTGAAACACAAAATGAACAATCAATCAATAGGGCCGGAAATAGTACTTGATTTAAAAGCTGGGGATGAAAAAGCTTTCGACGCCGTTTATAAACATTACTACGGTGGGTTATGCGCTTTTGCTTCGCAATATGTTCCCAATACTGACTACGAAGAGATTGTGCAGGATGTGATGATGTGGTTGTGGGAAAACCGCCGGACAATTGCAAACGAAATGACGCTCGAATCGTTATTGTTTACAATTACTAAAAATAAATGTCTCAACAGTATATCACACAGGAAAATAAAGCAGAAAGTACATGAAAAGCTGTATCAAAAATTTATTACGCAATTTGAAGATCCCGATTTTTATATACCCGGCGAATTGATGGAGAAATTAGATCAAGCGATTAAAAATCTCCCTAACGATTACCGGAAAGCTTTCGAAATGAATCGTTTCGATGATTTAACTTACAAAGAAATAGCAGATAAATTCAAAATATCTGAAAAAACAATCGCTTACCGGATTTCGCAGGCGCTTAAAATATTGAGAAAAGAATTAAAGGATTATTTACCGTTTTTAACGTGGTTTCTGTGAAAATTTGAGAAAAATAACACGGCTTTTACCCCTTCAATCATATAATTCCCGAAAAGCCCATAAACGCCATGGATAGAAGTCCCGCTGTGATTAAGGAAATAGGAGCTCCCTGCATTGCTTTCGGAACATTATTCATCGCCAATTGTTCACGTATCCCTGCGAAAATAATCAGCGCTAATCCGAATCCGATAGCTGTGGAAGCAGCGAAAACAATGGATTGTAAAAGGTTGTATTCTTTCTGTATCACAAGGATAGCAACTCCAAGTATGGCGCAGTTGGTAGTTATCA
>JGI24702J35022_10000704_pt1 | contig 20452 bp, 11 predicted proteins | sample TergutTh196P4_FD_35022 | JGI IMG/M metagenome (IMG submission 35022)
TGCCAAACTCTAAATCATTGGCCGCGGTTATTGCCATTGTTCCATTACTTAACGCATAGCTTGATCCTGCGCTCATTGCTGCGCCAGTCGCTAATTCAAATACGCTTGTGTTTATATTGTGCGCGCCCGCAAACGTATTGCTTGTTACTATCGTATTTCCGCCTGTCTGCGTGAATACTCCCGTATATCCCGAACTGTTTCCGTTTATATTAAATGTCCCCGCGCTCTTTTCTATCAGCCCCTGTCCGCTTATTCCGCTGCTTATCGTTACCGTTCCGGCTCCGGTTATCATTATCGTTCCCTGCGCAGTATTATATATGTCATTTCCCTGCCCGCCTGCGCTGTTGCCCGTAAACAATATGCTCTTTCCGCTGTCTGCAGATAATTCTAAATGTCCGTCATTGTATATCGCTCCGCCGTTTCCGCTGCTTAGCGCTCTGTTCCCTATAAAAACTCCTTCGCCTTCTATTGTTAATGTCGAATTTGCATTATTGCGTATCGCTCCGCCGCCATTATTATTTGCCGTATTGCCGCTGAATATTATATTACTGCCCGTAAATGAAAGATTTGCATTATTAGTATTGTATATTGCTCCTCCGCCACTATTATTTGCCGTATTGCCGCTGAATGTTATATTACTGCCCGTAAATGAAAGATTTGCATTATTAGTATTGTATATTGCTCCGCCGTAATTTGCCGTATTTCCGCTGAATGTTACCGTGCTTGCCGTAAATGAAAGATTTGAATCATAATTGTATATTGCTCCTCCGTAATTTGCCGCCGTATTGCCGCTGAATGTTATATTACTTCCCGTAAATGAAAGATTTGAATCAGTATTGTATATCGCTCCGCCGTAATTTGCCGCATTGCTGCTGAATATTACCGTACTTCCCGTAAATGAAAGATTTGCATTATTAGTATTGTATATCGCTCCGCCTTGAGTCGCCGCCGTATTGCTGCTGAATATTATTGCGCTTTCCGTAAATAAAAGATTTGAATTACTAGCATTGTATATCGCTCCGCCGAGAGTCGCCGCAGTATTGCTGCTGAAGGTTACATTGCTGTCGGTAAATGTCATTGTTGATGAACTGCTATTAAATATCGCTCCGCCGATTGTTGCCGCCGTATTGCTGCTAAATATTATATCACTGTCGGCAAATGTCATTGTTGCACGGGAACTATTGGATATCGCTCCGCCGGAAGTTGCCGCCATATTGCCGCTGAATGCTACTGTGCTTGCCGTAAATGAAAGATTTGCATTATTGCCATTGGCTATCGCTCCGCCGAGAGTTGCTACCGTCGTATTGCTGCTGAATATTACATTGCTGTCTGCAAATGTCATTATCGCCGAATTACCATAATTGGATATCGCCGCTCCGGAATTACTCGTAGTATTGCTTATAAAAGACATTTCCCCGATTATATTTACTATCCCGCTATTGTTTATTGCTCCCCCATTCCCTTCGTTTCCGGTTCCGATTCTATAAAAGTTTTGAAATGTCAAATTTTCTATGTTTATTGTCTGCGTTGACGCTATTGTCAGCCCTTTGTTTAACAGTCCGTTTGAATCTATTACGTATACGTCGCCGTTATAGCCTGCTATCGTTATATTTGAATAAGCGGGAAATCCGAACGGGTCGTCGTCGCCTGTTGTTGCCGTTATATTATCATCCAAATATATCGTGTTGCCCGAAGTTACCGCTTTATACGCCGCTACAAAAGTATTCCACGGGCCTAAGTTATCTAATGTCAGAAGTCCCATATAACTGTATCCGCCTGTATAACTTCCCGGCTGCCATACTAAATTATAAATACTGCTCCCTGTTGCCACATCGTATATATTGCTGTCGGCAAATGTCCCGTTATTTGCGCTGCTTGAGTAAAAAATCGCCGTGCTGTTTTTTCCGTAACCAAGCGTTCCCGTAGATATATTATTGATATACAATAGACTGTTTGCCGCGTTTATCGTTATATCGTCAAAATACAGTATGCTTGTAAGCGAGCCTATAAAATCCACGTCCAATGTAAGCGCTCCCGCAGCTCCTATATTCATACTGCTTATTTTTGCAGACGTTGAAAAGTAAACATTCCCGCCGGTCAAATCAAATCTTCCCCCAAAATTTATATCCGCTCCGGACATAAAATGCATATCCCCTGTTCCGGTTTTGTTTATCCGGCCCATTCCGCTTATTCCGCTGCTTATTGTTACGGTTCCGGCTCCGGTTATTGTTATCGTTCCTTGCGCGGTATTATATATGTCATGCCCCTGTCCGCTTGCGCTGTTTCCGGTAAACAATATGTTCTTTCCGCCGTCTGCAGACAATTCTAAAAACCCTTCATTGTATATAGCTCCTCCGTTTCCGCTTACTGCTTTGTTGCCCGTAAACGTTCCTTCGCCTGCTATTATTATTGACGAATTTGTATCGTTATATATCGCTCCGCCGTCATTTGCCGTATTGCCGACGAATTTCACATCGCTGTCCGTAAAATCAATACTTCCGGTATCGGAATATATGGCCCCTCCGTAATCTAGCGCGATATTGCCGTCAAATATTATTTCGCCGTTTGTGAATGTTATTGTCGAATTATTCTCGTTGAATATCGCTCCGCCGGATTTGCTTGCGTTATTTTCGCTAAAGATTATATTGCCGTTAATAAATGTTATTTCCGCTTTATTTTCATTGTAAAACGCTCCGCCGTACTCTGCCGCATTGCCGTCAAATATTATCGTATCTCCCAAACTCATATTAAAACTTATGCTGCTTTCAAGACAGTTAAATATCGCTCCGCCGTAATAATCCGTAATGTTTCCGGTAAACTTTATATCTCCGTTTGTGAACGTTATTGCCGAATTATTCTCATTGTATATCGCTCCGCCGTGCTCTGCCGTATTGCCGTCAAATATTATACTGTCTGCCGAAAGCATATTAAAATTTATGCGCACGTGGTCGCCGCTAAATATCGCCCCGCCGTGAGAATCCGCGATGTTTCCGGTAAATATTATATCGCCGTTTGTGAATGTTACCGTTGAATAAAAACCGCTGTATATCGCTCCGCCGTGTTCTGCCGCATTTCCGTCAAATATTGCCGTTTGTCCGGAATTTATATCAAAATTTACATGTCCGTTATTGGAATTATTTATCGCTCCGCCGGACTTTGCCGTATTTTCGATAAACATTATATCGCCGTTTATGAATGTTATTGCCGAACTATTTTCATTATGTATCGCTCCGCCGTAATAATCCGCGCTGGCGTTTGCGATAAATTTTATATTGCCGTTTGCGAATATTATTTCCGAGTTATTTTCATTGTATATCGCTCCGCCGTACCAACCCGCATTATTTTCCATAAACGTCATATCGCCGTCCGTGAATGTCAGCATTGAATCAACGCCATTGTATATCGCTCCTCCGAATATTGCCGTATTGCTGGCAAATATTACGTCGGAATTTGTGAATGTCATTGTCGAATTATGATAATTGCTTATCGCTCCGCCGTAATAATCCGCGCTGTTTTCCTCAAACTTTACATCGCTGTTTGCGAATGTTATTATTGAATCAAAACCGTTGTATATGGCTCCTCCTTCCGTAGTTGCCGCAATATTGCCGGTAAATGTTATATTGCCGGCAAATCCAATTGCCGCGCTATTCTCATTATGTATAGCTCCGCCGGAATTTGCCGCCGTATTGCTGCTGAACGTTATCAAATCTCCCAAAGACATTTCAAAACTTATTTGACTATTGTTATTGGATATCGCTCCGCCGTTTCCGCCGGTATAACCGCCGACAAAATTTATGCCGTCATAAAACGTGACATTTGTATTTGTAAAATCAAATATTCTGTAAAGACCCATGCCGTTCAATGTCGCGCTGCTGCCGTAAATATCAACGGGGCCGGCATAATTGATTGACGGAAGAATACCTGTATAATTTACGGTGTCCGTAGTAAACGTTATATTCGTTTCAAAACCGCTTACGGCGCTTGCAAGATCATTGAAATCATTTACATTGTACGCGTATAAATCGACATTCAAAAAAGAAAATACAGCTGCCGCTGACAGCAATACCGCAATCCTGAATTTTTTAAACATTTTTTTCTCCTTTTTTAACGACAAGCAGCAAGCAGCACATAAAATGCGTTTGACCGTAAAACTTTTTACATGTCTTTTGCTGTTCTTAACTCTTTTTTATTATAGCGGCTTGCCCACAATTATAAACTGCCGCCCGGCGGTAAAACCGCCTTGCTCCGCAATTGACAATAAGTAAAATCTATTGCCGAATCTTATAAAACGTATTGTATTGTATAATAGTATAATATTTTGTTTTTTTTGACCAGCATTTTTTTACGATTTTTTTACAATTTTTTTTGAAAAATATATCAATTTTAACGCATTGCGTTTCCCAGCGGCAAACCGGCTAGAGTCTGCCGGCAATCGGCATAAAAGATAAACAGCCGAGATATATAATATAAACATTATCGTCTGCTTATATTTTACTTTTTAAATTTTATCTGTCTCTTCTTAATTATTCATTGCCGTTCAGCAGTTCTTTCGGCATATCTTTCTTCGCTGAAGCGCCCAATTCTTTAAGCTTCTGCACTCTTTCGATAAGACTGTCGCCTTTTTTATCCGAATCCGAAAGCCTTTTGACCGCTTCTTCCGTTTTTTCTTTTGCCTCGGACATCTTTTTATCGGCTTCAACAATTACCTGCGCGAAAGAAACAAATTTATCGTAAAGAAGCCCGCCCTGTTTGGCAATTTCCAAAACGTTTTTCTTTTGATTTTCCTGACGCCATATGTACGCAACCGTCTTCATCGTCGCCATAAGCGTCGACGGAGTAACCATAACTACATTTTTAGAAAAAGCATGATCCAAAATTTCCGGAGAATTTTTTACGGCAAGAGCGCTTGCCGCGTCTACCGGTATAAACATAAGAACATATTCCGGCTGATTCAATGCCGGCAAATCCTGGTAGTTTTTCTTTGACAGCTCTTCAATATGCTTTTTGATGCTTGTTATATGCTCTTTTAAAAAGCCGGCCTTTCCCTGCTCATCTTCGGAATTATAATACTTCTCATACGCGGTAAGAGAAGTTTTTGAATCTATTATAATGTGCTTGTCTTCAGGGAGATTGACAATGTAATCGGGCATCCTTCTGCCTTCATCCGTATCTATCGACTGCTGCGCCGAATAATGAACGCCGTTCACCATCCCGGCCGATTCAAAAATCCTTTCTATGTTAAGTTCGCCCCAAATGCCCTGAAGTTTGCTTTCGCCTTTTAATGCTCCGGCAAGATTGTTGGCTTCTTCGCTTACCTGCCTGTTAAGCTCCATAAGCCTTTTAAGCTCTGCGTTTAAAACAGCCCTTTGCTGGTTTTCGGCATTATGCATGCTTTCGACTTTATTTTTAAATTCGTCTATTTTTTCCTTGAACGGAGCGACTACCGCGTCAAGTTCGCGCTTATTCATATCGGAAAATTTTGAACTTTTATCCTCAAGAATTTTAGACGCGATATTTTCAAATTCGATTTTAAGAGCGTTTTGCATTTTGCTTTGCTTTTCGGTTTCTTCGGATAAATCTTTTATTTTCTGCTCTTTTGCCGCATTTTCTTTTGAAACGGCGATAAATCTGAAAATGAAAAAAGCGGCGCCGCACGCCGCGCCTGTAAGAAACATCATGATAAGCATAAATATATCCATACGGTTATTATACTAATTTTATCCGGTATTGTTCATTTATTCGGCCGTCCGCCGTCCCATTTGTTCTCAGGCAAAATATTTAGTAAGTATTTTTATAATCGCATCAATATCTACCGGTTTTGAAAGATGTCCGTTCATTCCGCTTTTTATAGCATGATCGACATCTTCTTTATACGCATTTGCCGTCATGGCTATTATGGGGACCGTTTTTGCGTCTTTGCGGCTGAGTCCGCGTATTTTACCGGCAGCTTCATAACCGTCAAGAACCGGCATCTGTATGTCCATAAATATAAAATCATAATATTCTTCCCGGGAAGCGGCAAATTTATTGACCGCGTCTTCGCCGTTTACGGCCTCTTCTATTTTAACGCCCGTATATGACAGCAGCTCTTTAAGGATAATCCTGTTGATCTCAACGTCTTCCGCAATAAGTATGCATTTTCCTGAAAAATTTATCTCTTTTTTATTTTCCGACGCTACATTGGGTATCGACTCATAGTCTTTTTCAAAAGTTATCGTAAACATGAAAGTTGTGCCTTTGCCGGGAATGCTTGTGACTGTAATTTTGCTTCCCATCATGCACACAAGGTTTTGGCTTATGGCAAGCCCGAGCCCCGTTCCGCCGAATCTTGAAGCAATCGTATTGTCAGTCTGCTCAAAAGCGGCAAACAGCTTTGAAATCTGTTTATCGTTCATTCCTATACCGTTGTCTTTGACAATAAAATTCACGGTTATTTCCGCTTCGTTTTCGTCTACGGGTTCAACGTTAAAAAATATTTCGCCGTACGGGTTTGTAAACTTTACCGAATTTCCCAAAAGATTAATCAAAACCTGCGTAAGCCTGAGTTTGTCTCCTATGACGAAAATGTCGTAAGATTTGCCGGCGTTCATTATAAACCTAATATTTCTTTCATTGCTTCTTTGTTTTATTATATTTGATATTTCGGTAAATGTTTTCAAAAGATTAAACGGCGATTTTACGATTTCAAGTTTTCCCGATTCGATTTTTGACATATCAAGTATGTTGTTTAGTATGTCCAGAAGATGATGCGAGGCTGAAAGCGATTCGTTTATGGAATTCAATGCTTTTTCTTTATTATCAATATTATTTTTAGCTATGTTTGACATTCCGATAATAGCGTTGAGGGGAGTGCGTATTTCATGGCTCATGCGCGCCAGAAATTCTCCTTTGGCTCTTGCGGCTATCTGCGCGGACTCCTCTGCGGCTTTTCGCTCGGTTATGTTTCTTGATATGCCTATGATCCCTGCCGGCTTATCATGTATTATAATAGGAGCTTTGATCGTTTCATAAATTGTTTTTTCGCCGCCGGACATAGTAAAAATATCTTCCGTTATTTCATTTTTTCTTGATCGTATAATTCTTTTTTCGGCTTCTAAGAAAGTCTGCGCGGCTTTTTGATAATTTTTAAAAACATCTTTATCCGTTTTTCCGATTAATTCATTTTCCGTTAATCCCGTAAATTTTTCAAAACTGGGGTTGCAGCCCGTATAAACGCCGTCAGTATTTTTGTAAAAAATAAGGTCCGGTATCGAAGTCAGTATTGACGACAAAAGAGATGTTTTTACTTCCAATTGGTTTGTTCTTGCATGTACAAGAGATTCAAGATTTCTGCTTAAATGCCTGTTTTTTACCAGCAAAACTATAAATACCGCAAGAACCGCCAGAACTGTCAAAAGTATTATGAACGTATATTTTTGCTGGTTTTTTATAATCTTTGTGGAATAATCAAACACTTTATTTTTCCATCTGTCCGATAAATCGTAATGATTTGTATGCTGCAAAGCCTTGTCAACTATTGAACGCAGTTCTTTACTGTTTTTATTGTAACCGAAATGCGAATCAATATTGTAGTCGAATACGATATTTGCCTTAAAAGAAGAACGCTCATTGTAATTTGTCTCGTTTAAAAGCTGGTTTTTTGACGATATGTAAAAATCAGCTTCGCCGCGTTCAAGCGCGATGAAAGCTTTATCGTATGTATCATATTGGCAAATATTGTCTATATGATGAAACCATCCGAGGAATATCTTAGAATAAATACTGTCTTTTACCATCGCTATTTTGGAATAAAGCATCTCGTTTATATTTATATCTTTTTTACCGATAGTCGACAGCAAAGCCAGATAGTCAGAAGAGTATGTCGTATCCGAGAAAAGAAATTTATCTTCTCTGTCTTCAAAGTATACGAGCTCGGATATCATTTCCGCTCTGCCGTCTTCAAGCATGCCAAGAAGTTCCGGCCACTGAGTCCCGTTTTCGTTAACCGTTTCAAATATCAGGCCGGTAAGATCGGCTATTTCTTTTAAAACGTCTACCGCTATGCCCTGAAACTCTTTGTCAACTTTATTGTAAAAGCATATGGGGTAATTGCCGCTTTCCATCGCGATTGTGACTTTGCCGTTATTTTTTATAAAATCGCGTTCTTCACGCGTGAACTTCTTTTGAACGGCATTTTTGCGGTAGTCGTAGTAGCCGGCATTGTATAATTCAGTTAAATAAAGTATTCCTCCGCTTTTCAAAAATTTATCGGTAGCGGTAATAATCGGTTTAAGTTCTTCGTCGGCTGTTGAAAGCGAGACGGGAGATAATATAAGCGGAAAATAGTCGGCAGACCTGATAAAATCGTAATTTTCAAATGCGGCTTCCGCGCTGCTTTCATCAAAAAAAGCGTCTACTTTGCCGCTTTGAAGCCATTCCGCCGCTTCGGTATATGACCCCGTATAAAAAGCGTCAAAAGGGATCGAAGAGGCTTTTTCAACATCGGGTCCGGTCACGGTGCCCTCAAGAAAAGCATATCTGGGTTTTCGTTTCGATATTACACTGCTGAAAGCGTTCAATTTTTTGTTGGTAAATATTTTGATCGATCTTATTGCGATGTCGCTTGTAGTCATGTAATATTTTTTTGCGCGTTCAGGGTTATTGGTAAGATCCCCCGTAAACGATATTTCTTTTGAATTCAGCCCGTCAACCAGATCCTCCCATTCCCGTATTTCCATTTTTATTTTAATTCCGTAAAAAGAAGAAAGAAACTCCGTAAAATATTTTGTAAATCCTCCGTAAGTTCCGTCTTCTTTTACAAAAGCTTCAGTCGCTTCATTTGCGGCATAGACATAAATTTTCCCGTCTTTCCGTATTTTTTCTATCCCTTGTATTTCTTCTTCTGTTATTCCTGAGATTTCTCTGTAAGATGAAGGGATTTCATATTTTTTCAACTCTTTTTCCGGTTCATGCCTGCACCCGAAAAAAAGAGCAGACGCAAAGAGTATTATAAGACAAATATTTTTTTTCATGCTTCTCCCGTGCTCAATGTCATAACTTGCCGCTTTATTGCCGTCTTTATCTTCAACAGTCGAATAAATTGTTCCTCCGTAAATTTTTCAGACGAAATTTTATTTCATTTATTATACATAAATATTCTTTCCATTTTTCATTTCTCTTTTAGCCGCCCGCCTTTTTTAAATGAGCCGGCGCGTATTCTTTATGGTTTCGCCGTTTTAAAATTATTTCCGCGCATTTAACGGGAGTTTGATACTGAATGCGGTACCCTTGTTTACGGCGGTATTCTTGACCGTTATTTCTCCTTTGTGGGCATTGATAATACCGTAACAAATTGAAAGACCGAGGCCTGTTCCTTTTCCTACGCCCTTTGTAGTAAAAAACGGTTCAAAAATTTTCGAAATAATTTCTTTCGGTATTCCCAAACCCGTATCGGTGATATCCATTATAAAATATTTGTTTTTAATATCGGTTTTGATCGTAACTTTTCCGCCGCCAGGCATGGCGTCTTTCGCATTGAGAAGAACATTTAAAATCACTTGCTGTATCTGCACGGGATTGGCTGTCACGGAACGATTATCTTTCGTAAGATTTCTTTCTATTTCAATTCCCGATTTATAAAAATCTTTACTGATTATACGCAGCGTAGATTCCACAATATCATTAATGCACACAAGCTGGTTTTTTGAAGTATCCGACCTTGCGAACTCAAGCATATTAGTTATAATGTTTCTGCTTCTTTCGGCGGCTTCGTAAATATTTTTTATCCCTTTTCTGGCTTGTTCGTTAATTGACGGGTCTTTCGCAAGAACCTGCGCAAAACCGAAAATTACGCCCAGAGGATTATTAAGTTCATGCGCAATACTTCCCGCAAGTTCGCCAAGCGACAGCAGCTTATTATGCTGAATAAGATTTGCCTGAAGAGCGTCTCTTTCTTTCTGCATTTTTCTTTCCCGCGTTACGTCTAAAATGACTCCTATGATACCGCCGAATTTTCCGTCGATTTTTTTATACGCGGATTTGTAATAAACAAGATGTCTCTCCGAAGATTTTCTGAATTTTACAATTCTTTCGTAAGCTATTGAAGATAAATTTTCAGCGACGGCGACATCCGTGCGTTTCGACTCATTCCATGCGTCAACGTCAAAATATTCGGCCATCTTGCCTATCACAAAATCCTTAGAGAGTTCCATAACGTCTTCAAAAACTTTATTACAGCCGATCATATGCATTTCGCTGTCTTTGTAATAAACGGCTACCGGCATGCTGTCCATAAGCATCTGCAGAAATTTTATCTGATGTTCAAGTTCAACCTCGGCTTCCTTTGTCGACGTGACATCCACTCCCGAAAAAATATAACCTATCAGTTTATTATCCACGGAATACTGCGGCAAAACGCTTACAAGTATTGTTACAAGAGAGCCGTCTTTGCGCTGGCATAAAATTTCCACACTGGGGCTTGACGAATATGTCACGACTTCTTCAAACGTCGCCGGATTTCCATCTTTGTCGAATATTATATTTTCAATGCCTTTTTTGGCAAATTCCTCTCTTGTATAGCCTAAAATTTCTTCGGTCCCCCGCCCGTAAACTATTATATTTCCCAAAACGTCCGTAAAAACTATCATTATGCTTTTTGCGGAATTAAGTATAGCTTTATGCTGCAAAGCCAAAGCCAGTATTCTATTGGACTGGTTTATGCTCCAAAATAAGAGCAGAACTATAATTAAAGCTCCGCTTACTCCCGCTATACTTAAAACTTTAAATTGCTGCACGGGCTTTAACGAACTGAAATATATAACGGACCAGCCGGCTTCATTTATGAACTGGCGCGTAACATAAATTAATTCGTCGTCCAAAACGATCGTTTCTCCGTTATAAACTTCCGCTGAAAAAATCTTTTTGTTTTCATTTTCGCTTTTTTTGGCGTTTTCGCCGTCGTCTAATAAAGGCCACAAATGGCTAAGATACGCATCATCATTATCCGAAAGGAATACTATGCCGTTTTCATCGACAATATATATATTTTTATACTGTTTCAATTTAGAAACGAACTCGTCAATATCATCCTGAATTATAAGCGCCCCTGCTATTCCGCCTCTGACATGAGAAACCGGAACGGAAGAAAAATAAGTTTGTTTTGTTCCGTTAAGGCTTTTGGCAAAAACGCTCCCGTGTTTTGAGTTTTGGGCAGAGATAAAAAACGGTCTGTATTTTAAATTCAAATCCAAAATGCCCTGCTCTTTTACAAGATCGGAATAAAAAACTATACTGCCGGAATTATTAACTATGAAAATCATAGGTATGCCGAAAGTCTTGCAATAATTTTCAAGCATTCTGCCGACGGCAGATTTATCCGCGTTTTCAGGATACGACATCGCTTCCAGAATAAAAGGCGTATATGAAAGAGCAAGACTTATCTGATCTGCCTTATTGAACTTATTGGTAAGCGTATCAACTATATTTGAGACAACGGCCTTGCTGTTGCTTTCTATATTGTTTCTCGAATAATTTTCAAGATACATCGCAAAAAATAATCCGCCGACTAAAACAATAAACAAAATGCTTCCTATCGGAATATACCGCCAATACACAGGCATATAATCGTAAATTCTGACATGCCTTTCATAGGATATCTTAAAGTATTTAAAAACAATCGCGCCTATAGAAAACACTATGCAGGAAAGCAGCGCGTCGCATACTGCCCGCAGCTGTATGTTAAATCTGAAGACCATTCCTGCTTCCGAGACAAGATAAACTACGCAGTATATTATGAAAAAGACAAGAATAAAAGATATGTTTTGCTTGGCGTACATATCGGTTTTAGACATCCGGTAGATTGAAAAACACATCATAACGGAAAACGGCGCCCACATAAAAATAAATATTGATACGTTAAACCATTTTATTCCAAAAATAAAGCCTGACGCAACGCATACAAAAGCACACAAAACCGCAAAATACTTTACGAATTTTTTTTCGGGTTTAAACATCAGGTATGTTTTTTGGGAAGACACGGAAAAGAATATCATAGTCACATACAGCATTATTGATAAAATCAATGAAATTTTATCTTCCGTATAAAGGCTGCCCCGAGAAAACATCTGGTAAAATTTTATTATTGCGAAAGATGCTCCGAAAAGGATCATCCACTCGTAGGAAAGTTTTCCAAACTTTGCGCGCCATGAAAGAAAACATGACAATGCGAAAAACAGGAATGAACACCCGCAGAAAAAATCCAGATAATAGTAATATTGCGAGAAAAAATCCATTGTTTTAACAACAATTACGAATTACGAACTAACGGCAGCCTCCGCCATCTTGCTTCGCAAGCCCCTCTCAAGCAAGAGGCGATCAACAACATTTTCTGTCTTTGATTCGTAATTGGGTCTCTCTAAAAATCTATCTAAAGCGGTGTCATTCCCGTGAAAACGGGAATCCATTTTTGTCGTTATCGCCGGACACATTTAAAAGCAGCATGGATACCCGTTTTCACGGGTATGACACAATTGGGTTTTTAGAGAAACCCAATTCATAATTGGAACGAAGTTCCCGTAATTCGTAACCGGCTCCTTTTTATCTGCCTTTGCAAATCTCCCTGTAACTGCAATATTTACAGAAAAAGGTCTTTTCCGTCAAATGAAAATCTTTTTTATCTTTAGGTATGTTTTTTTCTATATCGGCCAGATATCCGTACATTTCTTTGGTCTCCGATTCAACGGTGACGGCAAAATCGGCAATTTTTTTATCGTCTATTTTTATGTCGGCTTCGCCGTAAACCGGAGACAAATATACGACCATCGGTTCTATATCTTTAGCCGGCTTGCCGAAATGGTAATTTGCCCAAAGCGAATAACCGGTAAGCTGTCTTGAATGTTTCGCTTCGTCGGGCTTTCCGGTTTTCCAGTCCATAATATATATTTTATCGTCCAGCGGAAATAAAAAATCTACTTTACAGTAAGCTTTATAATTATTTATACGCGTTTCGCCGAAGCCGTCAGGTTCTATGATCCATTGCGAACTTTGAGGCACGGCATACTTTTCGATCCAGGCAAAACGTTTGCTGCCTATAAAATTTTCAAGCATATCTTTAACTTTAGCGTAAATCTCCTGCGCGGAAACTATATCGTTGTTATAATAATTTTCAAAAAAAGTTTTTGCGCCGCAGTAGCGCTCGGTCAAATCATGCGAATACTTAAAAAATTTGTCCTTATTTATCGGCTTGGCGCTCTTGCGAAACCTTTGAAGCATATCTCTGATAATATCGTGGACAATATTTCCGGTTTCAAGCGCTTTTGAAGTAAGAGACTTCAAAAACTGTATTTTTTCAAAAGGTATGTCTTTGTCGTATTTTGCGTAATAATCGTAATAGTACTGTCTTTTACAGTTTGAAAACCTGTCGTAACGGGAAACTGACCAGCCGAGGATATCGGTATATGGAAACTTTTTTATATTGCTCATGATTTTTTATGGTACGGCATTACTTTGGAAATAATTTTTTTAAGTTCTTCTGTTATTTTCGAATCGAAAAAAAGCAAAAGCCGGCTCCTTCCCGTAACGGGAACCGCCTGGCAGACGGCAAATACCGGCAGCAAAGCTAAAAACGCAAATCTTTTCATTTTGATTTCCTTTCATTTATCCTCAGCGCCGTAAAAACAATTAATGCCGGCGCATTTTCAAAGCTGAATTTACTGATAAAAAGCTCCGGAAGCCGGCAAAGAAAAAGCGCCGGACATGAGGCTGCCGGCTGTTACAGCGATTAAATTGTTAAGGGTATCTCTAAAAACCCTGTCTACGTCATGTCATTCCCGCGAAAACGGGAATCCATGTTTGCCATAGTCGTCGAGAAAAAAGCAACGTGAATTCCCGATAGAGACACTCGGGACAAACAGGGGTTTTTAGAGGCACCCTTAAGAATTGCCGCGGCCTAAATTGCAAGAATCACATGCGAAGCTTTAAATCCCGCCGCAAGCTGCGTTTTTCCGCCCATCCCAGCGATACAGAAGCGAAAAGATTCCATTATTTTTGAAGTATTTCTTTTTTAGGCTGATTATTTTCCAGCCAGTTAATAAGCCTGTAATTCTGTTCGCGTAAAGCTTCAAACTCCAAATCTTTTATGTTAAGCCTGTCCTGCAGATTTTGCCTTATTAAAGAAATTTCTACAATTGTCTTATTTTGGATTTTTTTTGAAGACGTTATGAATTTTTCAAAAGTTTTTACCCTGTCCTCATAACCTTCAATAACTTTCTGGAGATAAGCGTTTCTATATTCGAGGTTTTTCGCTTCGGCGGCAAGCTTATCATTTTCCTGTTTTATTCTGGACAGCGCGAGATCGCTTTGCTCCAGATGAAACATGGCGGTTTCATACTTTGATTTTGAAACGCAGCCACAGAAAGCGCAAAGCACGAAAAATAACAGCAGCCCGATTGTTTTTTTCATAATCCTTCCGTAAAATTTAAAGTTTCTTTTCAAATTCTAACATTATCAAGCCGTTTTAGTCAACAAAATACTCTTTGAAAAAACAATATTTTTATAGTACCGTTTTGTTATGAAAAATTAATACCGACGGTTTTTATGATATTTTCTTCAACTTTAATATCCGCGTCCGCCTTTGATTTGCGCTATGCGATAACTAAAAACGATTCAAAAGCAGTCAAAATTCCGGCATTAATGAAAAATATTTGCGTTTCAGTTCTGCCGGAGCTTATTATCGGTTTTCACTTTGCGAAACTTAATTGCGTCAATAATACGGCGTCAGCAAACGACAGGCGTTATTTCTTATTCTTTTTAGAAAAGGGAGACTTTTGCTTTGCTCAATTGCCGCAAGTTCGGCGTTTTTCTTTTTTTGTTCCGTAATTTTCGCGAGCTCTTCGGCAACTTCTTTGCTGAATAACTCCATATTGCATTCAAAATGAAGCCTGAAACTTCTTACATCCCAATTCGCCGAACCTATAAACACCCACATATTATCTACAACAAAATACTTACTGTGATCAAAAGGACGCGGCGTTTTATAAATTTTTACGCCTCTTTCAATAAGTTTCGTAAAGTTAGGTTCCATTGCCCAGTCCATAATTATGCTGTCCGTTTTAGACGGTATTACAATTTCTACGTCGACGCCTCTCATTGCCGCCATTTCAAGAGAAGTTAAGAGATTGCTCTCAGGAAGAAAATACGGAGTTACTATGCTGATTTTTTCCGCAGCCGTATTTATCGCTGCCTGAACTATAAGCTCTATTTTTCCCTGTTTGTTGTCAGGCCCGTCGGGAATTATTCTGGCCGGGATATCGCCTTTCGCGCTGGCAGGCAAATCTTTTGAATATCCGTGCATCGGTTTTCCCGTGGTAAATTCCCAGTCGTCTTCAAAAACCTGCGACATCTGGTCAACGACAGGCCCTTCGATTTTAAAAGTTATATCCTGCACTCCTTTGTCGGGAATGTCCGTAAGAGTATTTTCCAATGCCAGATTCATTCCGCCGAAAAAAGCCGTAACGCCGTCTATTATCATTATCTTTCTGTGATTTCTCATATTTACCAAAGGCAAAGCTACGGGAAGATTGGGCGGAAGAAATACGCCGTACTCTAATTTATTAATTTTCTTGAGTTTGGGTTCAATCGCGGATGATTTCGGCCCTATAATACCTATCCCGTCGACAAGAATTTTCACCGCCGCGCCGTTTGATACGGCCGTTTTGCACGCGTCAAGAATTTTCTCCGTCTCGGAATCATAATCAAACATATAGCTTTCTATGAGAACTTCATGTTTGGCGTTCTTTATTGCTTCAACCATTTCGGGATAAGCGCTAGTTCCGTTCTGCAGAGGTCTAACGAAGTTTCCGGCGACAAAAATTTGAGGATAGACATTATGTCCGTAAAGCATGTATTGTATAAATTGCCGCGGCATATATCCGGCAGCGGCTTCAAGTTTGTCTTTCGGAATTTTTTGCGGAATGCTTCCTTTTTTTCTGAGCTTGACGGCTTTGCGCCTCACCCTGTTTATGCCTAAAAAAACATAAAGAACCGCGCCGACAAAAGGCGATAGAATAACTATTCCTAGCCAGCTTATGGAACCTTTAACGTCTTCCTTGTTCAATAGTATATGTATTGCGCAAACAGCGGAAATAACGATATAAATATAAAAAATTGTTATGACAACTGATATCTGAGGAATATACGTTTTAATAAACTCGTACAGAAAGCTCATTTCATCCTCTGATTAAGAGACAAACTGCAAACAAAGCATTAGCGCCGTTTATCCGCAACTGCCGTTATCTGTCCCCTGCATCCATCCTGCTTATCTCATTAAATTTTCCGGAAGCAAGGATCTCTGTTTTAACGTTTTCCTTTGATTGCAAAGCGTAGTTTGTAAGCTCTATATAATAAGGAGCGCCTTTGAGGTTTATTACCGAATCTGTTCCGTTAGCTCCGTCAGCCAATTCGTCATATCCGACTCTCAATGAAGCTATATATCTGTTATTTTTGTCATAATTTACAAGCCAGCAGACATTTTCGCGTTCGGAAGCCGCAAGGATCAGCAGGGATGAAATATCTCCGAATATCCGCACGTCGGAAACCATGTAATATTTGAACGCCTTTTTATCAAGTTTGCTAAACAGCGGAATTTGGTAAAAATCGATATCTTTTGGATCAAGCTGCATACTGTCTTCAAGAGCGTTTGCCATAAATTCCGAGTTTATAAACATTTTATCAGCGTCTTCATCGGGGTCATCATTGCCATAAACTATTACCTCATTAATTTCTTCCCCTGGAGCGCTTTCAATTACGTTCGTTTCTCTTACAACAGTTTCTTCACGGCCGGCTTCTTTATCTCCGCAGCCTGCGGCAAACCAGCATACGGCAAAAGCCGCAATCAAAAATAATGCTTTTTTCATGACATAGAACTCCTTTTTTATTTATGTAAAAAACATATTATTAGAAACATTATATAAAATCCGTAAAATTATCTCACGCTTTTTTCGTTGCGGATAATAAGCAAGAATATTGTTATATAAAAAATATTATATTCGTTTTTATTTTCCAAAAATTGAGCCAAGAGATTTTAAAATATCAACAGCGTCGGGCTTTGCGCTCTTTTCAACTTCCGCGGCGGCAGAAGCCGAAGAACTCACGGAAGATCCGTCTGCCGCATCGCCGTTTGTCTTAACATCTTTCTTGCCGCTGTTCATCAAAGATTCTATCTCTTTTCCGAAAATAGAGTTTATGCTCGCGGCAACGTCAAGACTTCCTTTGGGATCTGCCGATGTTCCGGTAATTTTCATTATCACGGGTTTATTGGCTCCGGGCTGAATGCTTGCCTTCATGTCGAGCTTATCGGCTTTAAAATCGCTCGTGCCGGAAATTTTCATAGTCACGGCTTTTGAAACAAAGTCCATTTTTTGTATGTTCATTTTTCCGTTAACAAAATTAAGTTCGCCGTCAAAATTGTCATAACCTATTCCTTCTTTATCATAGCTCCCTTTCAAAGCGTCAATCTTTAAAGCTTTTCCGGCTTTATCGACGATCGCAAAAGCGAAAAACATTACTTTTGTTATTTTATTGGCTTTGGCAAGCTTATCGGCATCGTCAATATTTCCGGAAGATATATTAAACTTGACCGTGCCGCCGGCTTTATCAAGCTTGTCGGTTATGCCGGTCATTTTAATATTGATCAAAGCGCCTTTGTCCGAATGGAAATAAGGAATTTTAACCGCACCGGCTTTTAAATCAGCCGTGAGATTTAAAGGCAATGACAAAGGAGAGGGTGTTTTTTCAGCGGCCTTGGCGGGCTGCGTTTCCGACGTTTCCGGAAGTGAGTTTAATACTAACGCGTCCATGTCAAATTTTACGTTTACGTTCACGGAATCTTTCGTTTTGGAATAGTCTGCCGCGCCGTTAAATTTTTTATCATTAAACAATCCGGACAAAGCGGTCAGTTTAATGCTGTCCAATGATTCGATTTTAACATTTGAATTTACTTTGCCGGCGGTAAACATAGGTTCAAATTGAAAACTTACGTCATCCGTTTTTATGTCGGCCTTTACGGTTTCGCGAGTAATTTCGGCAGCGCCGGTTATCTTTCCTTTCGGTTTATAAACTTTTGCAATTTCAGGCATAATAAATTCAACGGTATCAAGTATAAAATTTATTTCAGCCTTTAAATCGTATTTCAAATCTTCCGCCCAATTTATTGTTCCGGACACTTTCGCGTCCGATCCCAAAACGCTTATCCGCGCATTCTTTAAAAATGCGGCGTTCTTATCCAAATCTAAATTTATTTTCGAATCAAAATCCGCCCTGCTCACGGAAAATTCAGGAAGGCCTGTCATAAATTGTTTCAGCGTCTTATCGGTAAAAGAAGTTACCGAGGCATTAATGTCTATTTCCGGCGCGGTGAAATCCTTCACGGAAGCCTTGGCATTCAGCTTCATATCTTCAAATTCAGCCTGAACGGAAGTAATATCTGCTGAAGCATTTTTCAAATCATTTATTCCGGCTTTCGCGCTAAAATCGGCCTTGGTCACAATAAATGCAGGAAGATCGCCGGCAAAATATTTAAGGGTATTATTGCTTAAAGAAGTAAGCGAGGCTTCGGCCGTTATCCGAAGGTCATTTAAATTAACCGCAGAAACTTTTCCTTCAATTTTCATACCTTCCATTTCAGCCTGAAATTTTTCTACGCTGAACGCGGCATTCTCAAAATCGCTCATCGTAATATTCGCGCTAAACTCCGCTTGATTGACGGTAAAGTCCGGAAGTTCGTTAGCAAATTGTTTCAGCGTCTTATTGCTTAAAGAAGAAAGAACAGCCTTAGCGGTTATTGACGGATCGGAAAGATTTTTCACAAAAGCTTTTCCTTCAATGTTCATATCTTCAAAATTTATTTTCAGCGAAGTCATATTAAAATCAGCCTGAGCCATATCCATATTTTTCAGATTTGCCGTCATTACCGCGTCGACCGGCACGGCCAAATCGAATTTTTCGTCTTTATATTTAACGTTAAGCTTCAAAGCGCATATAAAAGCTTTGCTTAAGCTAAAGCCTTCCGTCAAAGCGTTTATATCATTTACCGATAAAACAAGCTTCGCGGGCAAATCTTCATAAGAAATATTTGATTTTTTGATCACAAATTTATCAAGGTAAATATCCGGCAAAGGCTTTTTTTCAGGCGCGGGCGTTTCTTTCAGGGACAATTTTTCCGTTTCATCCGCCGACGGCGTTTCAAAACGCCCGAGTATATCGTCAAAATTGAATTTATTGTCTTCGCCTTTGACAATTTTGATTTCAAGACCGTTCACATTGATTTTTTTTACGCGGATTTCTCTTTTTATAAGAGGAAATATTTCCAGCCTTACCGAAAACTTTTTGATCTTGGCGAAAGTTCCATTATCAAAAGACGGAGCTTCGCTTATAGAAAACCCTTTAAGATTAACGCCCACAAACGCAAAAGAAAGTTTTTCATACTTTACTTCCCTGCCAAGATAGGTGCTTGCGGCGTCATCGACATATTTTCTTATTCTCTCTTCGCTAAACACCGACTTCAGAATAGTCAGTGCGGCAATTACGGCAAGAAAAACAAAACAAAGAAAAACAAAAGCAAATTTAATTATTTTATTCATTTTAACAATCCCGTTTGTAAGAGCTTACGGTTAATATTGTATAATATTTAGCGGAATTATTAGAGCGTGTTCACACAAATTACGCGCATGCGTTTGGTCAAAACAAGCTCAAATGCCAGGGTGTGTGCGTAATTTGTGTGAACACGCTCTAAAAATCGTAAGGAAGGATGACAGGAAGATAAGCAAAAGGCAGAGCGCGGCGGCAAAGGTCTTTGCAGCTGCTTATCTTCAAAATAAAATTGTTTAAAAATCATTTTTCTTATGGAAAATAAAAAAACATTCAACCAAAGAGTTTACGAAATAGTGATGCGCATACCTAAAGGTTATGTTATGTACTACGGCCAAATTTCAAGGCTCGCCGGAAACCCAAGAGCCTCACGCGCCGTGGGATACGCTCTGCACGGCAATCCCGATCCGGAAAATATCCCGTGCCACAGAGTAGTTTTTAAAGACGGCTCCCTCACGCCGGCATTCGTTTTCGGCGGGATTGACAAACAGTACAAACTGCTAAAAAACGAAAAAATCACTTTCAGCAAAGACAAAAAAGTCAATATGCCCAAACACTGCCTGCAGCCGGAAATGACAGCTGCCATGGTACGACAGAAAAAAGATAAAGGCAAAACAGCACGCTACAAATAATAATTGCCGTTTCGCCTTTATTTATTCTCTATTATATCTTCTCTGCCTTTCTTGCCGTTCCTTTTCAATTGTTACTTATCTTGCCCATCGTTCGTAATTGGGTCTCTCTAAAAACCCAATTTTGTCATACCCGTGAAAACGGGTATCCATGCTGCTTTTAAATATGTCCGACGATAACGACAAAAATGGATTCCCGTTTT